>Ga0123355_10000758_pt1 | contig 44099 bp, 37 predicted proteins | sample TergutEmb28metaG_3_FD_89872 | JGI IMG/M metagenome (GOLD analysis project Ga0123355, IMG submission 89872) | Embiratermes neotenicus P1 segment gut microbial communities from Petit-Saut dam, French Guiana - Emb289 P1 | ecosystem: Host-associated > Arthropoda: Insects > Digestive system > Gut ...
CCCCCCCCCCTGTTGTCAAGCGACTAAAAGTATCTTTTGTAATATTTTGATAGTGTTTTATTTGGCATCTGCGCATAAAAAAACACGCTACCGATTTTGTCGTCGTATAGCGTGTTCAGAGTGAAGTCTCAATAATAATTATAAAAAGACTGCCTCGCTACTTTCTCTTAGCAAGACAGCCCCGAGTCCTTACCGCTCCTCAAACAGCCTAAAATAAGACCAGCTCCGATACAAGATAAGCGGAGCACGTGCTTCATCACTCATGTCAATGCTTACATAGCCACCTGGAGCAAAAGACCTTGTCTCAGTCATTACAGGGAATAGCCGTCTCATCTCATTCACATAATCCCAAAACGGCGAAACATTTGTAACGCCCAGTATCTCAAGTATAAAAGCACCTAAATAGGTTGCGCCAAAGAACATCACTTCATCACCACAAACTAACTCTATTGGATGCTGTATCCCGTATAGCTCCAGAGCAACATCGTTAAACCAGATCATAAAAGGTGTCCTAAACAGCCGCGTCAAATCTTCTTTAGAACCCGGCTCGTGGATGTCCGGCATAATAATATCGTATAACCCGCGCCCAAGCGAGGGAAGGTGATCCCCGAAATAGACCAAGACCACTGGCTCATCAGACACACGTAAATGCTCCACAAGCCGTCCGAGCTCTTTGTCCGCGTCATACATGCCGTAGAAGTAATTGGATAGAGCATTTATGTCAGCATCGTTAAAATCCAAGGTGCTTGTAAAGTTCGGGATATTAACATTACTGTCGTACAAAAACTTATCAATATACGGTCCATGATTTTGTATAGTTACGCAAAAGTGGAAATAAGGAATATCGGGGTTTATGAGTAAATGCTCCTCAAACATATCTATAACACGGTTAATCGTATCGAACTCATTCATATACCAACCCTTTGTTGGTAGCCCCTCAAACTCGTCGATAAATACAAGCCGCTCAAAACCAAGCCATCTATAAACATTCTGCCTATTATAAAACCAAGCAAAGCCCGGATGAACAAATTCAGAACGATAACCAATTGAGTTTAAAATCGTCGCAAAGGACTCGGAATCATCGTTTATCATACGAAAAGAAAATGGTGTCCCGCCACGGAACTGCCTTGTATTCAGCCCTGTCAGCACATCGAACTCCGTGTCCGCTGTGCCGCCGCCGTGGGCAGGTACAACAATGTGACCATGAATGGACTCATCCTTAAGTACTACCCAATTAGAAAGGGGTTGCCCATCAAAGTCCTTAAACTCAAAATAAGGCAGTAAACTAATATCAGAAAACGCCTCACCCATAATCATTATTATGTGCGGCATTTGAGTATCTTGGAATCTATCTAAGCCGCTTATGTCGGTCATCTGTATACGTTCGAGTATTGCCGCAGGGTCATGTCCTGCAGGTGGTTCAATTCTTTGAGTATTAAGTGCATGTAAAAAGCTGTACATAAAGCCGCGCGAATTAAACTGATTCACCTGGTTAAACTCATTTCCAGCTATAGCAAGATGATAATTTATCGTGGGATTGTTATAGAAAACTCTATTGGAGTAAAATGTAGCAATCAAACAGAGAGAGACTCCGACACATCTGATAATAGGGCGCAGCTTATGGCTTTTTATAACTCTTGTGGCTACTATAGCTGCCAAAATATATAAGACCACAAGGAAAACGCCGCTCAAAATAATACCCATCCCAAAACTTCCAACGATACCTAAAAGCTCACTGCCCATAGTCAGGTCCCATGGCATGAGTGGGTCATTTCTAATCAAAATCTTGAAACGGTTAGCGACACTTAAAAATATGCCAAGCGCGCCTATAATCGTAGCCGCCGACGTAGCACCCAGCCCAGCAAAGTATAAAAGCAGCATAGGAAAAAATAAAGGCAGCCAGTTTAAAAACAAGTTAAGCCCATTATTCTCACGAGCGAGCCGAAGAATATAACCAAACGGCAATGGCTGTAGTAAAAGCAAAAACATAGCCAGTGCAAATGACATGACAAAAATAAATAGAACAGCTTGCCAAATATTCAATTTTAGTGTTGGTATTTTTGTGAGCAAATCTCTAATTTTTCCCATGTTTGGTATTTTAACATTTATTGCCACGCAACGCAAGTATTGCACAATCTTTGTTCAATACTTACATTACGGAGCAATATGTGGTATAGTAAAGGATGGGTTAGATTGGGAATGTAGAGCAATAGCAGAGAAGATATGGAGGATATGATGAAACAGTTATCAATCGCGTTAATTTTATATGGAGACAATGGCTCTACCCGAAATGCTCTTGTAGATGATGGGTTTAAGGGTTTAGCCGACGCTTTAGTAGAGGCTGGGTTTAATGTTGAATCGGTTTTGTATCACCCCTCTAATGCTAAAAAAATTCAAACCCATCTTGAACACTTTGATGGGATAATGTCGTGGGTTGAGCCTAAGGATAGAGTGGAGCGTGGAGAAGATGGTCTTAACTTTGACGAGGTTTTGCTGAATTTATCACAAAGAGGTGTTTTGGTATCAACTCACCCTGAAGTCATATTCAAAATCGGGACAAAGAAAGTTCTGTATTCCACTCGCGGAATGGATTGGGGAGGCAATGTCGAGTTTTATCCCAATTACGAGGATTTCAAGAAGCGATTTCTAAGCTCATTGGATAAGTCGAGCGTCCGTATTTTAAAGCAGCATCGTGGTTCTAGTGGGAGTGGCATTTTCAAGGTAAGGTTTGTGGATGATGAAAAGAAGAGCATTCGTGTAAAACCTGCGATTTCTGCTGAGTCTGAGCGTATCTTAGGGGTAGACGAATTTTTTGCAGCGTTTAAGCAGTATTTTGAAAATGGTGGCTTAATAGTTAATCAACAATGGGCTGATGGGATTAAAAATGGCATGGTTCGAGTGTATCTGACAGGCACAAAAGTTTCTGGCTTTGGTTATCAGGAGACGGTTGCACTTTGTCCAGAGACAAACGACCCAAATAAGATAAGACCCATAAGTAAACGGTTTTATTTCAGCGAGGACTGTGGATTGTTTCAAGATTTGAGAGAAATCATGGAAGAAAAATGGATTTCCGAGTTGCAAAGAATCCACTCTATATCTAATGATATGATGCCACTGCTGTGGGATATTGATCTCTTTATAGATGAGGTTAATGCCATCCGTGCTGAGGAGAAATACACTTTATGTGAAATAAATGTGAGCGGGGTTTCGCCATTTCCGCCAAGTTGTTCGAGTCATATAGCTAAGGTCTTGTTGACAAGGTTATAGTGAAATCCGTCCCAAACCGTAACATAAAACTTGTCTTTTTCCCATACATCTTCTCAAGATTTTTGCCTACGGCAAAAACGGCGCAAGCGCCGCCCACTGCGTGCAACGGATATCCGTCGACCGTAGGTTTTCGGTCACTGTGCCTTTGGGCACGACGGGAACCTGGCTCCTCGATGTGCAGAAAAAATCTTGCGCTTTCTGTTACTATTTGGGATGGATTTCACTATAGGACAAGAGCTTAGCCATTAAAAAAGGAGATCGCAAATGAAAAAACGAACAATAATGATATTCCCTGAATTTGAAAATATGACACATATTGATAAACTAAGAGATATGTATGACCCTCTAGCAAATAAAGTGCGTCCTCACATTACACTCGTTTTTCCGTTTGAGTCTGAACTCTCGAGTGATGATATACTTATAATTTTGAAACGCAGACTTGGCGGGATCAAGCCTTTCACAATTAGTTTACACGGATTATCAACATCAGGGCGGTGGCTGTTTTTGGAATTCACTCAAGGCATGGATAATGTGGCTAGGCTTAATGAGATTTTATACAAGCATGAATTTTTAGAGTACAAGCCGATTTGGCTGAATAAATACATACCGCATATAACGGTCGGGGTATTTAACTCGCCCGAAGAAACGGAAGCGGCTTGCGATGAAGAAAAAGATTGTGTATACACGTTTACATGTGTTGTTGATAAAATAACTGTAGAGATTATCGGCTGTGAAGAAGAGTCAATAATTGAGGCGGAGTATATGTTGTCTTAGACTATAGATGAGGAGGAAACTATGAAAAATGCAAGAGAAATAGCCGTAACCACCCTGGGGCAAGTCCTAGATGACGGCGGGTATAACAATATTGTCCTAAACAAGAACCTGAAAAAATATAATAAGATAAGCCCAACAGATAGAGCTATGGTGACAGAGCTTGTAAACGGCACGCTCAGAAACCTTATACTCATTGACCACATAATAGCCTCTCACTCAAAGACTCCCGCAAAAAAGTCGTTTATCAAAAATGTGCTACGGGTTTCTGTGTACCAGATTATGTTTATGGATAAAGTGCCTGTTAGAGCAGTGTGCAACGAGGCTGTGAAGCTTACGAAGGTGAAGGGGCTTATGGGTCTTTCGGGGTATGTGAACGGTGTTTTACGAAATGTTGATAGGAGTAAGGATAGCGTAGAGTTGCCGAATAGAGCAAGAGATCTCGCAGAGCATCTGTCAGTTAAATATTCACACCCAAAGTGGATTGTTGAATACTTTTTGTCGTTTATGGACGAGGAGTCGGTGGAGAATGTGTGTGAGGGTGGAAATGCTGTGCCTTCTGTGACAATTTGTGTAAATAGCGTAAATACGGATACGGATAAATTAAGAAAACTGCTGGAGGCTGAGGGCGTGGAAGTACACAGCGCAGATAGCCAAAACGCATTAAAGATCAAGGGATCTGGCAATGTGAAGAACCTAAATAGCTTCAAAAACGGACTCTACCACACGATGGATATAAATGCTATGAAAGCGATTGATCTGATTAAGCCCTCATCTAAAGATAAGATTATCGACCTATGTGCCTCCCCTGGTGGCAAGTCTTTCTATGCGGCGCAACTTATGGGGAATGAGGGCGAGATGCTTAGCCTTGACATACATGAGCATAAAGTAGAACTGATTAAAAAAGGGGCTAAAAGATTGGGACTCAATATGGTAAAAGCAGGGCAAAATGACGCGACTGAATTCAACCTTGAATACGAAAATAGATGGGATAAAGTAATAGTGGATGCACCGTGTTCGGGGCTTGGTGTGCTTTCCAAAAAACCAGATGCACGGTATAAAAAGTCGATGGATGATATAAAGGCACTTGCAAGTATTCAGCGCAAGATGCTTGAGACAGCTGCAAAATATCCGAAGATAGGCGGAAAGCTTTTATACTCCACATGTACTATATCTGTTTTAGAAAATGAAAATAATCTTAAGTGGTTTTTGGAGAAGTTCCCGTATGAGGTTGAGAGCGAACTTCGAACTCTGCCAAGTGTCCAATCTGACGGGGATGGGTTCTATGCGGTTTGTATGGTAAGAAAAAGTATTTAGTATATATAGTAAAGCCATAAACTTCCTACATTTGTGTCGTATTTGCGCCAATTCGTGCATCGTGCTTCCGCTAGCGTGCCAAAAGGTACGTAGCGCGAAGCTTCGGATGCACGATTAATACAAATACACTCGCAAACCTCCATGCCTGACTCGCTGCATTTCACTATGCTATAGCAAGTTAATCCTCTTCGCAACCTCGCGCAATTTCTCCATCGCAACTAAATCATCTTTCGCAGGAATTTTATCCGTCTGCAAAGACAAAATTATATCCTCATCATTGAGTGTAGCTCTCATCATTTTAAATATCAACTTCGCTGATTCAATAGCAAGCTCAGCCCCTCCATCACCGCCACCAACCAGCATCAGTATCCCTTTTTTTGCCCTTCTCTCAATCGGCATCTTCAAAATCCTAGCCGCCGCAAAATATATTTGAAAACGGCTCGCCAAGCTAAGTACAGGTCCTGTCAAATTGGACATGTATACAGGGGATGCGATAACAACTGCGTCAAAATCATCAGCATAGATTTTTTGCATATCGTCTTTTATGACACAGCCTTGATTCTCCCAGCAGCGTCTACAATCAACGCATGGGGATATTTTATCACGGTACGCTGAAATCTCTACAGTCTCGCTGCCAATATACTGTTTGAAATTTTTTAAAAGGCTTGCTGTGTCACCGTTTGGGCGCGGCGAACCATTTATAATAAGTGTTTTCATCCTATAATCTCACTACCGCATTCCAAAATAGCAGCCTTTGCAAGCTCCAAAGTAGTATCGATAAATACGTACCTATTGCCCTCGCAATAATTCATAATAACAGGAAGCTCCGTACATCCAAGCACAAAATAATCCGCCCCACGTGTACTCATAGCGTCAAGTACTTTGGAGAAATCCTTTGCAATTTCTGTCATATCTCCATTTACTTTGACTTCCATAATCAGTCGCATAATCTCGTCCTGCTCACTTTGCTTAGGCGTTATATACGGCAAGTTAAGCTCATCCATCGGTTTGGTCAAAAGCCCAAGCTTTGCCGTAACTTCGGTTGAGAGAACTCCCGCCGTTTTTCGCGCAAAATTGTCCGAGCAAGCTTTTATAACGATTTGAGGCATATACAAAAACGGCACACTTGCGCTACCCACAATTTTGTCATAAAAAGCATGCGCGGTAATGCATGGCATGACAATTATCTCTGCCCCGATGGATTCCAGTTTCTTGATGGAGTCACACATGTAGGGTACAGGGCTTTCACCGTCGCTAAATATCGCTGCCGGTCTTGCGGGAATTTTGGCATTCGAGTCAAGGTATACTCGTAAGTGATCTTGATCGCCATTCACCTTTGTGCTTTCAACCAATTGCCTCATAAAATTCGCACTCGCTAAAGGACCCATACCACCAAGTACGCCCAATGATTTTTGCATTATACATCGCCTCCTATCAAAATAAAAGCTACAATCCCAACACTCAAAGAACAAAGTCCACCAAGTAAAATAGGCTTCTTCCCGCCTTTGAGTAGTTCTTTAATATTACATCCAAAACCTATAGCAACCATCGCCATAACTATTAAAAAGCGCCCCATCCTACCCCAAAACATTGTCATTTCTGCGGGCAAGATTCCTAGAGTATTTATAATACTAGCCAACAAGAACCCCAGTACAAACCACGGAAACGAACCCATCACACTCACATCTGCTTTACCACCAGATCGCGCACGCAAAAACGCAATCAAAAGTACCACGGGAATGATGAAAATAGTCCGTGTCAGCTTAACAATAGTCGCTATATCCCCCGCTGCATCGCTATACACATAACCCGCCGCAACCACAGACGAAGTATCATTTATCGCTGCCCCAGCCCACATGCCAAAAGCCAAGTCGCTCATACCAAAAGCCCGACCAAGCACAGGAAACAAAAACGCCGCAACCACATTAAACAAAAAAATTGTAGATATCGCTCGAACAACCTCTTTGTCAGACGCATCCAAAGCAGGAGCCGTCGCAGCAATAGCAGACCCCCCGCAAATAGCCGTGCCGACACCAATTAGCATCTTTTCGTTATAGGGAATTTTCATAAGCGTCCCCAAGAAGTACACGACTAAAAATGCAGTAATGATAACCGCAATTATAAGTAAAATAGAATCTCGCCCCATCGCAAAAACGGTTGATAAGTTCATCTGGAAGCCGAATAGGACTATAGCCATTTGAAGTACGCGCTTGGAAGATATTTTGATACCTTTGGTAAAAGTGTCTTGTGCCTTCCATATGTTTGTGATTATTAGTCCTGTTAGTATGCCTATTATTGGACCTCCTACCATGGGTAGGGACTGCCCTATGAACCACGCTAGTACGGCTAGGGCTAGGCATAGTAGGATACCCCTCCAGTTTTCTTTTTTATAGAAAGCGAGGGTTGTTATGGGTAGAGTTATTATTAAGGCTAGGGCGATATAGAGTATGTTCATTTTGGTTTACCTTTCTTTGAGGATTAGTAACACGCTGGAGTTTAGTGAAAAATATTCATTTTGATTAAAAATGGTTTTCTTTTCTCCAAGCGAACAAACAGCCTAACAAGCCACCAATGATGATTGGTATACCTAAAAGGAATGCTGCAAAAAATATCCAAGCTGTTGAAGAAAGTATTGAGTCGTTAAATCTAAGCAAGCCAAAAATCGTTGGAATAGCACACACTATAGGAATAATAAACAGCGTACGAAGTCTTTTTGTGGATTCGTATATTTTGCGCTGTATCAAAACGGTAGCTAGTCCAACGAATATCATAATTATTGCAATGTGCTATCCACGCTATTCTTCCCTTCTTCTTGCTTTCGTTTTTGTTGGGTTTTATATTGGTTTCTCCTCTATTATATTTGCGGAACGCGCAGGGCGCGTTCCCCTACACGATACTGGTGGCAAGCACATACTTAGTGTAGGGGCGGATTCCCGTTGGCGGCGACGCATATCCACCCGACATAACGGGGCGTTCTTCCCATATTCCTATCCTGTGGCGGCGGGAGCAAGCCCCCGCCCTACAACAAAATATACGGAAAATACCACATTTATACAAAAATACATTTCTTTCTGTGGGTGAACAACCCTCGCTTTTTCCATCCACCACCAATGTAGGGCGGGGCTTGCTCCCATCGCATACGCTTGAATATACAATGAGTTCAGCAGTTATCGAACATTTCGGTGCGATAAGGGCATCGCAGCCTACAAAGTCTCGACCATTCCACGCGAGGCTCGTAGGGGGCAACAGTGCGTTATGCCGACGGTGCGGTCGTTACCTGGAGATATGAATATATATCCACTTGACCTAAACCTTTGTCTTCAGCCTGCGGCGCAGATTGCTGCCCCTACGAGTTGCCCTGCGCCACGAGCGTTATTTTACACGCTCAGTCCATCCTAATTTACCCACCAAATTTTTCCTCAACTAAGTTACGTAAAAATATTTCTATCATGCCAATTGGGTCATTTTGTTCAAAAACAAATCGGCTAACAATATGATGTTCTCCATTATTAGTTCCTTCAAAAAATCTCTGCCCATATATATACTCTGTAGAAAAACATTCACTTGGCAAATTCCAAAAGTCAGTATATTCCAATAACTCAAGAAGTTCCTGCGTTTGTATTATGCTTAGGTGAGCCTGTTCGTTCCTGGGCATCTCTATATCACTAAACGGATTTAAGTCACCATAACCTCTTTTGTAAAAGATGTTTGCGCTGCCATCGTCATTTATTTCAACTCGTAATGTAAAGAAATCCACGTGGTTATTACTCAAGTAAAAGAAACGATAAATTTGCTCTAACGAATTATATATAGCTTCCTCATTTAACATATATAAGAGTGTCGAATAGTCCCTATTTTCCCAATACTCCAACCCAACAACAATAGGCGAGACTTCATAAGGCATCCACCAACCCCAACTACTGCCAGGTCCAAAAATCCTAGCGGCTATTTCGTCAAATATTTCTTGTGAAACTCTATATCCTCGGACTGGAAAAAGCACAACAAGCTCAGCACGAGCTTCTGGAGGCAGTTGCTCAAATACTGCTAAAACCTCTTCAAAATCTGTAGTATAATTTGCTTTTATTTCAGATATATAGATAATATCTTGACCGCTGAGTACATATGCGAACCTTAATCCCTCATCTGATGAGTCTTGATATTCATTCCACGCATAGATGGACATAGCCCTAAATTGCTCAACCCTAATTCGATCGAAGCCAAACCTATCATCTCGTATAATATTATACCCCATTGCCCTGCCAACCCAGTCAAGCGGAAAATAAATTGTTCCATTTTTTCTGACAGGGGTAGTTCCCATTTCAATCTCGTATCCATTCCTTGCAATTATATTGCTGCCTATAGTAAGGCTTACTGTCGTTGTAACGTCTAGAACATTTCTTGTGATTATAAGCATATCGCCATAAACTTCGTAGTTCAAGCCCTCCCTAAAAAGTAAATCAAAATAGAGCAGTGGGAACATAGCGGCATCGTTGTGGTCGATGAACGGCATAGCTCTGTAAAAATTCAAATAGTTTCTTCCATGCAGCCCATCAATAATATCAATATACCTTACATCACCAACAGGGGCATCCACATTTATCGCTACCACTCGCCGCTCTGCATCCCAGCCAACATAAAAGCCAAAGTTTTCAGCTACAAATCTAAGCGGAACAAATGTGCGCCCATCAACTGTCCTTGCAGCCACGTCAAGTTCAACAGGATAATCATTTACATAAGTTCTGGTGCTGTCAATAGTTAGCTGAATCGTCGTTTCATCCAGTTCGGCGGTTGCTGTTTGAGTTTGATCATTCCAATCAACGTTTGCGCCTAGCGCCTCAAGTATCGCACGAAGCGGGACTAGCGTCCGACCATCTTCAATTATCGGAGCAACATCAAGTTCTATGGGCGTGTCATTTAACATAATACTAATCTCAGAGCTGGCAAATGCCACATTCCCAAATGTGCCCATCAAAATTGCAAAAGACAATATCAAACTAACTATTTTTTTCACCGTTGATGACCTCCTGTTGTAAAAATATTGATTTTGTGCTGTAGTTTGAAAAGTGTAGCAACAGCCACATGACCATTGTCGGGACGGATTTCATATCCCCCCGACGTAACGTGGCGTTCTTCCCATATTCCTATCCTGTGGCGGCGGGAGCAAGCCCCCGCCTACAACGAAATATACGGAAAATACCACATTTATACAAAAATACATTTCTTTCTGTGGGTGAATAACCCTCGTTTTTTCCACCCAATAACCCTGTAGAGCGGGGCTTGCCCCGCCGCTCATACACCTACAGATTAAAATAATCCGTATAATGATAAAGCGTAGGCGCGCCGCCTGTATGCAAGAATAACACATTCTCACAGTCTTTGAAGTAGCCCTTCTTAACAAGGTCAATAAGCCCAGCCATAGTTTTTCCCGTATAAACAGGGTCAAGGAGCAGCCCTTCCATACGCGCTAAGAGTACAATTGCCTCAATCATAGCATCCGTTCTTATCGAATAGCCACCTCCTATGTAGTCTTCGAACACAACTACATCTTCTCTCTTTATCTCGTTCTTAAGCCCAAGCTTCTCAGCTGTTTTAAGGCATAAATTATAAACTCTGTCTATTTGTATGTCATTTTTCTTGTTTATTCCTATTCCTGTAATTGGTATCCCCACGTTCGAACCAATGAATCCAGTAAGGAATCCAGCATGAGTTCCAGCACTTCCTGATGTCAAGACCACATGGTCGATATTAAGCCCCATATCATGAGTCTGCACCAAGACTTCCTGCGCACACGATACATAACCCAAAGCCCCTATTTCATTAGAGCCGCCGCCCGGTACTATGTATGGCTTTCTGCCTTGTTTTTTAAGTTCCTCTGCAACTTCATTCATCTTGCCTACTATATCTGAGCCCCCTTCTACCACATGAACAGCTTCGATGCCCAAAAGTTTGTACAAGAAATTATTCCCTGTCGCACTTTCGTCATAGCTGTTTGGCACTCTTTGCTCTAGTACGAATTGGCACTTTAGCCCTTCTCTGACTGCCGCCGCAAGCGTCAGCCTACAATGATTCGACTGAACCGCGCCGCATGTAATTATTGTGTCTGCGCCGCAGTTTTTAGCATCCGCCATTAAAAACTCAAGCTTTCTGGTCTTGTTACCGCCTCCCGCAAGCCCTAATAAATCATCGCGCTTGATATAAATATTAGGTCCGCCTAGATGCTTGGTTAGCTTTTCAAGCTTTTCAATAGGTGTGTAACCTTCTGTGTAACGAATCCTTGGAAATCTGCTCAAGTTCATAAAAACACCCCTTTTAGTTTTTAAAGACCACCATGAAAACTCATACAGCCTCTTTCTTACAATTATAGTTCGGATGTGCATAATTTGCAATCCTATAAAATATATTTAAAGAGATAAGACCGCGTTTAAGGAGGTATAGCATGGCAAATGAGCTGATTAAGGAAAAAATCGTTCTAGACCAGAGTGTTGGTGAGGAGATTACACAGATACTGTTAGAAGGTGACATTATAGTCCCTGATACAAAGCCTGACATGGCAGTAATTCTCCAAGCCGATGCAAAAATAGCAATAGAGCGCACAGAGATTTTAGCAGAGCGGGTCAATTTTGTAGGTAAGCTGTACATAGAAGTGTTGTATCTGGCAAGAGGAGAGGAAAAAAGAGTACATAGCATGAGCCTGATTTCGCCTATTGATGAGTTCATAAACATCGAAGGGGTCACGGTGGATATGTGGACTTTGGTTACGCCTGAAATCATAAGCTTAGACTTCCGCATGATAAATGACAGGAAAATAGGCTACAAAGTCATAGCAGGAATAACTTTAAAAGTTGAACAGGCACAAGTTTTTGAAGTTGTAGTTGATATCGAAAATCTTCCACAAAACCAACAACTAAAAACACATCTAACCCTAAACAAATCAGTAGCAAACAAAACAGATAAATTTGTAATCAGCGACCAAATAGCAGTCCCTCTTGGCAAGTCTAACATTCGTGAGGTGCTTCAGCTTAGCGCGCAGGTAGCGAACCAAGACGTACGTGTACAAAATGGCAGGGTAAATGTTTTTGGTGACTTGCTTGTAACAACGCTCTACAGAGGTTATGACGATGATAGCATCATAGAGTTTATGGAGCATGAGATTCCTTTTAATGGACATATCGAGATGGCTGATTGCAAGGAAGATATGTTTGCTGACTGTCTTTTTAGCCTATCTGAGCATAATATCGAGATAATGAGCGATGAGGACGGCGAAGACCGAGTAATAGAGATTGAAGCTGTAGTGAATATCAATTGTAAAGTATCCGCGATGACAAGTATTGAAATTTTAGAAGATGCGCACATAGTCAATAGACACTTAGAGATATCAAGAACTCCTGTAAAATATAAAAAACTCGTAAGCCGTAACAAAAACCAATCAACTGTCAAAGAGGTTGTAGCGCTTGATGAATTAGCTCCCGATATGCTCCAAATATTTAGAGTCAACGGCAAAGTAACCGTTGATGATGTGAAAATCCTCATAGACAAAGTAATTGTTGAGGGCATAATAGAAGCAGACATATTATACATCGCAGAAAGCGACGACATGCCGCTTTACAGTCACAAAGCAATGATACCATTTAGGCAAATCATAGACATGAAGGGCGCAACACCTGATATGAGTGTAAGCCTTGCGGCAAATGTTGAACATGTTGGTTTCAATATGCTATCTGGTAGAGAGGTTGAGACACGCTTCCTTATAAGCTTGAGTGCTAGTGTGTCTAAAAATATGGAGAGTGCAATGGTTACCGACATCATTGTAGGCGACATAGACAGAGCTGTCCTTGAAGAAATGCCAAGTATCATCCTCTACGTAGTACAAAAAGGCGACACCCTCTGGAAAATCGCCAAAGAATACAATACAAACATCAGCGAAATATCCGCAATAAACGATATCGAAGACCCTGATAAAATCTTCCCCGGACAAAAGCTGTTGATAATCAAAAAAGGCGATGTCGGAGTATAGGATATATTTGAGTCAACAAAAATAACGACTATAATTGTGGAAGGGCTGTCTCGCTAAGAAAAATTAGCGCGACAGCCTTTTTTAGTAATTTAATGGAAAATATCCTAAAAGTGGGCAAGATAGTGGTTTGCCAAAAGCACCTAAAAATCGGAAAAGCGTGCATACCAAATCTTGCACCAACATTCCTCATTAAAAAGTCGTATGAATCAGATGGAGCATGCCAGCCATCTACTGGAGTGTATGAGCAAATCCAACCATTCTTGACCTAGAGACAGTAATAGCCGCTGGGAATAACGTCCCGATAATCTCTCTATATACCGAAGTAGCAAGAGAAGCTGCCAACCCATTCATGATCGTATACCATACTTCGAGGTCTTGGAATCCACAGAATGTTTCGCCCATTAAGTATCGTGATTCAGTAAGCCCAGCCATAGAAGAGCCACTCTGAGTAGTTACCCTAAATATTCCTGCGCCATATTCAGTTCCGTGGCTTCGCCGAGCGAAGGTATTCCCCATTCATCGCCTGCTGCCCAACAACTTGAATGCATTGCCCCTGGAGGGGCAACTGGTGTTGTTCCCGCAAAACCATCTATAAAAAGTGTTGCGGTTCTTATCTCATTGCTAAACCTACCACTGAAAAAGTCCCTAATTGCCTCGAATACAAATGGCGGCTGACGAAGCGCATACGATTCGTCAAAGTGGTCTTCATTACCATCCGAAGGCAAGTCATCAGGTCGACTGTTTGAATCACTGGCAGCGGGAGGTCTATGGTTCGGCCTATAGTGTCCTCCTTGTCCTTGCTGTGACCCTGAATCGCCTGGCGTGGTCTGTATCGGAGGATTGTTACTAATATTTGTCGGATGTCCAAAGAAAAAGGCACTCAATTGGCGACTGTCAGTTACCATTCCACGCACAGGGCAGTTATCAATACGCATTCCATGCATAATTGCCCCTCCAATTGGAATATTCAGCCATACATCGTTTATCATAAATCTAGCCTCTACACCAGGAGTATAGCTTATGTGGTGGTCTATATCGCCCATTATTCTAACTACATCACTTATAAACTGTCGAATCGAAATCTGCGCCAATCCCAAATGGTCAATATACATAATCGGATTATTGCCGACATAAGCATACCAGTTCCACCCATCTCTTATAGGGTCTTCAGAGATAAATCGCCTAAGTAGAGGGTCATAGATTCTAAAACACGAGATAAACACGCCCATAACTTCGTCATATCTGTAGCCTGTAAAGTTGATTAAGTCATCAATCCCTGCAAAGTTAAATGAACTTACAGGCTTAGCAGTAGGTCTGCCCCAAGCATCATAAACAACTCTTGCTACAGTATTGCCATGCTCATCCGAAACCCTAACCGTACTGCCCCTTAAATCTTCATGGAAGAATACTGTGCCAATTAAATCTGCGGCTATTCTGCTGAACGGATTGTATCCGACACCTCTAGTGTCTGTTACCTCTTCAATATGGCTTAATTTCTGTAACGTAAACGCCACTCTCTAAAATCCTCCTCATAGTAAAACCAGTTCTGCATTGATAATAGCTCAAGCCTAGTAAGAAACAATATCTGCGCGTGCATATAAGGAGCGCTATAAAGTGAATCGCTTGGGTCAAGCCCATAATTAGGCAATACTCCATCAATGGAATATACTATACCATTGCCGAAATTCCGCCTTCTCGATGAACGAAGAAAGATAATTATATTTTCGTTTCTTGTTACTGAAATATAGCCCCGTTCCGATAGTGCTTGAATTGTTCGAGCCATATTATCAGAATCGTTTGAAATATTTTTCTCTAAATTTTCTATAAGTATCCTATTGTCAACATTAGTCCAAAAATGGATAGAAGTATCTCCTGAATCTATAAGATAATCAACAGTAGCCCTCAGCAGCTCATAGTCTTCCACGAATAGCACTCTCATATGCTCCTCCCCAATGCGCTCACTAAAAGCACCGCCAATAATTAAAGCGGGTATGATAATGACAGCTATAAGTCCACCTATCATTACACCAACAGCTATTCGACCAATGACTGAACTAAGCTTCTCTAACATAATAGCCCCCTTCAATAAAACAATGGCTCAGATTACAAGTATGATTTTTATGACGCTCCTCCCCAGTCTGGTCTCAAGGTATTACCCGTAGAGGCAGAACCTCTTCTTACTGCAGATTCAAATCCTCGAGTGATAGGAGACCAATCCTGCACCTCATTTACCCTTTGTGCATGAGTTCCTAAAGGAGCGGCATAAATTGAGCCTAAAATTAATGCACTCAAAGGAAATCCAAATGCAGCACCGATATATCCATACGTATAGTTTCCTAAATATTCAACATCCCCAATGCTTCCACGGAAATAAACAGGATTACCAAAACCTGGCCATGTAGGAATGCCTCCAGTTACAGTTCTATTCCACGGTTCTTCACGTTTAATGTCCCAAGGAGCACGATGATTTACTATGTTATAAAACCACCACGGATCATTTGTGCTTCTCGCTTGTCTCACAGCACCTGCGAGTGCATGTTCTAGTGGACGGGTGAAGTCCCTATATAGTTGCCCTCTGCGCCCAACATGAACCTGCACGCCAGCTCTGAGTTCGTCAAATGTCAAAAAGTCACATAACTCATCTGGAACCACAGTATTAAACCAAGGTCCTTGTGGCAATTCATACGACGGAGGGAAATGATTTTCATTCCCATTAGGCGGAATAGTAACTGGCACGTTCCCACCTCCGCTATTGCCTGGATTACTAATTGGCGGACTGGAACTACTTGAACCACTACCTTGTGATCCTGGTTGCGGTGATGGGTTAGGTGGTGGGGCAGGCGGTGTCTTTTTTCGGCGTGAGGTCTTTATATTTTTGGTAGACAGCTTTGTGCATTTTGCGAGTATCCTAATCTTCGAACTCCAACAAATATTGCTGGTTTGTCGATAATTTTTTTAATAGGTCTTTCTCGGTTATTAAAATTAATATTGAACTGTCCAAGCTATACCTCCACACTTTCTTAGAATGCCTGATGAGTTGTCTTTAATGATTGATGCCGCGGGTGAAGCTACTCCAAACCCAATGCTCACAAAGTCATTTAACCAAGTAGATAGAGGCAAACCAGCGGGATGTATATTGCAATGCATCCTATTGCTGTACAATATGCCAACATGGAATCCATTCTCAGATATTGTAGAACCGCTTGCCCCTCCTAAAGCTCTACTGAATACATAGCCTGGTCTTCACGGAAACCGAATTGACACTTTTAAACTTCTTCAAATAAGATTGCATAACTACTGGGCACAAACTGCTTCATCGGCACGTTGAAGGAATCAAGACCTTCAACGTGTAAGAAAAAGGCGTCATTACTGTCAAAATCAATAGACCATACATTTCCTTTTAGTTGTGACAGCAACTCGTTTGAATTATAATAAAATGTAAGGGACAGTTGTTCCATGTGTGTGTGAATACCATTACTATCTACGTGTGAAAATTGTCGTACTATTTCACAACTAAATTCTTCTTTGCCAGTAAAATTATATACACCTGTCTGCCACAAGAAATCATCATTGGCACATTCAATTTGATAATTAGAGAAGCACTTGAATGCGCTCCAAGCTTTTTCCCAGTTTTTTGAATCTGTAAAAAAACCTTCTTTTTCGAGTTCTGTTTCTAAATATAATTTAGCTTCCCTTGAACTTATAATCATTTATTCGTCCTCTTATCATCCTTTTTCAACCAAAACACTTATACTTCCATATACAAGGCTAGAGCAAACTCTGAAAAAGTTGCCACGCCCCTAAAGTCAGTTTTAAGGGTTAGGGGCGCATTTAGCATTACTTAAATTTCAAAAAATATAATTTCATACCTCGTAGGCGCAAATTGTGCTGGTGGTACTTTAAAACATTCTAGTCCTTCAACGTGATTAAAAAAAATATCTTTGTTGTCAAAGTCGAAAGACCAAACATGGTATTCTAGGTGTGCTAAAATATCATTTGGCTCGAAGTAAAACCTTAGATGCAACTGCTCCATATAGACCAACCCATCCTCATCGTCAATATGTGAAAACTGGCGAGTTATATCATAATAGAACTCATTTATACCCGATGTTGAAGAAGTGCCTGTTTGCCATAGGAATCCATCCATAGCACAATCAACTTGAAAGTCTGAGAATTTTTTAAACGCCCGCCATGCTTTTTCCCAATTTTTTGAATCTACAAAAAAACCTTCTTTTTCGAGCTCGGCATCTAAAAATAATTTAGATTCCTTTGAACTTATAGTCATTTACTTGCCCTCCTAACGTGGAAATGTACCTGCTTGTAATTGCCGTGAAATTTCTCGTAACGCAGCCTCAACTTCTACTCTAGTAGACAGTCCTCGTAGCATTTCATTAACTCTAGTAAAATATACTTCAGTATGTAACTTTGCATGTTGGGGAATAGGTAAAAACACCCCATTAACTACATCATTAATGCCAATTCCAACTCTTAACAATGCGTCACGAGCCTCTTGTGCCGCTGGAGCAAGAGCAGCAACAATGTGATGAGCCGCCGATCCAGGTGGCTTTTTTTGTCCCGAATTTTGCATGTTGGAGTTTAGTCTTTCCGCGTTTTTTCTTGTGCTTCCTTGGCAGCTAGTGTCCGTGTTGACAGACCTTGCTTGGGGAGTCCAAAACTGCAAGTTGACATCCATAGGCACATCAGCATAAAAATATGAGAGCCCATCAAAGTCTAGTACCACATGGTTTAGCAAGTAAGATGGGTCAGCCTGAACAGTCTGAACAAGTTGTGCCAATGCTGGTCCCTGCGGGTGGCGATGCAGGTCAACTTGATCTGCTACATGTTGCTGTGTAGCACTCACTATCCTGCCAAATTGGTCTGTTTCTATGAACCAAGCAGCACCACCCATTATTAGCATTCCAGCAATAACTTTCTTGCCGGGTACTGCTGCAATCGCAGTGCTCACGGTACTAACAATATTAGAAGGTATAAATAGTGCAGGTAGTACAGTAAATGTTAATACTCCAGCATCAGCTAACATAGGCGGTACGTCAGGTGGTGCATTTCTATAAACCTGATTGAACGGAAGCGGGCTTGGTGGTGGTGGCGGTGGTGATGGCGTAATCTGCCAGCCCTGCCCTGTACCACCTGATGGTTGCTGTGGTCCTACAAAGCTCGGAGCGGATGCTTGAGGCGTAGACGGTCTAGGGATACTTGTAACAGTATTATTCGTCGGAGTGCCAAAAAAGAAATTGCTTAATGCCGCACTATCAGCCATCATTGCATTTCTTATCGGGCAGTTTGTAATGACCATTCCGTAGTAAGTTCCACCGTGGATGCTAACATGTAGGCGTCTCCCATTCATCCAGAATGTAGCACTCACGCCTTCTTCCCATGAAATACGGTAATCACGCACCCCAGTTATCTCGGATACGTCACTTATAAACTGTCGTATCGAAATCTGCGATAGTCCTAATGGGTCAATAAACATAATCGGATTGTTTCCAACATAAGCGTACCAATTCCAGTCATACCTAATAGGGTCTTCAGAGATAAATCGTCTAAGCATAGGATCATATGCTCTGAATCGTGAAATAAACACGCTCATCACTTCGTCATATCTATAGCCTGTAAAGTTGATTAAGTCATCAATCCCTGCAAAGTTAAATGAACTTACGGGTTTTTCAATAGGTCTGCCCCAAGCATCATAAACAACTCTTGCCACGGTATTACCATGCTCGTCTGAAACTCTAACCGTGCTACCCCTTAAATCTTCATGGAAGAACACCGTACCGATTAACTCCACAGCTAGTCTACTGAACGGATTATGCCCGACACCTCTAGTGTCTGTTATATCCTCAATATGGCTAACTCTCTGTGATATTCTGCTATTGCCAAGTCCATAGATATACTCAGTTACAAAAGTGCCGTCTTTAATGCTCATCAAAACATTTTGAGTGGGGCTTGTGTAATCAAGAATATAAACTCTTGACACCTCAACCATCTCGCCTATATGCCTTGCAAGAGCTAAGTTGTTCTCAAATACTCGTTGGTTTACAATCGGTGTGTTTTCGTTGCTTATCTCGTCTACAAGGTCTTGGTGGATTCTACCCGTCGTATTTATATTGTTTTGATAGCCAATAAGCGAGTTGTTAAGTAATCTTACACTCTCTACTTGACTCCCAAAACTGTTATGCAAATACTCTACTGATTCGCCCGTTTCATGGTTTGTTCCAGCCACCATTCTATTAAGTACATTAAATTCAAAAGTTCTAGTAAGAACATCATTTCTACGTTCTTCTACCATGTTACCCCTGTCATCAAAAACAAAGGTGTATACATCATCTCCATCAGTTCTTGTGATAAGCTGGTTTAGATTGTTGTATGTGAAACTTATTCGGTTGTTGACTGTAATTTCTCTTACTAAATTATTAGCAGTGTCGTAAGCAAAAGTCGTTGTTTCACCATTTACGGTATGCTCAACAAGGCGACTTAAGGCGTCAAAAACATGCTCCTCTACTCTGTTGTTAGGACTGTTCAATCCATAGGTTGTTGTTTGTTTAATGATATTACCAAGCACGTCATGCTCAAAACGAATATCGCTATATCTTTGCCCATTGCGAGTTTCAGTAATGCGTTCAACTCGACCTAATATATCGTGGCTATACTCAGTCAAAATGCCATTTGGCAATGTTCTGCTTAGAAGCAAGCCAGTATGGTCATGGTTGAATGTAGTTATATTGCCATCGCTGTCAGTCACGGCGTGAACTTGATTAAGCTCATTGAAGGTATATTTAACTTCAAGACCTGTCGGATATATTATGCTCGTCAAGTTGCCTACGGGGTCGTGCTCGTAGCGAGTTATGTGTCCGTTGTGGTCGTTTACTTTTTCAAGCCTACCGAGCGCATCAAACTCAAAAGAAGTAATGCCAAGCCAATCACTTATTTCCACAAGATCTCCACGGCTATTATACGCCATAAGAGTCGTCATGCCGTCACTTGTTACCATAGAGATAAGTCTGTTAAGTGCATCAAATTCTTGAGTTATTGTGCTACCGCCCCTAGCCCTTATCATGGTTATGTTGCCATTCGCATCATAAGTATAGACTTGAGTTTGTGAGTATGGGTTGATTCTTTCTATTAGCCTTGATGCAGCGTCATATCTGTAGATGTAGTGCATTCTCTCGTCTACGCCACTTTCGGGGTCTATGCGAAAGATAATCATATCGGTTATATTGTTTATCGCATCATATCTAAACTCAATCACCGTACCGAGTGCATCAGTAGTTCTAATGACATTGCCATTCGCATCGTACTCATAGCGAGTCTCATTTCCAGCAGCATCTATCACGGTGACAATTCTACCAAGAGCATCATGTTCAAAGCGTGTTACATTACCTTTACCGTCTGTTATAGAGACTATTCTACCAATCGCATCACGCTCATAGAAGGTTTTTACGCCATTAGGGTCTTCAGTTGCGTAGACACGACCCAAAGAGTCATGGTGGTATCTAAATATCGCTCCAGTCGGTAAGATAATTGCGCTTACCAAACCAGCAGGCGTGTATTCTATCCGACTTATATTGCCTCGTTGGTCTGTTGAAGAAATGAGCCTTCCAGCTCTGTCAAAGGTGTTTGTAATACTATTTCCAAGAGCATCTCTTATCTCTATAACTCTACCCATAGAATCATAAACATAAATTGTCTCTGCGCCTTCCTCATCTACGACCTTAACGAGATTACCCATAGAATCATAATACATATAATGAGTAAAGTCGAGCGCGTTGGTAATGGCAGTAACCCTGTCAAGCGCATCATGAGTGAAGTGTGTTATGTTTCCTCGTGCATCTCTTGTTTGAACTAAGTTTCCGTTTCTATCATAGGAGAACTCCGTTCTTGCTCCGACTTGATTTGTTGTTGATATAAGGCGGTTACTGGCGTCAAAATCTTGCCTTACCTCACCACCAGACGGGTCGATAATACGAATCATATTCCCGTTTCCATCATAATAAAAGCGACTGACACCACCGTTGCCGTCGGTTGTTGCGATTAATTCCCCACGTGCATTGAAGGTGTTTGTAGTAATAATTCCCAGCGGATTAGTACTCTGTATTTGGCGACCGTTCGCGTCAAATACATTCGTGGTAATGCCACCCATTGCGTCTATTATTCGAGTAACATTGCCCACAGCATCATGCTCAAAGTGATTTGATGTCCCATCAGCGAATGTCATTTCTATCATCCGCCCCATCACATCATATGTAAATGTGGTTCTAATTCCGTCAGCATTTTCACTCCATTCAACTTCGCCTTCAGAGTTGAAGTGAGTTGTGCTGCCATGACCATAGTAATTCCTTGTTTCAATCATTCTTCCAGCAGCATCGAACAAGAGCTCCGTAAAGCTACCGTCACTGTGAACTGTTCGTGTCATCCTGCCTTCGGCATCGTAGTAAAACAGGGTTACGTTGCCATTTCTATCGGTATGTCTAATTAAGTTGCCATCCCTATCGTAGGCAAAATACTCAGCATTACCTAGTGCATCAATGGTTGAACTAAGTCTGCCATGAGCATCGTATACAAATCTTGTTACATTCCCCATAGCGTCGGTGGTAGTGGTCAGTCTCATCATGTTGTCGTAAGTGTGACTAACAACTCCATTCATAGGGTCCGTAATTGAAGCAAGCAGACCTATGTTCGTATACGTGAATCTTGTCACATTGCCGCGTCTATCTATTCGAGTTTGAATATTTCCAGATTCATCAAAAGTAAATCTTTCTGTATATCCAAGAGGGTCTGTAGTGCTTTCGGTTACTCCAGAAGCATTGTATGTATATGTGGTTACATTGCCCATAAAATCACTAGAACTTAAAACTCTATTTCCTTCTCCAAACACTATGTGCATTGTATTTCCCAGTCGGTTTGTGAGTACAGAGTTCAATCCATTTTCATCAGGAGTAAAGTAAACAGTGATTCCATCCGGATAAGTTCTAGATAGTAACTTACCTGCAGGCGAATAATTGAAAGATGTTCTTCTTCCTGAAGGTGTCGTAATAGCTAAAATTCTACCTACTCTATCATGTTCATATAGAGTAGTGTTCCCTAGAGGGTCTGTTCTACTGCTCAAAAAGCCATTTTCGTCATATGTAAATTGAGTGACATTTCCGAGCCTGTCAGTTGAACTTACTCTGTTACCGTCAGCATATACAAACCTTCGCACATTACCGTCAGGGTCTTGTATTTTGATTAAATTGTTGTCGGTATCATAGTCAAATATATATACTCTACGCTCTCCATCTAATCCAACATGTTCTTCTAAAATAGGAAGATTGTTGTCGTTAAACTCTACTCGACGATAAGACCCATCGGGATTTACAACTCTATTTTGACGACCGCGCTCGTCGTACTCAAAACGTGTAATTTCACCATTTGGTCCCACCATTTCTGTAATTGTACCTCTGCCTTCATTGTCGAAGGTGTTACGTATTGGTCGATTCCCCGAATGTTCTACAAATGTAAATAGCATATTTTCGTCAAAATGAAACCTAGCAATGTTTCCAGCAGGATTCGTTACAGTTGTCACTCGATTATCATCATACTCAAAATACCACCAACCCTGTCCAGCAACATCTTGTCGGATTATTTTGTGGTCAGAGTCATAGAAATTTGTAAGAATGACATTTCCAGCAAAATCTGTCATCGTTATAAGGTTACCATGTGAGTCATATGTATAGAAAACGATGTTGCCATCAGGATTGATACTTTGCACCATTAAATTGCCTTCATACACAAACTGAACTGACCTTCCTGCAAAATCAGTTATTCGTGTAATAAGGTGGACAACTGTTCCATCTGAAAACTCAAACGGTTGTGTATCAAAAATAAAATATGCCCCAAATCTACCCTCAATTTTACGAAGCGCACCTTCTGGGCTGTGTGTAAAGGTGTATTGCACTAAACCATTATGTATAATTCGTTCTAATTTTTGGTCGCTATCGAAATGGAACTCTGTTCCATCGTATCGATGTCTCACCATATATTGTTCCGCAAAGGGAGTGTCTGCTTCAAAGCTGAAACCAATAATTTCAAAGTCAGAATTATATCCATATATTGGGGAGAATATCCCTGTCGCGGCATCAAACTCATATACCATCGTATAACCACTTGGCAACATGAATGATGAAAACTCTTCGCCAATTTGAAGAGAATAAAACAAACGACTATTCCAACCCATTCCAAGGGGACTGGTATATCGTATTTGATTGTTGTAGTTTCTTCTAAATTGCAAGTTATGTCTTCCAAAAATCTGTAAGTCAGTATATTCAAATACAAAAGCACCACTTATGGGGTCTACAGGGTCGCCAGTGAAGAACGCCACTCTACCATCAGTAAATGTATGGCTTAAGTCAGAAGAACGCCCAATTACTCGTACCTGTGTGCGAATGTTGCCTTGTTCATCAAGTGAGCCTTCAATTAGGAAAAACTGTGTGTGGCGGTCATAGTCAATAGTTCTCCACTGGTACGACTCTCCAAAAACAGCAGGGGGTCTTGCCAAGACACCAGCAGGTTCAATTGCGACTATAATATGTGTGTTTACAATTGGCACCTCTACAGATAGTACGGGTGGAGGAATAATCACGTTTTGACCTTGCCCTGAAGCGATAGGGTCAATCATATATGGTGAGGGCAAAGGAAGCCAACCATTTGTTCCAACAAAATTAGGCATTCCATGTATTTCTCCATTAGGCAATCGAATTACTGAGTGGAGAAGGTGCGCGCCCCTTGGGTCGTATTCAGGATTGCTTTGCATGGGTGTAAATAAATCAGGGCTAGGTATTAGCGTTTCGTTAAACCTGTCTACTATGTTAAAATCAAAGCCTGCCCTTAGTTCATATACGTGGATAAAATAATTTTGCGTGTAACGAATTGGACCAATTTCAATATCAACAAAGTGTGTATCAAAGTTGTTAAGAGCTGCTGGTGTGACTAAGGGGTTATGTTCCCTCAGAATCGCATACAAAGCCTCCCAGTCAAAACTATATCCATTTTCTTCAATGAAGAGTAGCTGCATGGGCGTCAGGCTGTTTATTCGATAAACAATTCCATGTTCACTTATCCCAAAATTCGCAAGTACATATTTAGGGTCTAAAGAGAATATTCCATACTCATTATAGTAATAATCATCTTCGTAGCCATACTCCGTACTTATATCGCAGTCATAGCCATCTTCACAATCTGTATCAACGTTATCTTCACATTCGCAATAATACTCGTCATAACCACAGTCTTCATTGTAATCATAGTCGTGGTCAGTATCTTCGCCATCTGTGTAATTATAGTCCGTGTTGTCATAGCCATAACTATCATCGGCGTCGTAATCACCATAGCCATTGTCATCAATGTCATCATCTACGTCATAGTCATAATCACTATTTCCATAATCGTTATATTCCTCGTTTGGTGTATCATCGGCTTCGTAATAGCTTGAATCCCCATAAGCAAACGTAAACGGAATACCATTTGGAGTTCCTAAAACCATAGCCACACAAAGAAACACGGAAACTATTCTTCTACTGGTTGCTGCTATTTTACTCATTGGTGTCTTCCCTCCTTCTTCATTCGTTATCTAACAATAGGTCTAACCACTGCAAGTGCATAATTGAATGCCCAGTGGCTTCTATCTATATCGCTAAATGGATTTCTCACATTTATTGCTTCTGGCGTAGTTAGTGGCTCTATTTCTAAGAAGCGAACCATTGCAACAACTACTTCTGCTCTTGTTATGTTATTTTGAGGCATGAAAGTGCCATCAGGATAGCCTACCATAAAGCCCTCTTCTGCTACAGCATTTATGAGATATTCTGCCCAATGACCAACGGTATCTGGGAATGCAGACATCCGACTTTCAGTAAGTTCTTCTATGTTAAATAGCACAGTTGCAAATTCAGCTCTTGTTAAATAATTTGTCGCTTTAAAGCTACCATCAGGGAAACCCTGCATAAATCCAACCGTATAAACAAAATTGATAGCATTTAGTGACCATCTACCCGCAACATCTGTGAACGGAGCGTTTCTAACTTGTGTTGTTCCATCATTATATATGTTAGAAAGAATTTGTGCAAACTCTTCTCTTGTTATCGGATTATTTGGACGGAATGTACCATCAGGGTATCCGCTTATAAATCTAATTCTGTCGTCATCTTCTTGAACTGGTGGAGCTTCAACTGCTGGAGCGCGGTTTGCGTGGTGGCTTCCCAATATGCCCCATGCACCGCCACCGCCTCCACCGCCACTGCCTGTTGTAGACGGAACTACAGCGCTGAACTCGAAGGACGTTCTTGAAAACTCGCTGTTAGGATTTTCTCTAATCTGTATCACGACAGTAATCGGGTTGTTCGTAGGTATAGTTGTTAAAGCAGTGATAAACAAACCTGCTTCTGTGTAATGCCAGCTTATTTTATGTGCATGAACAGGGTCTTCGGTAAAGATTATGAACTGGCTAGGCGGTAATCTTAATTGCTCACGCAAAATATTAAGAGTTACAGGGCAATATGTACGCAGGTGCTGATGTAATTCGATTGGCTGATTTACGAAACCACCGATGGTATCCACAATCAATAGTCTATTTTGACCTGTAACGACTTCATCAATAAAGTTATCTCCCTCAAATGGCACTTGAGAAATTCGTGACCCAGCCATATAGTTACCGAACAGGTCAACGGTAACGCCGTTATTAATTAAGCTGCGTGTCCTTATATCTATGTCTCCAACAAGCGCATTATAGCTCAAATCCAAAAGACGAATCTCGCCGACATTAGGCAGTTGGTTCGTAATGACACCTGTAAATGTATTCCCATGAATGAGCAGTGCCTGTAATGACTCAAGACTTGAAAAGTTAGGCAATAATCCTGAAAAATCATTATTGGACACAGAAAGAAAGCGAAGGCTAGTCATGCCAGACATATCGCTTGGAAAAGACCCTGAGAAATTGTTGTTTGCAAGGTCTACGTTAATTAAGTTTGGTTTATTCCATAATGATGTTGGGATAGTACCGTGTAGGTTGTTGTTATGTAAGAGTAAAACTTCGAGTTCTGTTAAATTAGATATGTTTGGTGATAAGGTCGCTGTTAAGCGGTTATCGGATAAGTCCAAATTCCTTAGATTTGTTAAAGTAAATAGACTACTTGGGATTGGTCCAGCAAGGTTATTGCCAGATAAAAATATGTATTGCAGGTCGGAAAGGTCTCCGATAGAACCTGGAATCATCCCGTTAATTTCTGCATTTGCCAACCCTATGGCATAAATTCCAGACAAATCAGCAGCAGACTCTAGTGTATTTATAGATCTGCCTTTTGAATTAAGGATAGATTCTACATAGTCCAAAAACCAACTTTGGTTTTGACTTCTGCTGATAAATGTTCGTGCATATGCCGTTTCTGGATTAGGCGCGAATGTTGCACTTGCACTCGTATTTAGTGGGATAGCTAGAAATACTGCAAAAATTACATAGAATAACATTCTTCCGATATAGCATCTTTTGTTCATAAAGAAACTCCCCTCGTTGTAATATAACGTCTAATTTTAACTATTTGTCCTCTATTCAAATGGCATTAAATATTGATACTTTATCACAGTTTTCTTCGCAGGTCAACAAAAAACGACATCTCTAGTGTTGTTTTTTGAGGTGACTAACCATTTTGCAAGTAAGTCATTTTATTTTTGTTGAATACATTTTTTATAATAGACAAATCTCTTGACAAATCTTATCCTTCGATACATACTTTTTTATTTATATAGACTTCACACAGATCAGCTAAACTTTGAGATTACCAAATAATTGAACTTAAGCTTGGCATTTGAATTATTTGAGTTTTCTCAAACCACTTGACAAAGGTGTAACACTGCGTATGTTTGTGAACATTACTCTAAATAAGTCCTCGATCGACCTTTCGTAAAAGCTACGAAACCATGCCAGCGAGGCTTCCTTACTCCGCCGCACAAAATATGCGTTGCCATTTAAAAATCTTCATCTTTTTTTGCATAAAAATTACGTAACTGGGAGAAATTAGAGGTGAATCCAAAAAAATTTTTAGGAGGTTACTATGGCGAATTTATCTCAGCAGGAACTAAACTCTATCCGTGAAGTCGTTTCGGGGCATCAAACGGTGGCGAGTAAGTTAAGCGCGTATGCAGGACAAATTCAAGATCCCACACTGAAGCAGATGTTTGACAAAGGTTCACAAGACGCCAGGAAAAATGCAATGGATCTTATTAACATGATTCAATAAAAGATAGTAAAAACACACATGGAGGTTGATTTCTATGAAAGAAAAGGATATGGTTCTTGATATTTTATCCGGAACAAAGGCGGGTATTGGAAACTATGCAAAAGTTATTACCGAATGTTCTGACCCAGCTTTAAGACAGAAGTTCCAGCAAATGCGCGACTCAGACGAAAAATTCCAATATGACCTTTACAAACTTGCAGCCCAAAAAGGATATTATCATCCAGCCCCGCCCGCAGATCCTCAAGATTTACAAACGATACAAGGTAATTTATCAAGAGACATGGGTACGCCTCAGTAGTTATCGATATAGCCGTAAAATTATAAAAAGCTCAGGAGTCAGCATCTGATCCCTGGGTTTTTTATAGTTTGACTATCTATGCGAACCTCTAATTGACCTAAGGCATATTATATAGCAGCGCAACACCATCACGAGGAGGATACGACTCATGTCAGATTCAAGAGATATAAACGATCTTCACCCGACACTTGCGCGTGGTGCGCGTGAGCTTATTGCACGGATGAACGCAGCGGGTTTCAGCGCAGTCGGCATATCATCTACGTATAGGTCGATTGAGCGGCAAAATGAATTGTTCGCACAAGGGCGCACAACGCCAGGACCAATCGTTACAAACGCGAGGGGCGGACAATCTTTGCATAATTTTCGCTTGGCTTTTGACATTTTCCAGAATATCAGAGGGCAGGAGTGGAGCAACCCTCGATTTTTTGAGACGGGAGGACGCATTTGGCAAGAAATGGGCGGCGAATGGGGCGGCAGCTGGACAACTTTTGTTGATCGTGTGCATATGCAGTATATGGGTACCCTTACATTGGCTCAGTTGCAGCGCGGCATAGTTTTGCCACAAGATCACAGAATGCCGTGGGAAAAAGTTAGTAATTCAAGCAATGAAGAGGAGGAAATAGAGATGAGATTTAACAAAGTAGAAGAGCTTCCAGACTGGGCACTAGACACCGTTGAAAAGCTAATACGTGAGGGACACCTAAAAGGCACTGGTATAAATCTTGATTTGTCTTTGGATATGCTTAGACTTTTGGTTATAAATGATAGGGCAGGAGCTTTTGGATAGGGAGAAGTCGGTGCGCTATCCTCGTCGCACCTACACATACAATAACCACGAACGTTATTGTAGTCAAATTACCCCAACACAGATTTTATAGTTTTCGAGATTAACAACTATAACTATAGTAAAATCATCATATTGAGTCCATGTAAGGGCGGATTCCATATCCGCCCATGATTCGATTCACTTAAAACCCTGGGCGGATATAAAATCTGCCCCTACAAGATATTCATGTGAAATAGACGACGCGCCATTATAAGTAACGCTGTCCCAAAACTTCAGGTAGGCATCCTCTATATGTCTTACTCTCTACAAATCTTTCCAATCACAACCTCTTCAAATACTCCATACAAAAGGTCTCTTCTGTCCCATGCGCCACCCTTTGGCTCCATCATTATTTCTCTGATTGAATCTATTTCAAGAGCTGCGCGTTGCATGGACTTATCCACAATCTCACAAAGTATGCGGATATCCAAGCTATCGCTTGAGAAAGGCTTTCTCGTGTGGTCGTGCTCATCCAGTGTACTTTTTATAAAAGGAAGTATTTTTTTTGCAAGCTCACCGATTATTTTAGGCTCGATAAGAGCTGCCGTTTCTATCTCAATTATCGTGTCATGAGTCTCTACGTTCGGATCAAAACCGTACTCAAGACCATTTAACCCCCTGGTATCATCCTCATCTTCTAGGTTAAACGCGGGTCTGTTTTCACCTATTTTGTAGTCAGTTTTATTCGCGTCTCTAAGATAATCTTCGTAACTTTTTAACAGTTTTTCTAGATTGCCATCGTTATTTTCATAGTAATACATAAAAATCCCTCCATATATTACTCCGCTGATTAAGTATTGCGCAATAGGAGCAATAACCATATATGGTCAATATATGCTTAACAAAAGGATTTGGCACTGGTGTCATTTGACATCACACATTAATAAGTATAATATCAAGACCCTGCCTATACGCAAGCCCAACTGTCTGCCCTGTACCTGAGGGCTTATTATTCCAAACAGCAATCAATCTATTTGAGCGTTTTACTAAAATTTCATTTCGGAGCTTCATACATCCGTCAAAGTAATAGCTGCGTGAGGTTCTTGTTACAGCGTCTGCATTGTCTAACAAGTACGCATATCTTCTTTTTGCCTGAGTGCTCCATTTACTCTCTTGTCCAAGGCATGGCAGTACAAGTTCAAGCCGAATAAACGGATAGTGATGTGTCCTTAATTCAAGCACACAAAGAGCCGCCCAGGTATCAATACCAAGCGCGCCACCCGATAGAAAAATGGTATACCCATCGTCTATTGCCCGCTCGATTTCTTCTTTTAAGCGTTTTTTTATCGCTTGGGCCTGTGGTGATTCTTCTTTAAACCTAAACGGCAAATGCTGAGGTCTATGCCCCGTGAAGGCGCAAGTTACATTCTTTAACACTTCCCAACTATCGTAATCTACGCCATAGCCTAAATCGCCGTATTCGTGAACGAATAATAGTTTAGCCATACATATCTCCTACGAAAACCTATCCTTAAGTACCAAGTACTGATTAACCGTGTCTATTGCAAAGTTCTCTGCATATGTCTCTATGCAAATCGCACCGCGCAGATTAAGCGAGCGCACCAAAGTCTTACGTTCATCAAGCAAACTCTCAGCCATGGCTTCGTTAAATACTCTGCGTACATCTTTTGCACTACCTTTAGATATTTTTTCAAGACTCTCATTCACACAAAGGATTACTACAGGGACATGCTTGCGCGCTAGTATCGACACTGCTTCTGTCAGCTCTCTTGCCTCTTCACTTGTCTCAAAATCAGTAAATATAAAGACTATACTACGCTGCTTCTGCACTCCTAAAAGATGGATAAACGCACCCACATAATCGCTCGACATTTCACTATCCATGATATGGTAAAGTGCTTCCATCATCTCATTTCTATGGGCAGAACCCTTGCCGGGTTTTATTAGCGTAGACACTTCTGTGTCAAAGACCATAAGTCCGCTGTTGTCACCTTTTTGCCCAACTATGTCTGACAAGATGAGTGCGGCGTTTATGGAGTAGTCGAGCTTTTTATAACCGCGTATGGAGTAGCTCATCGCACGCCCAGTGTCGAGTACTATATACACGGGCTGATTCTTCTCAGCCTCATATTGATTCACTATTAGCTTGTTAGCGCGCGCTGTTCCTGCCCAATTTATTTTTTTATAATCATCGCCAGGGACGTACTCTCTGAGACTCTCAAACTCAAAGCCCATGCCGCGTTTTGGTATCCTCTTTTGCCCGTTCATAAGCAGTCTATGCTTGGTTATAATCAGCCTGTATTTGCTCAAGTCACCTAAATTCGGATAAACCTTAAACTCCTTTGCCAAGTCCACGCTAAAATACCTATAACAAAGCCCAAAATACCCTTGATATCTCACATGAACCGAAGGAAAAGTAAACGCACCACGTTTAGTAGGCGTCACGATGTATGAGAAAATACTTTCCCCACCCGCGGGAACTTTTTTTTCCATATCAGAGTCGGAAACTTTAAAATGAAAATCCGAAATCTCATCCTTAAGTGTCACATTAAGGTCATTGTGATGCGAATTCCTCACGCGAAACATTATTTTGTTCGTGGTTTTAAAATACAGTTTCTCATCTTCTTGGCGCGCGATTTTGATAACATCAGGTTTTGGAGCTATAACAATATCCGTCACATAAAAACCCAACAGAAGCAAATTATAAACCATAAACACCAAAAGTTCAGCCCCCGGAATAATAAGCGAAGCCAACATAATAACCAAAAACCCAAGAGCCGCTAAATAAACAACTCGCCTTGTCATCTTGGCACCCTTACTTGAGAGAGTATACCCTCGATTACTTTATCCGTCTTCATACCGTCTATTTCCGCTTCCGGCTTTAATATTATCCTGTGGCGAAGAATAGGCAGGGCAAGTATCTTTATATCATCGGGTGATACGAAGTCGCGCCCTTTCATAGCTGCATACGCTTTTGCGTTGTTTAGAAGAGCTACAGAGCCACGCGGGCTTGCACCTATCGCTACGGCATTTACACGACGCGTAGTCTCTATAATGCTCACGATATAATTAAGTATACTCTCATCAACCACGACATCTCTAATCTCCTGACGCGCTGTCTCAATATCTGCGGCACTAGCTACTGTCTGTATCCCCGCGGTGTCGATATCTGCCGCGTTAAAGCCTTGGTTATACATATCTAGAATATCTTTCTCCGCAGTGACACCTGGATAACTTATCAAAAGTTTCATCATGAACCTGTCTACAAGAGCCTCTGGTAGTGGATATGTCCCTTCATATTCCACAGGATTTTGGGTAGCTATAACCATAAAGGGCGACTCCAGTGCTATGCTCTCGCCATCTATTGTTATAGCGCGCTCTTCCATGACTTCCAAAAGTGCCGACTGGGTCTTAGGCGGCGTTCTGTTTATCTCATCCGCCAAAAAAAAGTTTGTAAATAAAGGCCCTTTCTTAAGCGCGAAAGCTCCTTGTTCCATATTGTATATTTTCATACCGAGGATATCCGATGGCATAAGGTCTGATGTGAACTGTACGCGTTTAAAGCTAACGTCTATTGCCCTAGACATTGCCCTGACCCAAAGCGTCTTTGCAAGTCCTGGCACACCTTCTATAAGCACATGCCCACCCGAGAGAAGGCATGTGAGTGCATAGTCTGTTATCTCAGGTTGATTTTTCACCGCTTTTTCAATCTCTGTTTTTATGCGCGCACATAAATCTGCGCTAAAACCTTTTTCTATCATTGTTTCAGCTCCTTTATGAGTTCTTTATAGCACTTTATCATTTTTAAAAATTCAGCGCGGTCTTTCTTGTGCCTTGTATTAAGGTCGTGCCCTTCATTGTCTATTATATACCCAAGCTTGTCCAAAGATCGTTTGCCTTCAGCTCTCCACTGCACATATATTTGCCTATAATCAAACTCACCTAGTATGTTGAAGTAGTCTGCGGCTTGCTTTTTAAATTTTTTATCATAGACTGCCAAGGCGGTGTTCCCAAATCCCATTGACATATACAGATTTGTCAATGTAAATACATACTCGTTCTCTTCTCGCTCGACCTCTTCATAAAAAGGAGTTGGGCGACCGAATTGCCTGCCAAAATGAACAATAATCACAACAAAGATTACCGCAAGCTGCACCACTGCAAGCCTTACAGGGCGCGGTAGAATCTCAAAAAACGTAGCATTTTGACCATAGCCATGATAGGCTTCGTTAAAGTATATCCGCCTAAAATTCATTGTATCCAGCACATTGACTATCAGTTGACCGTATTCGCCGTCCGTTTCTAAAAGACTTATATTGCTCACAAATCTCGCATCACCTATAAATATTGTGCCAAAACCCACTCGATGAATCACACCGCCTGCCACAGCGATAGAAGAATCTGGAGTGATATCGCCCCAGAGCCTTCGTTCATCCCAGTTGGCACGACTAAAAAACATGAGTTGACCACCGCGTATGACCCAATCCATTAAGCCCTCTGCATGCGCCTCGCTAAAGTGCCTAGGTGCTATTACAAACTGTATATTATCCGTCGGTCTATCCGCTGATAAAAACGCAATATCGCGACCCACAGGGTAACCCATAATCCTTAAAGCATCATAAAGCAAAGCCGTCCCTTGCCTACCTGTAGAAAATGAAGTAAACGCAGGATACCCTAGCCCAGACGTCATATCAGTCAAGCGCGTAAGAGCAAATAAAACACAAAACAGTACGATGACTAAAATGATGAGATTGCGATTTTTAGCTTTTTTCATAGCCAGCAGCCTCCTTCATCACAGCGTCATACACCGCAAGGTACGCCTCATAATCCGCAGCACTCACCGACTTATGCCCAAAAAATAAATTGTAGTACATATTAATCGTATTTCTCACACCATTTTGCACAGACAGCATGTTCCTGACCGCTTCCAACTCAAACTGCCCACCCGTCATAGACTCTGTAACTTTCACAATCTCTTTTGCGTTAAAAAGCATAATCATCCCCAAGTATCTGTAACGTACGGCTTCTTTTAAATTATTTTCTGCATCATAGTTTTTTGCGCGAGTCATTATTTCGTCGAAGCTTAGGCGGTTTTTCATAAACTCTTCAAAAATGCCATCCGCATAGATTGTCTCTTTTTTCCTGCGTCTCAGAAATAAACGCACACAAAACATAACGATGGCAGCTACAATAAATACAGCAATCGCTATAAAAATCCCTGACAAAATTTCGACATCCACCCCACTGCCGAATCCTGCAAGCTCGATGTCAAACACACGAAGTAAAAAATCAAAAATTGCGTCAAGAATGTTGTCCAAAACATTTAAGACACCGTCGAATCCACCCTGCAGCGAGAAGTACCTAGGCGATTCCAGTGCCTCTTGCATAGCCTGGTAAAAATTCATCGTTCATTGCCCCTCAAAGCGTTCAAGTTTAGCTCTATATCAAGCCCTTCGTGCTTGATACGCTGATTCATATAAATTACGGTATAAAATATACCCGAAAGTGGTGTCAAAAGAACGCTTACTATCATCGAAATAATCATTCCAATTCCCATCATTGCCAAAGACATAAATATAGCAGCATCTGAAGGTAAAAACGACATCACCAAAAATGAGCCAAATTCAAAAAACATGCTGACGCTATAAGAAAGTGCAGTCGTCACACTAAACCAAACAGCTACAATGCCCATAAGCTTTAAAAAGTCTGGCTGTGCTAATGAAAAGCCGCGTACAAGTGCCGAAAAGAATAACTTACCCTCGAATATGGCGACCGATACGCTTAACATTGTAATAGTAATATACAGCACAATGAACACAACAACAATTAAAACAAGTATTATGCTGAGTATGATAATCGGCATAATTCCCATGCCCGCCTCCGCAAAGGCAACTAACATTGTAACATATAAAAATATAAGCACTCCAAGCACAATAATCACTGGAAGAAGCGTTATCAAGTTAGCGATGACCGCAGAAGTCGCTTTCCAAATTTTTCTAAAAGCTTCCCCTATCACCTTACTAAGTTCACAATCTTCGCCTAAAAAAGTCTTTTTTGTGATAAGCGCGTTCCCTGTTGTGGTCAGAGCCCCATACATCGACAAAATAAGCAAAAAAAGCAGCACAAAAACAGCAATGGCAAAAAAACCTCCAGGTCCAAGAACACCTTGAGCAAAAATGCCAAAAGTTGCCATCATAGTCGCAAATAATCCCCCAACAATAAAAATAGCTGCCACAGCCGAAAATATGATGTAAAAAATAATAGAGATACCGACCTGCTTAAGAAAGCTCCGTTTATAAATGTCTAAGACTTGATCTAGAACCTCTGCCGAGTTCATTGGGTAGTATTTATTATTCATGTATTTACCTTTCTAGTAGATTTTTAGTATAACCATATGATAACATAAAGAGAGATTGTTGTATAGACTATAAAAAACCCGTCGCGACGGGTTTTTGTGTGTACTTATTTTATTTATCCTATGAAGCTACAAAGCTCTCTTCAGCAAGTACATTGCCATCATAATCTTCGTAGCGCACGGTAATAATAAGCTCATCAACGCCCAATTCATATTGAAGTTGAGCGGCAAAAATCTCAAACATAGCTCCTTTAAGTGGCATCACAGCCTCCAGCTCTTCTGCAAAGGCTTCCTCATCCGCATTCGGACCATAGGCAAATATAAATATAAACTCTTCGCCGTCTCCTGCTATTATATCAATGCTGGCACCTTCATCAAATAATTCCGCAAGCTCACCAAATTCCGCGCGAATATCATCACCATACTCGTCGAGGAACTTTTGAACTGCACTTCTTGTCTCTTCTATTTGAGCTTCAGGCATTGTAGGTGTCTCAACAAGAGTCCCAGATGGAGCTACAGGCGGCACATGGTTAGGCGCACATCCTGCCAAAATAGCACCCATTAAGAATGCACTTATTAAAATCATAGCTAGTTTTTTTATCATTTTTGAAACCTCTTTTCCGTTTGAGTAACCGTTACAGTCGTTTGTGACTATAGTTATTCCGTATCATACTACTTTAGTGAGCAAGGCTTGTCAAGTAAATTAGTGATATTTGAAAATTTCAGGATATATGTTCATCCGCATTGTTGCATTTTTGAGCTATATGAGTATATTGCCTCATAGTTGTAAATACTATTCCTAAGTATATAGTTTATCAGCTATAAAACTCTCAGGAGGATGTCTATGGCAAGTGACGATAAAAAAGATAATGAACACGCAGCAAGTGTTGAAACGGAAAATATAAAAGAACTCGGCGTAACAAATGTTTTGGAGCATACCAAAAACCCTAGAGGCAACTTGATCTATCTGCCTATAATAGGACATATTGAGGGGCATATGGTCTTAGCGCCACAAAATAAGACCACAAAATACGAACACGTCCTGCCGCAGCTTGTCAACACTTCGGATAATATAGAAGTTGATGGGCTTTTGGTGCTTTTAAATACAGTAGGCGGCGATGTTGAGGCAGGGCTTGCAATATCTGAGCTTATCGCAGAACTTGGCAAACCTACAGTATCTCTTGTCATAGGAGGTGGTCATTCGATAGGCGTACCCTTAGCAGTGGCGGCTGATTATTCATTTATAGCACCCTCAGCCACAATGACAATCCACCCGATACGAATGAGCGGTCTCGTAATAGGCGCGCAACAAACATACGACTATTTTGAAAAAATGCAACAAAGAGTTATAAAATTTATAGTAAGCAACTCAAAAATATCAAACAAACGTCTAACTCAGCTCATGACAGATACATCAAAGCTCGTACAAGACGTTGGAACTATACTAATTGGAGAAGAGGCTGTGCGCGAAGGACTCATTGATGAAGTCGGCGGACTTGCACAGGCTTTGGACAAATTATATACGATGATTGAGACTAAAAAAGAAGAAAAGGCCGTGAAGTAAATGAATCTGCAAAAAAACACTTAGTGAACTACCCCGCTGCAAACAACGGGGCATCGGATATTATCATAAATAGATACTATGTGTGGGCAACCCTTCGACACTTTGTGTGCAAAGGTTGCCCTGTGAATGTTGGTAAACCTCATAAAATTAGACTATTGGACTCTTTGTGGGGAAATAGGCTCGAACAGCCTCTCTACCCTACGCCATCTCCATACGGATTAATCCCCGCATTATTAAAATAAACCGCAAGCACATCCTCAATAAAATTCTTATCATATTCAAATTTATCTTTCCATTCGTCTGCGCTCAGATTTTTACCCATGTTGATAAATTCTGACATCAGGTTCGGGTCTACTTCGGTGAAAGTTTTTACAAAATCCCAATAATCCTTCGCAATGGCTTGACAGTACTCGTTTTCGGGCGAATATCCTTTTTTTTGCGCCTCTAATATACGCTCATGCAAAGCCTCATAATTATCTGATAGCTGCTGGGCATTTTCTGTATAAAAATAATTGTGAATGTTGATAATTGCATTGTCACTCAAGTATTTTAAAAGCCAATACCCATCACTCTTTTCCTGTAGCATAACAGTGATCCCCGCATACTTTGCCCAGTCTACAGAATCCATCAGTAAAACTTCCTCGTTCAGCTTCTCTATAGACTCAAGCACACCTCTAAGCGACTCAATCTGCTCGCGAATCCCTCTAGCCTGCTCAACAAGCACACTAGAAACCTCCTGGGGTGTATTAATTATCGGCAGCTTGTTCTTAATCTCTTCAAGGGAAAATCCTAGATATTTCATCGCCTGAATTTGGTGCAGGCGCACGATGTCCTTGTCTGTATAGAGCCTACGCCCTCCCGTACTCTCAGCAGAGGGTGAAAATACGCCCTCTTTATCATAATATTGTAGGGTGCGCACAGTAACGCCCATCTTCTTTGCAATCTCGCCCACGCTCATATATCCATCTGGTATAGCTCGATATTTTTCCACAAAAATCCTCCCTAATAGCTGACAACAATCCCAGCGGTCATTCCAATACGCAAATTAGTCTCTACAGACGTAACCCTAATAATTGCTTCAAACAGGGCAATCGGCGAGGGGCTTGCGGCAGGGCTTATCCTGCTTATATATCCTGTATAAACCATACCCCCCACGCCTGAAGGTATTATGCTAACTTGCATCTCATGATATAACTTCGCAAGATCATATTCTCTAAAATGCGTCACAATCTCAAGGTTATCCGCATCTTCTATTGTAAATAAGAGCCCTGTTGACATAGCACCTTCTTTGGCAGCCGATGCCGTAATCACACCATCTATAGGTGATGTAATAGTCGCCTCGTCCAAATTCCTCTTAAGCTGCAAAAGCTCAATCTCCATATGTTCTATATTAGCAGAAATCTCAGCATTTGCAACTTGATTACGTAGCCGCTCGATATCTTGGTGTGCGTTTGTCCTTGAGGCGTTTAGCATGGCGGTCGCGTTATTGTAGGCGGCTTCTGCACTGCGGAGCGCATTTCGGTAATGTTCAAGTCCGCGGCTTTGCTGCTGTAGTGCGCTGTTATAGTTTGTGCGGGAATCTTCATAATGATTCCTTGCATGTATGAGCGCAGTCCCTGTGCGGCGCATCTCATCAGAGGAGATAATCCCTCCAGCGTATAAAACTCTCAAGTTAGAATAGTCATGCTCGACACTTGCAAGCTCTATGCCCGCCGCATGAAATACGCTCTGCGCGTTAATCACATGCTGAGTTGTCCCTTGTTCATAATCTCTTTGCGCTACGTCATAACTCAGTCGAGCAGCTGCCAAGGCAGATGTTGCCGTATTTAGCGCGGACTGTGCGTTTACTATCTGGATATTTGTATTGTTTGCTAAGTTTGCCTCAGCTTCTTGAAGTCTTCTTCTTGCATCACCAAGCGAGACTTCACTACTTCTTTGAGCTTGCGCGATAAGAGCTTCTTGCCTTGCGATGCTTAGCTCCAAATTATATATGTCTAAAACTGCAAGCACCTGACCCACCGTAACAACATCGCCAACCTCGCCATATACACGTTCTAACGATAAACCTAAACTAGAGTACACATTGCGACTTGTAGTACTTGCGACCACGCCGTTCACTGTTATCTCTGCGGGTGCTATCAGAGCGACTACTGCATCTTCTGTAGTATACATCCCCACACTATTATCAGACTCACTACTACAAGAACTCAAAAAAACAAGTAAAAAAATCAATAAACTAACCACCAAAACCTTAAAACCTTTCATCCCAAACGCCCTCCTATCTTAGCGGAATACGCACACTTGCGTTTACGCCGATTAGCCTGTTTAAATCAACATCGCATATAACATTTATCTCCACAGGTATCGTAAGTATCGCTCTTGATGAGGTGAGCCCCGTATAAGGCAAAGCTACGCTACCGATGCTAGACACATATCCAAAAAAACGCTGCCGTCCGAAAGTGTCCACACTCACATACACATGTTGACCTAGATACAAGTTTAATATGTCTGTCTCTTCTATGTCCGCTTGGATGTGGATACTCCCTGACTCTGATATGATAGCCACAGGCTCATTTGCCAAAACATGCTGCCCCTGCACCACATTCGTCTGCGCCACAAGACCGGACACTGGAGCGCGCATAACCTCCGCACCCGCTACCCATCCAAGCACCTCGTTAGCATGAACTGTCTGACCTTCTTGCAATGTAAATCGCTCCAAAAATCCTGAACCATTCGCAGAAACAGAAACCATAGAAGCCGCTACTCGCGCATTATCAGTCGCGATAAATCCTGAATTGTGCCACATAAGTCCAAAAATCCCCGCTCCTCCTATGAGAGCGATAGTCATTATCGTTGACAAAGCCTTTTTATTCATAACAAATCCTCCCTTGTTTGACGGGTTGCTCTTACCATAAGCCCAAGTAAACGCCGCAGAAAGCACAACCACATTAACTAAAATAATTCCGAAACTCTCAAGCGCATCTTCTGTGCGTACCTCTGTATAAACAAAGTTCATCGTATAAAAAACTCTAAAAACCCGCATCAAAGTATCATTTTGTGACATGTTTGCAATGAATGGTCCAAAGCTTATCACAAGCCCCATCAAAGAGCTTATTGAAATGGCTTCCTGCTCATTTTTAGACATCATCCCAACGGTTGCGCCTAACAGTATAGATGCAATACAGCCGAGAAACATCGAAAGTGTCATGACAAGCATCTGCATAATAGACGCATTCGGCATCAAAAGTGCAAACGCCACACATCCCGCAAGAGAAAATGTTAAAAATACTCCGCCTATGCCCATCAAATATTCATGGGACTTGACCCCAGCCATGAGTAAGAATCTAAGCGAGTTGCGCTCCCTATCCTCGGCTATCGCAGGAGCAATCGCGCTGACTAGGCCCATTCCAACAAACATCCCCGCAAACATTGTAACAAAATGAGAGTCTGGCAACCCTGGCATAGGACCTATAAGATTTGTCATCATGAAAGTCATAGCAGGATACAAAATGAACTGTATAAGCACACCAAAGTTCTTCATTACGTCTCGTAGTTGCTTTATATATATCGCTTTTGCGCTATTCATCCAAGTTCACCCCCGTCATGTTCATAAAGACATTACCAAGGTCGGGTATTGTGCGCATGGATTTATGTTTCTCGCATATCTCTAGAGGATTGCCTTGTTCTACTATTTGACCCTGGTGCAAAAGAGCTACTTTATCACACAGCTCAACAGCCTCTTCCATGTTATGTGTCGTCAGAAATATCGTAGCTCCCGCATCCCTTATTTGGCGAATCAGCGCATGTATGCCTTTAGTTGTGCGTGGGTCAAGCGCGCTCGTTGGCTCATCCAAGAACAACACCTGCGGCGAATGTAATATAGCACGAGCTATAGCTAGTCTCTGGCGCATGCCTTTTGAGAGCGCTGACACTGGTTTCTTTGCGGCTTCTCCAAGCCCAACGAGCTCCAGTGCCTCCATCGACTTCTCCTGCGGCATACTGTATATTTGGGCAAAAACATCAAGATTATCTAAACAGCTAAGCCGCGGATACAGCCCATCTTCATCCAACATCAGCCCCGTCTCAAAGGGCGTTACAGAAACTTTTGCATAGCCGCTATCTGCCTCTATTTGATTGGTAAGTATATTAATGAGAGTAGTCTTGCCTGACCCAGAAGGTCCAAGCAATCCAAAAATCTCCCGCTCATCTATGTCAAAGCTAATCCCACGAAGTACCTGATGCTCACCAAAAGATTTTTCTAAATTGCTAACTTTAATCACGTTACGTCACCTCCTGAAATAAATTCTATATGATGACCCTACGTCATGAGCAAGAGTTTTTTGAAAAAGTTAAACATTGCTAATTTTCAGGTGGGCGACATCCTCTCGCCTGCCCTACTTGCGCTCATCCATAATTTAGGATATACTATAGTACATAGAAAACTCCGAAAAAGGAGGCCTCATATGTTAGACCTACTCATAAAAAATATTAGCTATTTAGCCACTGCCGAAGGCTCTACCCCCCTAAAGGGTTTTGAGATGGGCAATGTGTCTATCACGCAAGGCACTACCATCGGTATAAAGGATGGATTGATAAGCTACATCGGAGCAGAAAGTAATGCGCCGAAGGCAAATGAATATTTGGACGCAGGCTACAGTTTAGTAACCCCTGGACTAGTTGACGCGCACACTCATCTTGTCTTTGGAGGATGGCGTCAGCATGAATTTGAGCTTAAGCTATCAGGCGCACAGTATTTGGACATACTTAAAGCGGGAGGAGGCATACTCTCGACTGTGACAAAAACGCGTGAGACGACAGAAGATGAGCTGTTTGAGAAGGCGAAAAAGCTGAGCCACCAAATGGCGCTCTACGGCACAACTACAGTCGAAGCTAAAAGTGGCTATGGACTAAATCTAGACGATGAGCTGAAGCAAATGCGCGTTGTAAAGAGGCTAAATGACGAAACATTACCCGATTTTGTTTCCACATTTTTAGGTGCGCATGCTGTGCCACCTGAATATAAAGGTAACCCTGATGAATATATTGACTATGTGTGCGATGAGGTTTTACCTACGGTTTCTTCTGAAAACTTGGCTGAGTTTTGCGATATATTCTGCGAGAATGGCGTTTTTGACGTTCAGTTGTCGGAGAAGCTTTTACGGAAAGCGCATAAATATGGCTTTTTGCTGAAAATTCATGCGGATGAGATTGACCCTGTAGGTGGGGGAGAGCTTGCTGGGCAGCTTGGAGTGCACTCGGCTGACCACTTGATAGCAGCGACTGATGAGGGGATTAGACTCATGGCTGAGAATTCTGTTATAGGATGCCTTTTACCAGCGACCAGCTTTTATCTAGACAAGCCTTATGCGCGGGCTAGATACATGATGGAGCAAGGCATGGCTCTTGCTGTGGCGTCTGATTTTAACCCGGGCTCAAGCCCAAGTTTTAACTTACAGTTCGCACTTAACTTAGCGTGCCTTAAATATAAAATGACTCCAAAAGAGGCACTATGCGCAGTAACTCTAAACGCAGCTTGCGCAGTCTCTCGTGCAGATACCGTAGGCACTATTGAACTTGGCAAAAAAGCAGACATAGTCATTTGGGATGCACCTGATTTGGACTATTTATGCTATAGATATGGTAATAATCAAGCATTACATACAATAAAAAATGGAGGTATACTACAATGAAATCTGACATTCAAATTGCGCAAGAATGCGCTCTCGAGAGAATCGAGAAAATAGCCGACAAAATAGGTGTCTCTGATGAAAATTACTCTTGCTACGGCAAATACAAGGCAAAAGTTGATCATAGGCTTTTAAAGAGCCTTGAATCTAAAGAAGATGCGAAGGTGATTTTGGTAACAGCGATCAGCCCAACTCCAGCGGGAGAGGGTAAAACTACAACGACGGTAGGCCTCGGCGATGCTCTAAGCTCTATTGGTAAAAAGGCTGTAATCTGCCTTCGTGAGCCGTCTTTAGGACCTGTATTTGGTGTAAAAGGTGGTGCGGCAGGCGGCGGTTACGCACAAGTTGTGCCTATGGAAGATATTAATCTGCATTTTACTGGTGACTTTAACGCTATAGGAGCTGCTAACAATCTGCTTGCGGCAATGCTTGACAATCATATTTTCCATGGCAACGAGCTTGGCATAGACCCTAGACGTATCACATGGAAGCGCGCTATTGACATGAACGACCGCCAGCTTCGCTTTATGGTAAATGGTATAAACGGCAAAGCCAATGGTATGCCGCGTGAGGATGGATTTGATATCGTTGTTGCCTCTGAGATAATGGCTGCTTTCTGCCTTGCAGAAGATCTTGTTGACCTTAAAGAGAAGCTTTCGAAAATGGTTGTAGCCTATACTTTTGAGGGTAAAGCAGTCACTTGTAAAGACCTTAACGCAGCAGGTGCATTGACTGCGCTTTTGAAAGAAGCGTTTGACCCGAACTTGGTTCAGACTCTTGAGAAGACTCCTGCGTTTATCCATGGTGGACCGTTCGCTAATATTGCACATGGCTGTAACTCTGTAGTAGCTACTAAGATGGGCATGAAACTTGGCGACTATGTTGTTACTGAGGCGGGCTTTGGCGCGGATTTAGGTGCTGAGAAATTTATAGACATCAAATGCAGAAAGACGGGCATCAGACCGTCCGCTGTAGTTATCGTTGCAACGATTAAAGCTTTAAAGCACCACGGCGGCGCGACAAAGGAAGAGTGGGGCATAGAGAGCATCGAAAAACTTGCAGCAGGTTTCGAAAACCTTGAAAAACATATTAAAAACGTGACACAAGTATACGGTCTCCCTGCGGTTGTTGCGCTTAACCGCTTCCCGACTGATACTGAGGCTGAGATCAAGTTTGTACTTGACAGATGTCGTGAACTAGGTGCAGAGGCGTCTCTGTCCGAAGTGTTTTCAAAAGGCGGTGCAGGTGGCGTTGACCTTGCTGAGAAGGTGCTTGCGGCCATGGATAAGCCTAACAACTTCGAGTTCGTATACAGCGATGAACTGCCGATTCGTAAGAAGATTGAGGCTATCGCTAAGAAGGTGTATGGTGCTGCGAGTGTTGGGTTCGGTCCAGGCACACTTACAACGATAAAAGAGATTGAGGCTATGGGTTATGGGCATCTGCCTATTTGTATGGCGAAGACTCAATATTCGTTCTCTGATAATGCGAAGTTATTAAAAGCGCCAGAGGGCTTTGATATGACTGTCAGACAGATTAGATTGAGTGCTGGTGCAGGCTTTGTTGTTGCTATATCTGGTGATATCATGACCATGCCAGGTCTGCCTAAAGTTCCGTCGGCGGAGAAGATTGATATTGACGATGAAGGCAAGATTAGCGGGTTGTTTTAGGGAGTGAAAATGGGCGGATATGGAATCTGACCTTACAGGGTAACATCGTAGGGCGACCCTCGCGGTCGCCCGCAAATTTAGGAG
>Ga0123355_10000759_pt1 | contig 44075 bp, 35 predicted proteins | sample TergutEmb28metaG_3_FD_89872 | JGI IMG/M metagenome (GOLD analysis project Ga0123355, IMG submission 89872) | Embiratermes neotenicus P1 segment gut microbial communities from Petit-Saut dam, French Guiana - Emb289 P1 | ecosystem: Host-associated > Arthropoda: Insects > Digestive system > Gut ...
AAATTATGATAAACAAACTTTAGCACGAGCACGTTCTCTTTGTCAATGCATTTTTCGCAATTTTTTGTGCAATACGCAAAAAAAAATGGAAGCGCAGGTGTGTTTGTAAACAGTTTGTGAACATAGCTGTTTATTATTTAAGCTTGCTCATCTACACGACTTCATCAATCTCGCAAATATTTCTTTGGAAATTCGACTCTTATCGTCTTTTTTGGATCTACAACTTGACAAATTCTCACATCAGCAATTAGTGATATGAGCATAACGGCATCGTGCTCATCAATGCCTCTAAATTCCGTCAGATATTTAACCATATTTGCAACAGCCATATCCGCCGCTTTGTCTAAGTCCTCATCTGATGCCAGTGTCATCACATACTCGTCATTTTCTATCATTGGTAGCGGATACGCCGTTTGTTTTATCAGGTCAACAGTGACTGTTACTTTTCCGGATACTTCAAGTCCGGATACACCAATCTCTCCATCTGCCATAACCGCATGTAGGTCTCCTAGCGCAAGCAATGCACCGGGCACATAGACCGGTAGCATTATCGTGGCACCTTCTCTAACTTCTTTGCAGTCCATGTTGCCTCCGTGCAAGTCAGGAACGCCGCACGGTATTTCTCCGCTTTCCGGAGCTACCCCTATAACGCCGATCATTTTGTTTAGCGGCAATTTGATCTCATCAGAGAAATGTGCTATGTCTTTCTCAATCGGAACAACTTTCGTGCTTGTACCCGAAAGAAAGTCCCCCATGACACCCATGCCCTGACCGCAAAGCACAACACCGACATCTTCAACTTCTATGCTTTCGATCTTTACTGTCAGAACATCTCCGGGTTCAGCACCACTTATGAAGACAGGTCCCGTGGCAGGATTAATGCACGACCAGTCCAGCTCGTCAAACCCTTGGTCCGAAGATTTAATTTGACCTTGCAGTGCATCCCATGTTTCAAACTCTATCTGAGCGCCGGGATCGACATGCAACGCTGGCTTGTTGTTTGGATTCATTGCATATACAAATGTGTCTCTCGAAATCTTATGCATACTTGCACACCTCTCACTTCATTAATATTTGTAGATTTTTATGGATTTATACTAACCACTGTTTCTATTGGGGCTAGTATTTAGTCTATCACTGCGATTTCTGCTCGTCAAGTATTTTAAGATTGGAGTCTAACCCCTTGAACCAACATCAACATTAATATATAATGCATACGATAAAATTGTTGAGAGGAATCGTGAATTATGCTTGGAAAAAATGAGTTTATTGATTTTATGGCAGATGCCGGAGTGCTGACCTTTGGTGATTTCACAACCAAGAGCGGGCGAAAGACTCCCTATTTTGTTAACACCGGAAACTATAAGACGGGTATGCATATTTCTATCCTCGGAGATTACTATGCAGAGCTTGTCGCCTCAAGCGGTGAGAAGTTTGACGCCATTTATGGACCTGCGTACAAAGGTATAACCCTTGCAGCAGCTACTGCAAGTTCTCTTTACCGTAACCACGGAATAAACGTCCCATACTTCTTCAATCGCAAAGAAGTCAAAGACCATGGTGAAGGCGGCTCCCTTGTAGGCTATAAACCAAAGGATGGCGACAATATAATCATAATTGAGGACGTCGTAACCGCAGGAACCGCAGTACGTGAAAGCTTACAGCTATTAACATCAATTGCAGATGTGACCATAACCGCCTTGTTTGTATCCGTAGACAGAATGGAGCGTGGGACAGGCACTCTGTCTACCCTTGATGAGCTTCATCAGCAACACGGTATAAATGTATATCCCATAATAAACGCTCGCGACATTATAGCATCATTCCCAGCGGGTGACGATCGCATTGCAAAAATGGAAGCCTACTTAGCAGAGTATGGAGGATAAGCCATGGGCGTGTGTTGTCGTAATTGCACTTCCGTAAGCGCAACCAAGGATGGAACGACCGACGACCGCTGCCAGTGGCAGATAAAGGGAGGAAGGTCGTACTCCGAGTGCGAGATAAGTGCAAACAAAGTGAAGCACGAATCCGCAACGAGGTGCGGCAAAGCGCGTGGGGGAGCCTACGATAATACACGCTCAGGGCGACAAGACCGAGGAGTCGCCCCTGTCTTGAAATTAGAAATTTGAAATGAGATACAACCATGCCGGAATTTAAGCTAACCAGCGAATTTAAGCCCGCAGGCGGACAGCCTGCGGCAATTGATGCCCTTACAAACGGGCTCGAAAACGGACTCGATGAGCAAACATTACTCGGAGTCACAGGCTCGGGCAAAACATTTACCATGGCAAACATAATCGAGCGAGTACAAAAGCCTACACTTGTACTCGCCCATAACAAAGCTCTCGCTGCACAGCTGTGTAGCGAGTTTCGTGAGTTCTTTCCTGAAAATGCTGTTGAGTTCTTTGTGTCGTACTACGACTATTACCAACCCGAAGCATATATCCCACACACCGATACATATATGGAGAAAGACGCCACCATCAACGATGAAATTGAGAGGCTGCGTCACTCTGCAACTTCCGCTCTTTTTGAACGCCGTGATGTCATCGTTGTGTCCTCGGTGAGTTGCATATATGGCCTGGGTGACCCCATCGACTACCGCAACATGGTCATATCGCTTCGCAAGGGTGCGCTTATAAATAGAGATGATTTGCTCAAGAAGCTTGTAGAGATACGTTATGAAAGAAATGACATTTCATTTGAACGTAACGCATTTCGTGTAAGAGGCGATACTGTAGAGATATATCCCGTATATGCACATGAGTTCGCAATAAGAGTCGAGTTCTTCGGCGACGAAATAGATCGAATAAGCGAAATTCATGTGGTAACCGGAGCTCCAACACGAGAGTTATTACATATTGCGATCTACCCGGCATCACACTATGTAACAACAGAGGAGAAGATTGAAAACGCAATTTCTCAAATCAAAGGCGAAATGAAAGAACGCCTTACATATTTTGAAGAGCACAACAAGCTCGTCGAAGCACAACGCTTACAACAAAGAACAATGTATGATATCGAAATGCTCGTTGAACTTGGTTACTGTAATGGCATCGAAAATTATTCTCGCATAATCACCGGACGCGCACCCGGAAGCGCACCTTTGACACTGCTCGATTATTTTCCTAAGGATTTTCTCATGTTTATTGATGAGAGCCATGTTACATTGCCACAAGTGCGAGCAATGTATGCCGGTGACAAATCACGAAAAGACAATCTTGTGGAATATGGCTTCCGCTTGCCTTCGGCATATGATAACAGACCCCTTAACTTTGAGGAGTTTAACGAACGCCTCAATCAAGTTGTATATGTTTCTGCAACTCCAAGTGAGTACGAACGCTCTCGCTCCGGTCAGGTTGTCGAGCAAGTAATTCGCCCGACAGGACTACTTGATCCGGAAATATCAGTTCGCCCTGTTCAGGGACAAATTGAAGATTTGATAGCAGAAATTAACACACGTTCAGCAATTGATGAGCGTGTGCTCGTAACAACACTAACAAAGAGGATGGCGGAGGACTTAACTTCCTACTTCAAGGGCGAAGGTATTCGAGTTCGCTATTTGCATCACGATATCTCTACCACAGAAAGGATGGAGATAATTCGCGACTTGCGCCTTGGCGAATTTGACGTGCTCGTCGGAATCAATTTGCTTCGCGAGGGGCTTGACTTACCGGAGGTGTCTCTTGTCGCTATCCTTGATGCCGACAAAGAAGGGTTCTTGCGAAGTGCAACATCACTAATACAAACCATTGGGCGCGCAGCAAGAAACGCCTCCGGTCTCGTAATAATGTATGCCGACAAGGTCACTCCATCTATGAGTGTTGCCATCGAGGAAACCAACAAGCGCAGAGAAACTCAAGAGAAGTTCAACGAGGCACACGGCATTGTGCCGAAGACCATTATAAAGAATGTACGAGATCTACTTGAGATTTCTAAGCGTGACAATGTCGCTGCAGTTGATGGCACAAAGATGACGAAGCGTGAAATTGACGAAGAGATTAAACGTCTGGAAAAAGAAATGGCCGCTGCTGCAAAGCTTCTCGAATTCGAGTATGCTGCTGCATTACGCGACCAAATTATTCAATTGCGATCAGGCAGTTAGGATTCAGACTTGTTCATACGCTTTCCAAGTGTGACCAGCAGTATAGAAGCACCTATACCTATTACAAACATCAGTGCACCAATGAGCCAGTTGAAGCCCTGATCATATGCCTGAATGTCTATAACTCTTATTACCAACGCTACCAATGAACCAAACATGAAGCCTAATACCGCTGTATTGGCAAATCCAGGATGCTTCTTAAACGCATACTTTATTCCTTTTGCTGTCAGCATTAAGCCGACAACTACGAACACCAAAAATATGCCCAACGGTATCAAATATGCAAAGTCAACGGTACGTAGCAGAGACTCTCCGGCGAATATGATTGGCTCGTATAAGCCCAACAAAAGCAACACTGTTGCCAAACTCATGCCCGGAATCAAGGCCGTCGCACCTGTTGCCGCACCGCCAATCGCAACCCCAACCCAGTTTGAAGCCTGGGTAAGAGAGCCGGAAACCAGTCCGGTTTCTGTGGCAAAGAAGCCTAAAGACACAGCCAGCGCAAACGCCAAAACCGCTCCAATCAGATAATACGCCTTGAATCCGATTTTTTTGACTTCCATGTATATTATTGGAATATTCCCTGCGATAAGCCCGATGAAAAGTATAAATATCGCTGTTTCGTAAGCTTCAAATAATTGTCTAAATGTGAGTATAAACAATACGAGACTTACACCACAACCTATGATCAAAGGAAGGCAAAACATTATGTTTTGCCTTAAATTTTTTAATGGATTAGATATTATACGTAGCAACTCGTGATACACGCCCATTGCAATTGCCACTATGGCCCCACTAAAGCCGGGTGCAACAACACTTATGCCCAGAAAAAAGCCGCATATAATGCGATAAAGAAATAGTTTCATTGTTATGACCACTCCTTTCGTTTATTTTTCAGACACAAAACAATCATGAATAAGGAATGGTCATTTCGTGCATCAATTTGCGTTCCCCGCAGGGAGAGCCAATTGGCACATTCCCCAGTAAGTTTGAATTTATTCAAACTTATTCCTTTATCGGAGCGCCTTCTCGTAGCGCATTAATTTTTTCGCAGATGCCCGCAGTTAAAATCCCGTAAGACGCTGTTGTTTGCTTGCCGCTTTCCATGTCCTTTACTGTTATTAACTTCTTGCTAATCTCATCTTCACCCAAGAACACGACAAAGGGTATACCAAGCTTATTTGCATATGAAAGCTTTGCCTTAAACTTTTTCTCTTCTGTGTATATTTGTACACGCAAGCCTGATTCGCGCATCGATGTAGCCAGCTCTACAGCATAGCTTAAATCATCAGTCATTGGAATGACCAACACATCAGCCGGAGCAGATAGAAACGCTTCATTTAACAAACCTTGTTCCTGCAACACAAAGAATAGACGTGTTAACCCAATCGACAGCCCAACGCCCGGCATTTTTCTGTCTGTATAATATTCTGCCAAATTATCATATCTCCCGCCGGAACACACCGCGCCAATTTCCGGATAGTCAGTTAGATATGTTTCATAAACTGTTCCGGTATAATAGTCGAGACCGCGTGCTATTGAGAGATCAATCTTGAAGTGAGTCTCCGGGACGCCAAAGCCTGCAAGATGTTTCTGCAGTGCAGCAAGCTCATCTAACCCCTTGTCAAACGTCTCATTTTTTCCTTTGTATTTTTCCATAACGTCAAAGGGGTCTTCCGGACTTGACACAAAATAGAGCAGCTCTTCTGTTTGTTCAACAGACAGTCCTAAGTCTTCGACTAGCACTTTTGAAAGTTTCTCAGCTCCAATTTTATCAAGTTTATCAACAACTCGCATTACATCGGTTGCAATTTCACTTAGCTCAAGAATTTCATAGAGACCACTAAGAACTTTACGATTATTAATTCTAATGACAAAGCTTTCGAGCCCGAGCGATTTAAGACATTTGTATATTACCCCCGGAACCTCTGCTTCATTCATTATGTTAAGGCTTCCGTCCCCAATGATGTCTATATCAGCTTGATAAAACTCTCGAAAACGTCCGCGTTGAGCACGCTCTCCGCGATAAACCTTGCCTATTTCATATCTGCGAAGGGGAAACGTCAAATCATTATAGTGGAGTGCTACATATTTCGCCAACGAAGCTGTAAGCTCATAGCGAAGCGCAAGGTCGTTGTCCCCCTTGCGTAGTGTGTATACCTGCTTTTCTGTTTCTCCACCACCTTTTGCAAGCAGTATTTCGGCTGCTTCCATAAGCGGAGTATCTAGTGGCGTGAAACCATAGAGCGAAAAGGCCTCACGCAGTTTAAGTATCATCGTATCAAAACTCGCTTGTCCGGGAGGTAAAAGCTCCATAAACCCGGACAATGTGCGCGGCTTTACTTTGTCCATCATATTCTCCATTATTCTTCAATTCAATTTTCGACTTCTATTAAGTCGAAAATATCAAGTTTTCTGAAGGAGATTGTACTCCTACTGAAAGACATTCCGCCCTAGAGAGGCGGGAATCTTAACCCACACCTTGACTTCGTAAAGACCCCCACTTCAAACGCCAAAGGCGTTAAGTGGCGGGTTAGATAATTAGATGCGGAAATTGCCCACCATATGTGAGATTATTTTTTGGGATTCACAATATCTCGCCAGCCAAAATCTCCACGGCTAAGCCCATGGATCAAAACCTCTGCTGTAGCGACGTTTGAAGCAAACGGAATGTTGTGTTGATCGCATAGCCTGGCAATATCAGTTACACTTCCGCGATATTCCTCAACAAGCTGTGGATCGCAGAAAAACAATACCATGTCGATTTCATTGTATGCAATACGCGAGCCAATCTGTTGGTTTCCCCCTTGATTGCTTGACATATATAGCGTGATAGGAAGTCCGGTTGCTTCAGCAACGAGTCGACCTGTTGTATTTGTGGCACAAATAGAATGTCCTGCAAGAATGCCGCAGTAAGCTATGCAAAATTGCACCATTAACTCTTTTCTTCTATCGTGTGCAAGAAGGGCTATATTCAAAACCAATTCCTCCTCATTCATATTAGTATTTTAAAGCAAAGACGTTTTGCATTGTCTAAGTGGGTAATCACGTCCCGTGAGGCGTCGAGCTGCATCAAGGAAATCATGTGCTGACACTCGTTTCTTATATAAAACTAACGGAGTGTGTGAATTCAGTGCAAGAAAAACATTATTATCTTCTACCGCAATTCCAAGAAGCTGCACTCCAACCGTGTCAACCATATCGTCTATGTTAGTTTTTATTTTTCGAACATTTTTGGGCAAAACTCTATTTACAATCAATCGTAAATTTGTAACACCCATTTCACGAATTTTGCAAGCCGTTATGTTTGCATCTCTAAGCGAGGCAACATCTCCGGTTGATATTATAATGGACATATCCACATTGCTGTGGGCCAGTTTAAACCCGGATCCAAGCCCTGCCGGAACATCAATGAGGCAATAGTCGAAGTTCTTTCGTATGTCGTCGAACATGTTCGCTACAGCTGTGGTGTCAATATCTTCAGGCAGACACGTGGTTGGTGCCGCGAGAAAGTACAGGTTTGGTATTCTTGGCGACTCTGTACAGGCATCCATTATGTTCAGTTGTCCGCTTATGACATCCATAACGTCCATGACTGTAAAATCGCTCATTGCTAGCGAAAGATCGAGATTTCGTAGTTCAGCATCAAAATCAATTGCAAGTGTTTTGTATCCCAGCACAGCAAGGCATGAAGAAAGCGCAGCTGTGGCTGTCGTTTTGCCCGTGCCGCCTTTTCCGGACGCTACCGCAATAACTGTACCCATATCTTGCCTCCCATTTTTCTCCGTTCCTATATTGTATACAATATTGCACGCATTTACAATCCTTTTTGCTCAAATACTTATAAATTTAATGTAGTGTGTAGCACTGCGCTATCTATCCCATTTGTTTGACAATGCATCTATTTGATCGGCAAACTTCGCTAAATCCTTATTTGTCCCGCCCTTGTTCCGTGAAATCACCTCTACGAGACGCATGCCGGCAAGCATCAACCTCTGGAACACAGGAGAGTCACGTCGCTCCAGTCTCTCAACGTCACTGCGCCGCAGTAAGTCACGACCTTCATAAGTCGCCTCATAAGTCTCTAAGTCATAAATCGATGAATATTTTGGAGCAATCGCAAGATAATCCTGTTCAACAAGTCTAAGTGCAAATGTTGTACACGCTTCTTCCTCGCCATGAACAACAAAAACACATTCAGGCTTATTCTTTAGACGATTTACCCACATCATCAGCTCTTCTCTGTCAGCATGTGAGCTCATGTTTCGGAAATTATGAATCTGACAACGAATCGCAATTTCCTCTCCGAACAAAGAAACACTTGACACTGTGCCATCAACTATCGTACGCCCAAGGGTTCCAAGTGCTTGAAATCCGGTAAACACAACTGTACACTCTTCTCTCCACAGGTTATGTTTCAGATGGTGGCGTACTCTGCCCGCATCGCACATGCCGCTCGACGAAATAATGACCTTTGGAGTCCTGTCATCATTTAGCCTCTTTGACTCTTCTGAAGATTCTACTATTCGCAGCCCATCAAACGACAACGGATCAACACCGGCCTCTATCAGGCGTAGAGTTTCCTCGTCGAGGTAATCTGTCAACGTTTCCGAGTACAGTCGAGTCGCCGCATTTGCAAGGGGGCTGTCTACATATACCGGAAAATCCGGCACACTCCGCACAAGCCCACGCTCTTTTATTTCGCGTATATGATAGAGCAACTCCTGTGTTCTTCCTATTGCAAAAGATGGACACACAACATTTCCGCCTTTTGCAAGTGTTTTCTCAATTACTTTTGCAAGCTCGGTAACAGTGTCAAAATAGCGTGAATGGCTTCTTTCTGCATATGTAGACTCCATCACCACAACATCTGCTTCTTCAACAACGCCCGGGTTGCGAATCAAAGGATGCCCCGGAGTCCCAATATCTCCCGAAAATACGATTTTCTTTTTCTTGTTGCCATTTTTGAGCCACATTTCAACATATGCCGAACCCAACAAATGACCGGCATCAGTGAATAAAAAAGATATAGAGTCATCTATTTCTATTTCTTCGCCGTAAACACATGGCACTAACAGCGGGAAAACTCTAAGTGCGTCTTCCAACGTGTACAACGGCTCTGCCGCTGCATCACCTGCACGTCGATTTTTTCTACTCGCCCAAAGTGCTTCCAACTCTTGTATGTGCGCACTATCGCGAAGCATAATATCCAGAAGCTTACAAGTTGGTTCCGTTGCGAAAATGCTCCCTTTAAAACCTTGCTTTACAAGTAGAGGAAGTCTGCCTGAATGGTCGATATGTGCATGCGTAACAACAACATAGTCTATCTCACCGGGATGGAACGGAAACGCCTGCCCAAACCCATTTACCGCACCCTGCTGAAGCCCGCAGTCTACCAAAACACGCTTTCCATCAATTTCAACACAAAAGCAACTTCCCGTTACTTCTCTCGCCGCACCATAAAAACTTATTTTCATAAATAGTCTCCCTCGCTTCCTGCGTACTGTCATCCTGCACGTAGTTGCAGGACCTAGGAAATTTGTACTTACTGGATTCTGCGACTTCGCGCAGAATGACGTCACTTCTTCGTTAAGCTGCTTAAATTGCCCATCATAGGCGATTAATGCAACACTGCAATCTCCTAAATATAGCGTTGATTCAGGGGGTTCCGGATCAAGTCCGGAATGACGGGTTTACAGTTTACCGCACCACTACATTGTTATCACCAAGCATTAAGCAGAGCTCTTCTAAAAACGCGTCGTGGATTACGCATTTTGCACCAACATTCTTCTTTGTATCTCCAAAGTGAATCACCATGCGTTGATTGCCGGGGAACATCATATGCACTAGCTTCAAACGCTCATACTCCACACTGTCCTCACTGCGAAGCTTCACATAAAGCGTTTTGTCTGCTGTTTGAGCTACAGGGCTCGGCGTGCTCTTGACTCTCGCATCTGCACCTGTGTCTACACTCGGAGTTGAAGTATACTCTTTTCTTTTATTCACTAACTCGGGAGAAGTCAGGTTCTCGGCATCTGTTATCGGCCGAAGCATATCCAGCACAAGTTGCGGTTCTTTGTCATCTCTTGCCGATATTCTTCCATATGCGATTACTAATGATTCTGCTTGCATATAGCTCCCCGACTCATCAATTGCTCGCTGGAATGATAATATTTCTATACTGCCCGTCCCATCATCCAGTGTGATATATGCCATCAGTGAGTTGTTGCGTGTTGGTTTGGTTTTTACTGCTTCAATTATGCCGGCAATTGCTACCTTTTGATTATCCCTGAACTTAGCATTGCCTTCATCACGTGCAAAGTCTGCAAGTATATCACCCACATTCACAACATCTAGCCGCTTCACAGCTTCTCTATAGTCGTCCATAGGATGACCGGACAGATACAGCCCCGTAACTGCACGCTCCATTCGCGTAAGCTCGCCTTTTCCATATTCTTCTACATCGGGAAGTTCTATTCCGGCAAACGCTTGTTCCTCTGTATCACCCGACATACCAAACAAATCAATTTGTCCCTCAACATTCCGGCGATTATAGTCCGCAACACCGTCAATCACCACCTGACATATCATCATTAGCTGCTTTCTGCTTGCACCCAGTCCGTCGAAACATCCGCACTTAATTAAACTTTCAAGGGCACGACGATTCAAGTCTCCGCCATACATTCGTTTGCAGAAATCTTCAAAACTTTTGAACACGCCTTTTTCATTTCGATTGATTATAACATTTTTTATAAACTTGCTTCCGATGTTCTTAACCGCCGCGAGTCCGTAACGCAAGTCATTACCTGAAACGGTAAACATCGTATCAGACTCATTTATGTTTGGCGGCAAAAGTGCTATCCCCAAGCTTCGGCATTCTTGTGTATACGCAGCAACTTTTTCCGGTGATCCCAGTATTGACGTGAGAAGAGCCGCCATGTAGATTTGAGGATAGTGACATTTTAGATATGCCGTCTGGTAGGATATTATTGCATATGCAACAGCGTGACTTTTGTTAAACGCATAGTTAGCAAACGCAAAAATCTCATCATAAATGCTTGCTGCAATTGCTTTCGGCACTCCATTTTTCACTGCTCCGCAAATATTTCGCTCTGGATCGCCATCGATGAATGTATTCTTTTCACGATCAATCACATCAGCGATTTTCTTTGACATAGCACGACGTATCATATCCGCTTGTCCAAGAGAAAACCCGCCCAGCTTTCGCAGTATGTCGATAACCTGCTCCTGATAAACTATACAGCCATATGTAACAGAAAGAATCGACTCGAGCATTGGATGCTTATATGTGATTTTCTTCGGATTACGGCTACTTTCAAGGAAGCGTGGGATTGACTCCATCGGACCCGGACGATAAAGTGCGATAATTGCCGTAATATCCTCAATACTCTTTGGTCCCAGTCCTACACACACATTGGTCATTCCCTGTGATTCGAGCTGAAATACGCCGGATGTGCTGCCTTTGGATAACATCTCGAATGTAGCTGCATCATCTTCAGGAATGGTTTCTATTGCGAAGTCAGGCTTAGTTTTTCGAATTTGCTCCACTGCATCTGCAATTACTGTGAGATTTCGCAGGCCGAGAAAGTCCATCTTCAGCAATCCCAGTTCTTCTAATGTATTCATTGAATACTGTGTTGCAATAGAGTCGTCTTTTTTAGATAATGTTAGAGGCACGTATTCACGCACAGGCATTTTCGTTATTACAACACCTGCAGCATGCGTACCGGAGTCTTTTGGCATATCTTCAAGCGCCATTGCTGTATCAACAACACGCTTTATTCGCGAGTCATTATCATACATTGAGCGCATACGACTTGATGTTTTGAGAGCTTCGGATATGGTAATGTTAAGCACGTTCGGTATTTCTTTTGCCAGTTCGTTTTCCTCTTGAAACGAAAGTGCAAGAGCCTTTGACACGCTTCTCACCGCATTCTTCGCTTTCAATGTGTTGAACGTAACAATCTGTGCAACTCTATCCGCACCATACTTTTGTTTGACATATTCGATTACTTCACCACGTCTTCGTTCACAAAAGTCAATGTCAATATCAGGCATACTTATACGTTCAGGGTTGAGGAAACGCTCAAAGTATGTGTTGTATTTCAACGGATCAACTGCAGTAATCCCAAGACAATATGCAACAATACTACCTGCCGCACTGCCACGTCCCGGTCCAACCGGAATGTTGCTGTTTTTTGCATATTCTATAAAGTCCGCAACTATGAGAAAGTAGTCATTAAAGCCCATATCGGCTATCATGTTTAGTTCATAATCAAGCTGCTTTATAACGTCGGTTCTGTCGACGCCATAGAGTTTTTTTACTCCTGTCATGCAGAGCTCACGTAGATATTCACCCGAATCATCTTTACCATCCGGAAGTGTAAACTCCGGCATATGATATTCGTCGAAATTGAAATCAAAGTCGCACATTTCAGCTATTTTTTCTGTGTTGTCGCATGCTTCCGGATAATCCGGAAATAGCTCCCGCATTTCATCTTCGGACTTTAGATATAGCTCCTGTGACTCAAAGCGCATCCTGTCTACATCATCAATAGCTTTGCCGGTCTGAATACACATCAGCACGTCTTGAATTTCGGCATCGTTGCGACTAATGTAATGTGCGTCGTTTGTTGCAACAAGTGGGATGCCGGTTTCTCTGTGAAGTTTGACCAGTCCTCTGTTCACTTCAGGCTGTTCGGTAAATCCGTGGTCTTGCATCTCCAAATAGAAAGAGTCGTTCCCGAAGATATCTCTCAACTCCAAAGCTTTCGCTTTGGCCTCATCGAATCTGTTGTCCATGATCAGCTTTGGAATCTCGCCGCCAAGACAGCCCGACAACGCAACGAGACCCTCGCTATGTGCACGAAGAAGCTCAATGTCAACACGAGGCTTAATGTAAAAACCCTCCGTAAACGATGCACTGATCAAGAGGCAAAGATTTTTATATCCTTGTTCATTTTTGCAAAGTAGCACCAAGTGATGGCGATTTGAGTCTATATCATAATCCGTATCAAAGCGTGTTCTCGCAGCGACATAGACCTCGCAACCGATAATTGGTTTGACTCCGGCTTTCTTTGCTTCTTTATAAAATGCCACAGCTCCATACATGACGCCGTGGTCTGTGACAGCAATATTTTGTTGCCCAAGCTCTTTAACCCGTGCAACCAAATCACGCACTCTGCACGCGCCGTCAAGCAAGCTATATTCACTATGCACATGCAAATGTGTAAATCCCATAATTGTACCTCTAAAAAGCTATCGTCTGCCATCTTAATGCATCTCATTTCGTCCCTGAATCGAGACATTTTTACACCTTAATTTTACCATGAAACGAGCTTTCTGTCAAAAGTCCGGACGCGAGAATAAGACATGAGAACTGTTCTTCTGCCTTGCCGAAACAAGACAGTATAAACCGTCCCCGCGTCTTACTTTTTTGGCTTTTAACCTACAATTTGAATCAGTGACGGAGAGATAAGTGCTGGGTCTGACAGCGCTATCTCACCAAAAAATTCTATATCCACAATCATGCCCGGTTGGATGTCTGCGTGAGATATGGGATCGCCATTTATATCAAGCACGTTTATGAAGTCATTGTCTATGAGTAAATACATGCCGCCCGGTTCGATATCCCAAATTGGGGTGACATTGGAAACAAGCAACAATATCTCAAACTCCACAAAGCCCCATTCATCAGCGTCAAATTCTAATACTTCTGCACGGAACATATATATCAGTGCCATCTCATCCACTTCTTCCAGCACCTCATCGTCATGAACAGCGTAAATGTTGAAGCCGCGGTTGTCCAGAGCTTCGTCTTCTTCAGCATCGTCGGTGGGTGCTGCATCAGGTGCCGCTTCTTCGCTCCAAATATAGGCCTCGTCAAACATTTCAGGCTCCGCCATGGCTACCATATCCATATCATCAAGTGCCATTTCAGCAGCAGGTGCTACTTGCTCTGCCGCAAAGTCCGCACTCCACATGTTACCCCAATTCCCCCAAAGTTGCCATGCCACCAGCACAACCGCCAGACATGCTACAACGGGAGCCAATCTTGTCAGGATGGTATTAAATCGTGTGCGCTTTTTCGCTTTGTCCTCAGGTACAACAGAGCCTTTCGCGACAAAGTGTTCATACTTCACTCTGTTCATTACACCGATATGTAACGCTTCAGGCACGACCACATTTGAACTGCTAACTGTATTCGATATTTCACTATATATCTCAAGAATCGCAGAACATTCCTCACATGAAGCAAGATGATTTTCTACAAAGAGTCTTTCTGATTCGGCAACTTCGCCATCAGAATAGGCACTTAATAATTCATTGATTTTTGTGCACTCTTTCATGCTAATGAATGTCCTTTCGCTTATTTTTGGTGTACAAATGACCTCGAAAAGATTATTTGCTTTTCAAACCAAATCTTTCCTCATGTGTTTAGACGAAAGTTTTCCGGATAAGTTCCTTGTTCTTTCAGAGTTTCTACAACTTTCATTCTTGCACGTGCAAGTCGTGATTTTACTGTGCCCACACTTATCTTTAATGTTTCAGCTATTTCATCATAACTCAGCCCGGTAATTTCGCGCATTACAAGCACCTCACGATGGTCCATGGTAAGTCCATCGATACTTTGCTCAATCGTTTTCCGCATCTCTTTTCTTACTGCACTATCCTCCGGAAGGTTGCGCAAATCTGGTATTTCAAACGAGGACACCTCATTGTCATCATCTTGATAATCCAGAGAGACCGTACTTTGTTTAGATTTTTTTCGTATAAAATCAATGCATAAATTATATGTAAGCCTATACATCCAGACAGAAAATCGACTGTCCCCACGAAACGCGCTGAGCTGTTGGAACGCCTTAACAAACGCATCTTGAGAAAGATCAAGTGCGTCATCTTCGTTACGAGTCATTTTGAGCGCAAGATTGTATACGTTCTTTTGGTTGGCTAAAACCAAATGTTCAAACGCATTCGTGTCGCCACTAAGGACTCTTTGAATTATGTTGTTTTCTGTTTCTTTTTGCAAAACTAAAATCCTCTGAATATGTTTCCGCCTTGGTTCAGATGTCATCCCGGACTTGATCCGGGACCCCCTAAATCGACGCTATACTTAGGGGATTGCGGATCGGGGTCCGCAATGACAATATGCGTAAGTCGGTGTTTAAGTTGCTTTCACGCTAGAGCACTACAGCTCTCTTTTAATGCCTTCAGTTATCTTACGTAGGTCATCCATTGTCGCAGCTTTGGCGATCTTCTCCTTGAAGTACCCTGCATGTGGCACGCCGCGCAGATACCAAGCATAATGCTTTCGTGCTTCAAGACAAGCTACACGCTCGCCCTTTTGCTCCGCTGACATCTCAAACTGTCTTAGTGCGACATCTGCACGCTCTGCTATTGGTGGATGCGGCGGAACTTCCTCCCCATTGAGAAGTGCCTTTGCTTGCTGGAATATCCAAGGGTCACCCATCGCCCCCCTTGCCACCAACGCTATATCAGCACCTGTGTGGTTAAGTATCTTCTGTGCCGCTTCGGCACTGAAGATATCGCCATTTGCCGACACTGGAACACTCACCGCTCGCTTCACATCTCTTATGATGTCCCAATCTGCTTTGCCTGAATACATCTGTGTACGTGTCCGACCATGGACACCAATTGCACTAACTCCGGCTTGCTCCGCCATTTTCGCATACTCTACAGCATTGACACTGCCTTTGTCCCAACCTTTGCGAATCTTAATCGTGACAGGCGCATCGATAGCCTTTTTCACCGCTTCGATTATTCGCATTGCTTTATCCGGGTCTTTCATCAGCGCGCTGCCGTCACCGTTTTTCACTATTTTGTTCACAGGACAACCGCTGTTGATATCTATAAAATCCGCACCCGAAATTTCAAGTGCCTTAGCCGCCGCCTCCGCCATACATTCCGGATCACTTCCAAATATCTGCACTGCCGAGGGATGCTCATTTTCGCCAAGCTTCATCAGGCTAAGAGTTTTGCTATCTTGATAGACAAGAGCCTTTGCACTTACCATTTCAGTGTAGGTGAGGCCGGCTCCCAGTTCACGACATATCGTGCGAAACGCCAAGTCCGTAACACCCGCCATAGGGGCCATCGCCAGTTTTGAATCTATTATAACATTACCAATTTTAACCAAATGACACCTCTTAAAAAGTTATCGTCCATCGATAATATACCATATTAGCAACCCATTCTGCAAGCGGAGCGAGCGGCGGCAACGGTTCTATGGCAGTGTACTATAATTATTTTGTATCATGAAATCACCATAGAGCCCAACACTTTTCGCAAAGCTCACACTCTCCAAATCTTTGAAATGCCACCATTCAGAAGCCAAAGGAGTGAATCCTGCTTGTGTAAGATAGCTTTGCATAAGCACTACACCTTCAGTGACGGTCTCCGCAAGGGGCATATTTGTCCAATCCGTTACGACACCTGACTCTACAGGGTCGAAAACAACAGCACGAGGACTCAATTCATGCATTTCAGTAGGCATTTCAAACTCAATATGCTCTGTCACATGTATATACGAAAATGATCCCGAAACACGGATTTCTTGCTCAACTATGCGTCCAAGACTGACATCTACGGCAGCTCCACGTTGATGGTTGGATACATTGGTAGAAATAAACCAACCAATATGCCATGGGGGGGTGTTTATCGCATCACGGACTTCGGCATTTGTTTCCATTAAGGCTTTCAGATTATCTGCTGTATCCTGCTGTGTTGAGCGAGGACGAAACGCTTCATATACAATAATAGTATTGCCGTCTGCAAGTGCTGCTCTCTGTGCTTGCGACAATAAAAGTGCAGAAGAATAAAGTAATGGGACAGTGAATTCCTGCCTGTCAAGTCGCAAATTGAACCCCCATGTCTCATAGAGCACATGTCCGGTTATGTTGGGAATTGCTACTCCGCTTGAACGCGCTACCGATGAGCGAGCATTTGTGATGTTGTAGACTATTGACGGCAATACGTCAGGCAAGTTTATGAAGCATAAATTATGCATCACCCAACCTTCGGTATCTGCCACCATAATATTCCACCAATCATCATGTTCAGATAAAATTGTAAAGCCTTGTCCTGCTTCTAAAACCAAAAGCGTATGAGCTTCTGAATCAGCCTCTTCCATTACGCTCAAAGAAGTTGCTGCGAAACCTGTCGCTCCATGCAGCGGAAGCTCAAACACTCCGTCATACCACATATGTTCATATTCGAGCTCATCCTCGGAGGCTGGCGTCGCCTCAGGGGCAGGAGAGTTGATTGGTGATGGAGTATGTGTAGCCTCGAGAGCCGGCGGCCTATCCGTATCCGGAACATCGTTGTTTGCAACATTGTAATCAACAATATACACAGCAAGCACAAGCATGCCGGCTGTCAAGGCAATCAATATAGTTAAAGTTATAATCTGCAACAAAAGCTTCTTGTTTCGTTTTTCTTCTGATCTGCTCAATGTTTTCTCCAGTTATTCAATTAAACATTTACTAATTCTGCTCTGCCTTCAGATGTCAAACTTTTCAAATAAATCATCAAGGCAGCGGCATCCGCGGGCGAAACTCCGGAAATACGCGTTGCTTGACCAAGATTCTGCGGCTTAATGGCACTTAGCTTTTGCCTTGCTTCGATACGGAGGGTGTGTATTGCATCATAATCAATATCATCAGGTATTTTGTGGCTTTCCATTCTTTTCAGCTCATCTACCTGGCGTTGCTGACGCTCAATGTAGCCGGAATACTTTATTGATATCTCTACCTGTTCACATATTTCCGGCGATAGTGTAAATGATTTTCCTTGCTTTTGCTCAAATGTTGCAATGTCACAGTATTTTATTTTAGGACGGCGAAGTAATGATGCCAAGCTGATTCCATTTTCTGCATTTGGCGTGTTGTGCGTATGAAGCAATTCTTTTAAAGCCTCGGACGGTGGAGCAAATGTCGTTTCCAACCGCTTGATTTCATCCTCAACAGCTTTGTACTTAGCAATCACTCGCTCATGTCGTTCATTGGAAATAAGCCCTATTCGGTTTCCAAAATGTGACATACGAATATCTGCATTATCTTGTCTGTGCAACAATCTGTGTTCGGTTCGTGATGTCATCATACGATATGGCTCATTCGTTCCCTTCGTCACAAGGTCATCAATAAGCGTACCAATATATCCGTCGTTTCTACTTATGATTAGCGGTTCTTTACCCTTTAACTTTAGTGTAGCATTAACTCCAGCAACAAATCCTTGGACAGCCGCCTCTTCGTAACCGCTTGATCCATTAAATTGTCCTGCACCATAAAACCCGCTTATTTTCTTCGATTCCATTGTCGGCAAAAGCTCCAAGGGGTCGACGCAATCATATTCAATAGCATATGCAGGACGCATAATCTCCACAACTTCCAGCCCCGACACAGTGCGAATCATTTCAAGTTGCACTTCTTCCGGCATCGAAGAGGAGAATCCTTGCAAATATATTTCTTCCGTATCCAGCCCCATAGGTTCTAGAAAAATTTGGTGACGCTCCTTGTCTGCAAAGCGTACTATCTTGTCCTCAATCGACGGGCAATACCTGGCACCTGTGCCTTCAATCGTCCCGGTATGCATAGGACTTCTGTGAAGATTCCTGCGTATAATGTCATGTGTTTTTTCATTTGTATATGTGAGATGGCATGGAACGCTATTAACGAGCTGTTCGTCCGATTCAAACGAAAAAGGCGGTGGCGGCTCATCTCCAACTTGCTTTTCCATTTTAGAAAAATCAACATCGCGAGCGTTTATACGTGGCGGAGTACCTGTTTTAAACCTACGGAGGCTCAATCCCAGATCTCGCAACCTGTCACCCAGCTTTGTTGCCGCAAACATACCGTCCGGCCCGCCCTCTGATATAACTTCTCCAACAATCGTGCAACCCGCAAGGTATGTTCCTGTACACACAACCACAGCTTTACAACGGAAAATCGCTCCGGTTTGCGTTTTTACAAAACTAACTTCACGCACTCCGGACAATGTGTCTACACCAATGTCTACAATCTCCCCTTGCCTTAGCGTCAGATTCTCTTGACGCTCCAGGGTATGTTTCATTAGCTCTTGATATTTACGCCTGTCAGCTTGAGCACGCGGAGAGTGTACAGCGGGACCCTTCCCACGATTGAGCATACGAAATTGAATACATGCCTTGTCAGCACATTTTGCCATTTCGCCGCCGAGTGCATCAAGTTCTCGAACCAGATGCCCTTTGCCCGTCCCCCCAATATTGGGATTGCACGGCAGATTTCCAACTGCATCAAGGTTTATTGTGAAGCATATTGTTTTCATTCCCATACGCGCAGCGGCAAGGGATGCCTCAATGCCTGCATGCCCTGCTCCTATGACTGCTATATCATATGTTCCTGCTTCAAAATCCATAGTTCGTCCTTTCGGTCGGGGTTAGCAATGCTGTCAAGAGGTTGTCCTCGTCATTCTGCGCGAAGTCGCAGAATCTACGACATCTGTTATTGCTAGATCCTGCGACTTCGCGCAGGATGACGGTAGTGATATCTCTATGACGGTGGAGCGCGTTCATTATGCGCATGGATGCGCATTTAAACGTAGGAATGGCAATTCCGATAATACACACTCAGGGCGACAACACTCGCTTCAGGTAGTGTCCTGTAAAGCTTTCTTTGCATTCGGCCGCACCCTCCGGTGAACCTTCAAAAAGAAGTTCGCCCCCTGCGTCACCACCTTCAGGTCCAAGGTCTATTATATGATCTGCTGTTTTGATGACATCTAGATTATGCTCAATGACGACAATCGTATTCCCGGCATCAGTCAGTCTGTTCAGCACATGAATCAGTCTATGCACATCCGCTGTGTGCAAACCGGTTGTAGGCTCGTCCAGCACATAGAATGTATTCCCGGTTGACCGCTTGCTCAACTCTGTTGATAGCTTGATACGCTGTGCTTCACCACCGGAGAGTGTTGTTGATGGTTGTCCGAGCTTGATGTAACCGAGCCCTACATCAACAAGGGTAACAAGTTTCTGGCGAATCTTCGGCAGATTTTCAAAGAATGTGAGTGCTTCGTCAACGGTCATATCCAGCACTTCATGGATGTTCTTGCCTTTATATCGAACCTCAAGGGTCTCGCGGTTATATCGTTTGCCTTTACACACATCACACGGAACATATATGTCCGGCAAGAAATGCATTTCGATTTTCAGTAATCCATCACCGGCGCAGGATTCACAGCGTCCGCCACGCACGTTAAACGAAAATCGTCCCGGCTTATACCCTCTGGCTCGTGCATCTTGAGTAGATGCAAATAAATCTCGAATGTCTCCGAAGACGCCTGTATACGTAGCAGGATTCGACCTTGGAGTACGCCCTATCGGAGATTGGTCAATGTCTATTACTTTATCCAGAAACTCCATGCCTTCAATTGAGTCATGCTTGCCCGGGCGTGCTTTCGCTCCGTTTAGCTCTGAAGCCAAAGCTTTATACACAACCTCGTTGACAAATGATGATTTGCCGCTCCCCGACACTCCCGTCACGGCTGTCATCATTCCCAACGGAATGGATATTGTCAGATTCTTTAAGTTATTCTCTTCTGCTCCTTTGATAGTCAACATGTTTCCGTTACCTTTTCTGCGTGTAGGCGGAACAGGTATACGCTTTTTGCCACTCAAATACTTTCCAGTTATTGAGTCTTCGCACTTCATTACTTCCTCTGCTGTACCTGCGGCTACAACTTCGCCCCCGTGAATGCCTGCACCGGGTCCGATGTCGACGATATAGTCTGCCTCAAGCATTGTTTCCTCGTCATGCTCAACGATAAGGAGGGTGTTCCCAAGGTCACGCAATCGTTTAAGCATATTCAATAGTTTGACATTATCGCGTTGATGAAGTCCTATTGACGGCTCATCAAGAATATACAGAACACCCATTAGCGATGAGCCAATTTGTGTTGCAAGTCTGATTCTTTGATTTTCACCACCGGAAAGACTCCCCGCTTGACGGCTAAGAGTTAGATATTGTAAGCCAACACTTGTTAAAAACCCTAGACGCTCACGTATCTCTTTGAGTATACGCACGGCGATCATTTCTTCTTTTTCTGTCAGCTTCAGTTCATCAACGAAAGTCATCGTTCGTGAAATTGACATTGCTGTCAACTCAGCGATATTGATGCCGCCTACAGTAACAGCCAACACTTCTTTCTTCAGGCGATGTCCTTCACATTCAGGACAGGGGTGCTCAGCCATATAATTCTCAAGCTCCCAGCGCATAGACATACTCTGTGTTTCTTTATAACGTCTTTCGATATTATTTACAATTCCCTCAAACGGCTGCGATAAAATGCCTTTCCCTCGTGGCTGATCGTAGAAAAGCTCCAACTTTTTTCCTTTTGTACCATTGAGTATTATGTCCATAACACTCTCTGATAGGTCTTTTATTGGGGTTTTGAGTTTAAACTTATATTTCTTAGCAAGTGCATCAAAATACATCTTTGCGATACCATCATTTTTCACATTGCCCCAACCGGACGCCGAGATCCCCCCGTCCTCAATTGATATAGACGGATTTGGAATAATTAGAGCAGGATCAACACGTAACTGTGTACCAAGACCCGTACATTTTGGACATGCACCATACGGATTATTAAACGAAAATAAACGCGGTGTCAATTCCTCCATCGAAACACCACAGTCCTCACAGGCATAGTTTTGTGAGAAAAGCAACTCGCGATCCTCACCAACAATATCAACAATCAATATCCCGCCTGCCAACGCAAGTGCTGTTTCTATTGAATCTGTTAAACGTCGCACAATGTCCTCTTTTATGACAAGGCGGTCAACGATTATCTCTATGTCGTGTTTCTTGTTCTTGTCCAGTTTTATTTCTTCAGACAAATCATAAATACTGCCGTCGACTCGAGCACGAACGTATCCACTTTTTCTGGCATCTTCAAAAACCCGTTGATATTCGCCTTTTCGAGCACGAATCACAGGTGCCATTATTTGAATCCTTGTTGCTTCAGGTAGCGTCATGACATTATCGACTATTTGATCCACTGATTGCTGTTTTATTTCCTTGCCACATTTATGGCAATGCGGAATACCTATACGAGCCCACAGTAGACGTAGGTAATCGTATATCTCCGTAACCGTGCCAACCGTAGAGCGTGGGTTGCGACTTGTTGTCTTTTGATCTATCGAGATAGCCGGAGAGAGCCCTTCAATATAGTCTACATCCGGTTTTTCCATTTGTCCCAGAAATTGTCGTGCATATGCTGAAAGTGACTCTACATAACGTCGTTGTCCTTCAGCATAAACTGTATCAAAGGCAAGTGATGATTTTCCGCTCCCCGATATGCCGGTCATGACAACCAGCTTGTCGCGCGGGATTTCCAAATCAACGTTCTTTAAATTATTCTCCCGCGCGCCTTTTATGTATATGTTGTTTCGCATGGATGCTCCGTTCTGAAAATATTTTAGTCTTTATTTTGGCTGACGGGATTCGACTCCCGCCAGCCAGTTCAATAGTTTGCTTTTCATTTAAGCCTGTCATTGCGGGCTCCCAGCAATAACTGATGTCGTAGATTCTGCGACTTCGCGCAGAATAACGATGACTTGAGTTTACAGCATTGTCCCGGGTCAAGCCCGGAATGACGTGGTTGGGTTTCGCTTCTGGCTATGGTATCATTTCACCATATGGAATAGCGGAAAACGCACTTTCTGTCGAAAAATAGTACTCGAATATAATTCTGGCAATGTCCATAATTTCTCCGCCTGAACCGCCTTTTTCAACTACAACCGCGATTGCAATTTCGGGATTTTGTGCCGGCGCATAAGCGACAAACACACCATCATTAAATGCACGTCCTTCAATCTGCACAGTTCCGGTCTTCGACGCAACAACTAAGCTCATTTCTTCCGGCCCAAAAATGCTTCTTGCTGTACCAATCGGCCCTCTTGATGCCGCTATCATACCTTGCTGTATTGCCTGTATGAAATGCGTTTCTTCGATTACATTTAAAACTTCAGGCTCGTGTGAGTACAAGACTTCAAAATCAGGGCTTCTGATGGTTCTAAGGAATGAAAGTGAGTGTAGTGTGCCCCCGTTTGCTATGGTTGCTGTATAGTTTGCAAGCTGTACGGGAGTAAATCGGCTATCTCCCTGACCAAAGCTGGCCAGCAGTGTGTCCGCAACAAACCAACTCGTGTCGCCGGTCGCAGCCTCTCTGGCTGATGGTGTCGCTAACCTTCCCATATTATTCGGCAGTTCCAAGCCTGTATCAATGCCTAGACCGAGTTCCATTGCAGCTTCGGCTAATAAATAGGCGGCTGATCTGGGACCGTCCATGCTCAACCAGTCACCAATTTGAATAAAATAAAAGTTACAAGAAACTGCAAGGGCATCCGCAACACCAAGGCTGCCATGACCAAACCCAAGCTGACGGTAAATCCCGCAGGTTATGCCAAATCCGCTGCCATCCGGGTTTCGATATCTATCGAAATGACCGGTACAAAGTATCGGGACATAACGACTATACCACTCAACGTGACGCAAGCCCGCAAGAACCGTTACCATCTTGAATGTTGAGCCGGGAGCGTATCTGCCTTGTGTCGCTCTGTTCATCATTGGTGTTGCCGGATTATTATTTAGTTCTGCCCAGTCAGCAGCCAGTGTGGTCAGGTTAAACGTCGGATATGATGCAGCCGCCAAAAGCTCTCCGGTCCTAACATCAATTACCGCAACCGCTCCTCCGGGGATTAGATCATCTTCTTCATCCTCTTCACCGCCGGTCAAAACGCGCTCCGATTCACGCACACTATTGATATGTTCGATTTGTGTTCGCAGAGCATTTTCCGAGACTACTTGCAAGCCAATATCCAATGTTAATGTGATATGGTTGCCGGGCTCCGGCTCTCTAATAACTTCGATACTGAGAACAGTTCCATCATACGCCAGCCGTTCGATTTTCTCTCCGGCTCTACCATGGAGCTCTGTCTCAAATGCAAGCTCTGCCCCCATTTTGCCAACAATCGCATCCATTGGATAGCCATAATGCCTGAGCACTTCAAACTCTTCAGCGGTCATACGCCCTACATAGCCAATCATGTGTGGAGCACTTGTGGTGTGGTACTCGCGAACATATACAGCTTCGCTGAACACTCCTACCAGGCTACGTTCTGCTAAGTAAGATATAAAGTCTGTATTTACATCTTCCGCGAACACATAAGGTGTTATTGTGTGAATTATAGCTCTTATTTCAAGCTCATATCGCACACCTATGATTAGGCGTGCATCCAGTATTCCGATCGTATAATCAATCCTATAGTGATTACGCATCCACGCCAGAAGATCAGACGCAGTTATATACGGATCCAGACTATGATACTCAAAGTACGTATCTAGACGATTGCGTTGTGTTGTCGTCATATTTGCAACAAATTCAAACGGAGCACCGCGCGTTACCGGAAAGGTATCAACATATGATATCCCTTCGTCCATCGCCGCATATACAAGAGCCAACACTGTTCCATTCGGGTTGTCAGAATTAACCAACGTACGCCAGTCTACTCTTATGTTATGGGATGGTCTTCCGGAAGCCAGAAGTACTTGATTTCGATCTAATATATTTCCGCGCGCAGCGGGAACTGTTGTGCGGCGTGTCGCATGAGCACGAGCAGCTTGGGTGCCACTCAAGTCTACCGGATCATGAATCTGAATAACATATAGCGCCGAAACGTAAACAGTAAGCATTAAAGCAAGAAGCGCAAATATTACTCCAATTCTGGCCGGTGTGTACATTTTTTGCATTGTTTATGACTCTCCTTATTCATCAGTATACATGTCCGGATGATGACACTTTGTCTGCTCTTTTGCCCAGAGCTCGAACGAAAAACCAAATCGGAAGTGCGAAAATTAATGAATACGCTGTTTGTTGAGCTGATGTTGATATCAGTGCATTTAACGGAATGTTGTTATCAGGTATAATCATCAACGGAAAAGACTGTACAAACCCAGACACTATCAACACTGCAGCACAACTTATGTAGTATGTAACAAATCCGCGAAGTATGACTGTATCTGCCAATGCTCCGATTATCAATCCGACAAACGTTAGCAACACAGTGAAAACTCCAGCCGGTTGATTAAATGATACGTCGCAGAGAATTCCGGCAAAAAGTCCTGTAATACCTCCGGTGTAACGACCTTCATATAAAGCAATGCCGGCAACAGCTATAGGAAGCAATAGAGGCACAAGGCCATTTATCCGCAACAACGGAAATATTACACCTTGAAACACATATATGACTATTATAAATACTGCGTGAAGAAATATCGACGTAATAAGCAATTGTTTTTTCAAGTGTTATGCCCATTCCTTTCGCTAGGGTAGAGGGATTCGAACCCCATCGGTTTTATCCTTTGACGCTAATCGTCAGGTTCTACCTCAGGAATTTCCGCCTCGGGAATTTCCGCCATGGGAAACTCAACCGTGGGATCATCCACTGCGAAATCTATTATCACAAAAACGTTTAGAATAGCTTCAATATCACGCACCGGTCTAACAATAGCAAATCGACCTATGCCACTTGCATGGGGAGATATTGAAACAACAGTGCCTATGGTGAGTCCGGGAGGGAATACACCTCCGTGTCCCGACGTAACCACATTAGATCCGGTTATTATCGTCAGGTCATCGTCCATATGGTCAAGCACTAACAGCCCGTTACGCATTTGAGCGAAGTCGCCCCTGGCCGTCGCAGTGCCGTCAGAGTCATCCGCGGTGTATCCCCCGACAACAACCGCCGCAGCAAATGTTGTATCCAGCACAGTTCTAACAACCGAAGTCGTTGCTCCGACATATGACACTTGCCCTATAAGCACACCATATTCGGTGGCAACCCCCATATCACGACGAACATCGGAGTTCATATATCCTCTATTTATTGTAAATGAATGTGTAAAGTTGTCACTGCTCCAGCCTGTTATTATTGCCGGCTCATGAGCATAACCCGGATGACGCTCGCGGAAATCCAGCAACGCACGAAAGCGGTCGTTTTCTTCAGCAAGTGCTATGGCGTCAGCGGCAGCCAGTTGTAGTCGTGCTATTTCTGACGACAATTCATCATTTCGCCTTTCGAGTTCTTGATATCTGTAAATTGCTGCGAAAATATCTCCAAATGTGCGTGCTACACCGGTCGCGAGTCCTCGAATTGGTCTAGTCACTACATTTGCGACTCCGGTAACGGGGCCGGCCGAATTAAATGCATTTACGGAAATTATTGTCACAAGCGCAATTAGAACCGCTACTGATGCTATAATTATTGATCTCTTCGATAGCAAAACTTTCATAATGAAGTTTAACCTTTCTTACACTTCTCCCTCGTCGCGAAAATACATTCCGCGAGTATATCCCGGTGGAGTAAAATTATTTAGCCCCATATATCTTTTCATTATTGTAACACATTCTATCGCATTTTCTGTTGTAAAGCAAAGTCGTTCTGCCCATATCCCAAGGGATGATATCGCCCGGTTTTTGTCAGCCATAAACAACTTTTTTGAGTTTAGCAACACATTGCGGCAACTAAATTCAGACACAACAGGGTAAACAGCCCCGTGATCGTCGACAAGTCCGGTAAAGCTTTCACATGTACATACGCTTGTGCTGTTTCGCACAATGCAGCTTTCTGTTATCATCAACGGCAAGCGTCCATACGCTATAACCTCTGTATTTATTGGTTTCGATAATTCTCGAATCTCTGAAAGTCGCATCTCAAACGATATCGTCGCAGACCTAAGTCCAAGTTTTTGTAGAACATAGAGCGTTTCCGAATTGTACGCATTTAATCCAAAATCCCCTCGAACCGTCATTCCATATTTTTTTGCAAACTGAATATGGCCAATGTTTCCGACGAGAGCCTCGCTTATACCATGCTCCATAGCCCGCTCCAGAAGTGTCGCCACTTGTTTCTTTTCATTATCATGTATCACTCGTGGCAAGATTGCTGCTACATTAATGTTTTTCTCAAGAAGACTTTTCAGCTTTGATGACTCGTAGTCAAGCTTAGATAGTGGAATGTACAGCACCTTTGGTTTAAGCTCTCCCAAATCCTCTGACAGTTGCTCTAAATTGGAAATTGACACTGTGAAAACCGGGGGCGCAGCCTGACTTGGATCGTATTCATCAAGAATAAACTCTTCTTCGGGGGTTCCGCTTGGTATATATTCGCCTTCTGTTCTTATGGTTATAGGCTTTCTTTTCTCCAGAATTTCAGCAAAAATCTCTCTACGCATATCTGAAAATGCTGATATCGGAATTGTTAGACCCGGCTCGACTGTGCTTTTTACTCCCAAGCAGACAAATGGTGTGCCCATTGTATTGTGTAGTTGTGTCTGCAGTGTCGCACTTGTCAACTCTTTGTCTTTATGAAACACTTCTTTTGGAACAGGACCGTACGCAACCGCAGTGTTTTTTTTGTCATCAGCTGCTGCAAGTTTTGCACGCTTCCCTTTTATTATTGAGCCCACAAAACGAATAGGAACTCGTTGAAACTCACCATTTAAATAACCCTTACGTGTGGCTGTAAATAGAGCTGTGTCTGATCTTTCATCTTCCTCATGCACACCCAGCATTTCTGAATTAATCCGTTCGGTATAGAATCCGTCAGTAAAGCCTTGACGCGAGAATGCGTTTTGTAGCGTACTTATGCTCTCATTTGTCGGTGATTTGACTCCACGAAGAGCCTTTGAGTATATGCCGGTGACCAGTGCAGAGTATTCGGGACGCTTGGAACGACCCTCTATCATAATACTTTTTACTCCGATTGACTCTATGTCTGACAGATATCGAACAAGGCAATTATCTTTTAATGCCAATGGGTACGTTATCGTGTGCCCGGCTGTGCTATAGTCCAGTTGGCACGGCTTTGAACATTGCCCTCTGTTGGCACTTTGATTTCCTGTCAACCCGCTCATATAGCATTGTCCGGAATAGCTCATGCAGAGCTCACCGTGAACAAATATTTCTATTTCAATTGGAGAGTTTTTGCAAATATGCAAAAGCTTCTTTCTGGATAATTCTCGTGAAACAACAACTCTGGAAAATCCCATCGCCGCCGCCATTTTTACACCCTCAAGATTATGCACGCTCATTCGGGTGCTTGCATGAAGTGACATTCCGGGAACAGCTTCCTTAATGGCCTGCATAGCACCCAGGTCTTCAATTATTATTGCGTCCACGCCATAGCGACTCGCCTCTTTTGCCTGGTGCGCTATAATCGGAAGTTCGCTGTCGTTCACCAGGGTGTTCAATGTAAGATATGATTTTATGCCACGTATGCGACAATACTCAAGTGCACGTCCAAACTCGTTGAGCGTAAAATTTTCCGCATCTGTATGTGCATTGAATTCTTTAAACCCGAGGTATATTGCATCAGCTCCATTTTGTATAGCTGCCATAACTCCTTCGGGGGAACCTGCAGGGGATGTTAATTCGAGCACGTGTTCTCACCTTCAAAATGCAAATTTTCAGTGTTAAAACGATCTTATAGCTAACTGCACGCCTATTTTTGCCCATAGCTCGTCTATAAGTTACCATTTGTTTACAAATAGTGACATATCATATCACATTTTCAGCCAAATTACCACCGTATAGTTTGAATCTTTTGTTAACAATGCGTATTCTGTTTTGTATTCCTTGACAGAACTCATGATGAGTGATAGTTTTATCTCTAGAGGTGTCCATTTTATGAGGGATGGGTTTGATCGAAATATATATTATTTGAGGTTGTCGGTTACTGATAAATGCAACCTTCGATGCGTTTATTGTATGCCTGAATCCGGTGTTACAAAGCTGAAGCATGAGGATATATTATCAGTTGAAGAAATTTCTGAGATAGCAAGAGCGGCAGCAGCTTGCGGCATAACAAAGGTTCGCATTACCGGTGGAGAACCTTTGGTACGTCGTGGCATTGTTGACATTTGCGAAAGGATTGCACAAACAGACGGAATAAGCGAGGTGTGCCTTACGACAAATGCTATTCTTTTGCCACAGTTTGCAAGCAAACTTAAAAGTGCCGGCGTGAACCGCCTCAACATAAGTCTTGATTCTTTGAACCGACAGACATACAATGAAATCACAAGAGTTGATGCATTGAGCGAAGCACTTGCAGGAATCGATGTCGCATTGGGTGCAGGGTTCGATGCTCTAAAGATAAACGCCGTTCTGATAGGTGGAGTCAATGATTCGGAAATACTCGACTTGCTCGAACTAACACGAACTAACAATGTAAACGTTCGATTGATTGAGCTGATGCCGATTGGAGAGTGTGCAGAATGGGCAGAAAGCAGATTTATTAGCGCAAGTTCTGTATTATCCTTGGTGCCGGAGCTTCGAGAAGTTGGTACGGACGGCGTAAGTAAGCTGTATACGTTGCCTGACGGTCACGGAACTGTTGGCTTGATTAGTCCGATTAGCTCGCATTTTTGTCCGACTTGCAATAGAGTACGTATTACATGTGACGGAATTCTTAAGCCATGTTTACATTCCAAGGATGAAATAAATCTGCGTGGACTGCACGGAGAAGAGCTTGAACAAGCCATGTATAAAGCAATATACGATAAGCCGCTGAAGCATGAGTTAGACAACGGAGAAGCAAGTGCTGCTGCTCGTAACATGAATGCAATCGGTGGATAGTTATTTTGAAAATCAGAGGTCACTACAATGTCGAAATTAACACACTTTAATAATGATGGACGTGCAAAAATGGTAGACGTCGGCGACAAGCAGATTACACACAGAGAAGCTGTCGCATGTGGCACTGTTCATGTCAATGCCGAAACTTTTAAACTTATTGTTCAAGGCGAAGTAAAAAAAGGTGACGTGCTCGCAGTCGCTCAAGTTGCGGGCATAATGGCCGCTAAACGCACATCTGATATAATCCCAATGTGTCATCCCATCACAATAGTTGGTGTTGATATCTCATTTTCTACAAACGATGAGCACCATACAATAGATATCATTGCAACAGCCCGATGCAAGGGCGAGACCGGTGTTGAAATGGAGGCTCTAACTGCAGTGACTGCTGCGGCTCTCACTATATATGATATGTGTAAGGCTGCTCAAAAAGATATTGAAATAAGCGACATTCGCCTTCTCCGAAAGACCGGCGGAGTCTCCGGGGATTACGAAGCAAGTCCGGAATGACTGACTTACATTCAGAAAGAAGGATAGCAATGACAGTAAAAGCAGTATGTATAAGCGCGCAAAAAGGAACAATTAAGACTCCCGTAGGCGAGATTGAATTAAAAAAAGATTGCGGCATTGTTGGTGATGCCCATTCCGGCGACGGACATAGACAGGTCAGCTTGCTTGCAGATGAGAGTGTGGATAAACTGCGTGACAGACTTCCGGATATTGAAGCCGGAGTCTTTGCCGAGAACATATTAACAAAGGGAATCCGCCTTCATGAGTTGCCTGTCGGAACTAAGCTGCGAACAGGCGAGGTTATACTTGAGGTGACGCAGATAGGCAAAGCATGCCATAACGAAGGCTGTACTATAAAGCAACAAACCGGCGACTGCGTTATGCCACGCGAGGGCATATTTGCCTCCGTACTTACTGACGGCAAAATACAGCCCGGCGATACAATTGAACTGGAGACATCGAATTGAGAAACGGATATCAAAACTTACACACACACACAACATTTTGTGACGGAAGGCTTTCTGCAGAAGACATGATAAAGGCTGCCATACAAAGGGGCGGCGATTCTCTAGGCTTTTCTGAACACTCCTTTGTTCCGTTTGACCCGGATTGGTCCATGAGCCTTGAGGACACTCCAAAATATATAAACGAAATTAATAGGCTAAAGGGAAAATACGAAGGTCGCATCGAGGTGTTTCTTGGACTGGAAATGGATTATTTCACAGACGCTTTGCCTGAAGGTCTTGATTATGTCCTCGGAGTGTCTCACCATGTTGAAAAGAATGGAAAATTCATAACTGTTGATGGTAGTGCAGAACATATTATGCAAGTCTGCCACGAACATTTCGAAGGCGATTACTATTCGATGGCAGAGCGGTACTTTGCCACAATTTCAAATCTCGTACAGAAGACTAAAGCAGATATTGTGGGACATTTTGATTTGATTGCAAAACGCAACATCGACAGTTGTATGTTCGACGAAATGCACCCTCGATACGTTGACGCTGCAATCGATGCAATGGAGAGCGTTCTCAAACATTGTACACTTTTTGAGATCAACACGGGTGCAATGCAACGACTCAATAAACCTGAACCTTATCCATCTGTCTACTTGCTCAAAGAGCTTCAAAAGCGTGGCGGAGAGGTGATCATCTCAAGTGATAGCCACTCGGCGGAATCTTTATTTTTTAAGTTTGATGAAATGCGTGAGCTTGCAAAAGCTTGTGGGTTCAAATACGCCAAGCGTTTAACCAAAGATGGTTTCATTGACGAGAAACTGTAGCGTCAAATAATCCATGAAAAACCAACGTCATTCTGCGCGAAGTCGCAGAATCCAATAGTACAGATTCAACGGTAGCGGCAAAGAGTTCATGAAAAACGAAGCCTTAAAGGTGAAAGGTATAGATTATGAAAAACGATAATAGTATAAAATTGCCAGAAATGTTTGGAATGATGGTCTTTAGCGATTATGTTATGAAGCGTCGCTTGCCCGATGATGTTTACAATGCTCTACAGAAAACCATTCAAGATGGTAGCAGACTTAATACTGTAACTGCAGACGCCGTTGCAGAAGAAATGAAGCAGTGGGCAATTGATCTTGGTGCAACTCACTATACTCATTGGTTTCAACCCATGACAGGCATAACTGCTGAGAAGCATGACAGCTTCGTTTCACCAACGGCAGATGGTCGAGCCATTATGGAATTTTCGAGCAGTGCTTTGGTGTCAGGCGAAGCAGATGCTTCAAGTTTTCCATCCGGAGGACTGCGCGCAACATTCGAAGCACGCGGCTACACTGCGTGGGATCCTACATCATATGCGTTTGTCCGTGGTAGCACATTATATATTCCAACTGCATTTTGCTCATATGGCGGAGAGGCTCTTGATGAGAAAACTCCACTTCTGCGCTCCATGCAAGCCATAAACAAACAAGCTGTCCGCATGTTGCGTCTATTTGGAAACACCGATGTAACAAAAGTAACTCCCATGTCCGGTGCTGAACAAGAGTATTTCCTCATTGATAAAGCAATGTATGAGCAACGCAAGGATCTAATGTATACCGGACGAACACTATTTGGTGCAAAGTCGCCAAAGGGTCAGGAGCTTGATGACCAATACTATGGAGCGATAAAGCCCAGAGTGTCCGCTTATATGAAAGCGTTAGATGAAGAGTTGTGGAAGCTTGGCGTACCTGCAAAAACTAAGCACAACGAATCTGCTCCCGCTCAACATGAGCTCGCCGCAGTGTACACGACAACAAACCTTGCAACTGACCACAACCAGCTAATTATGGAAATCATGCAGACTATAGCCAAAGAGCACGGTATGATTTGTACTCTTCACGAGAAGCCCTTCGATGGCATAAACGGCAGTGGTAAGCACGTGAACTGGTCACTTGCGACAAGTTCCGGAGACAATTTGTTTGAGCCGGGTGCGACTCCTCACGATAATGCTGTCTTCTTACTGTTTCTTGTAGCCGTTCTGAAAGCCGCTGACGATCATCAGGACTTGCTTCGCATTTCTACTGCAAGTGCCGGAAACGATTGTCGCCTCGGCAGTGGAGAGGCTCCACCTGCAATAATTTCTGTTTTTGTCGGCGACGAACTCTTTGCTATACTTGAAGCAATTGAGTCCGGCTCACACTATGACGCAAGCGAGAAGACCGAAGTGACAGTAGGTGCGTCAGTTTTGCCTAACTTCCCAAAAGACACGACTGACCGCAACAGGACCTCACCCTTTGCTTTCACAGGCAATAAGTTTGAGTTTCGAATGGTTGGCTCCAATATGTCTATAGCCAAGGCAAACACTATCATTAATACAACCGTTGCGGAATCCCTCCGCATATTTGCAGATGAGCTAGAGAGTGCAGATGACTTTAGCACAAGCCTTCACCAGCTTATAAAAAGAATGATAAAAGAGCACAAGAGAATACTGTTCAACGGCAACAACTATGGCGATGAATGGGTTGTTGAGGCCGAAAAGCGTGGATTGCTGAACCTGGAGGCAACACCGGACGCCTTGCCATATATTTTAAGTGACAAGAATGTTGATTTGTTTGAAGAGCATATGGTTTTTTCTCGTTCAGAACTGCTTTCGCGTTATGAGATAGCTCTTGAAAATTATTGCAAACTATGCAATATAGAAGCCATTACCATGTATAAGATAATTAAGAAAAACATCCTTCCGGCAGCCGCACTATATGCCGGCAAGTTAAGCGAAGCCGCAATTGCCAAGACCGCGTTTGTTTCTGATTCAGACTGCACATATGAACACCAAACTGTAAAGCGCTTATCGGAACTTCTGGGCGGGCTTCATAAAAAAGAAGCAGAACTCTTAGATGCACTCTACTCTGCTGAAGATAAGACAAGCCTATTAGAAAAGGCTTATCATTATAAAGACGTTGTGTTAACTCTAATGGGTGATCTTCGCCAGTTGACAGACGAGATGGAGTTGCTGGTTTCTCGCAAGCACTGGCCACTACCAACATATGGCGATCTGCTGTTCAGTGTAAGATAGCAGATATTGTGTTCAATAACGCTCAGCCCCCAAAGCCTCATTGTCGGCTTTGGGGGTTGTTATGTGTAAGGGTTATAGTAATTTCTATTTACAAAACTCAATCGCAACTTCAGCAGCGCTGGTTGCATCTGCAGTATATGCGTCTGCACCAATTTGATCACAGAACGCTTGTGTAATTGGAGCTCCGCCGATCATGATTTTGACTTTGTCACGAATCCCTGCAGCTTTTGTTGCTTCAACAATTGTCTGCATTTCGCCCATGGTCGTGGTAAGCAATGCCGATAATGCAATAATCTGACAACCTTCATCAATTGCCGTTTGCACAAACTTGTCTGCCGGAACATCAATGCCGACATCGACAACTTCGAGACCTTTGCCTTCCATCATCATTTTGACCAGGTTCTTGCCTATATCATGAAGATCCCCTTTAACCGTTCCGAGGCAAACCTTGCCGCTCGACTCTACACCTTCTTCAGCAAGTAAAGGTTTGAGCACAGCCGCACCCATATTCATCGCACGTGCTGCGACCAACACTTCCGGCACAAACACTTCATTGTTTTTGAACTTGCCACCAATGATTCCCATACCATCCAAAAGGCCCTCTTCGAGTATGGTTTGTGCAGATATGCCATCCGCTATTGCTTGCTCAACAAGGGTTTTCACATCTTTTGCTTTGCCTTTTTGCAACTGTTCAGAAATTTGGTTTAAAATACTCATAATACCCTCCAGTATCTATTTGTTATCAACACTTTCCGCCAGTACGTTTATACTCACCGGGAGACACTCCCGTTATCCGCTTGAACACTTTAGTAAAATAGCTTTGATCTTCAAATCCGGATAGATTTGCAATATCCACCAGTTTAAGCCCGGAAACCAAGAGTAAGTGTTTGCTTTTTTCAATTCGCAGTTGATTTAAATAACTGCTAAAACTTTGACCTGTCTCCTGTTTAAATATCTTACTGAAATATGTAGGTGCGAGAAATACGTGTTTTGCCACATCGTCTAGCGTCATCTTTCGCTGACAGTTGCGTCGCATATAATGTGTCGCTTTGCTCACAACATCCAAATTCTTAATTGATGAAAACGAAAAAAGGCTGTCAATATATTTGTTCATTAAGCCGGTCAGCAAAAAGCACAGTGCTTCTATATCAGCAGTAGCCGTCACATCTTGAAAGAAATTATGATTTAAACGGAAAATCTCATCAGGATAGGCCCCGGCATCAATGGCCGCACGAGATATCAGAGCCAGAAGTTCGTAAACACGGGATTTTATTTCACTGAAGTTCCCGCCGGAAGAAAACAAAATATGCCCAAGTAATTCGTTCAGATACTGTCCGGTTAGCTGCTTGTCCAGTGCAGTGATGCTAACTAGAAGTGCTTTCTCCGTCTTGAATGGATATTCTGACGGTTCTTCTCCCGCCTTTAACTCCATGATATATTCAGAAATCTGTCCCTGAATTGCATGGGAGTCTTTCGTGTCCAGCATACGGTTTGCCGTAGACACATTGTTCATAAATCCAACCGCCATGAACAATAGCGTTGCCAACGCATTAACTTTGCTTGCAGGGACATATGGCAAGTTGTCTGTCTGCCCTAAAACCTTACAAGTAGCATCGGCAGACAGGTTCAGTCGTTGCTCCAAATCAAAGGTTATGTAGTCTTCCCGGTCTACCATGAGAAAGGGACCTACTGTTATTTTGGCTGTGCCGCCTGTTTCTCCCAATATAGGAGAAACAAAAAAGGTCAGACCCATAGGGCAAAAATAGATATATCTTCCACCGAAGCGTTCCGCCTCTGACATGCCATAAGCTTGGAATGAATTGCAATCTTTCCTGTCTAATCCCGCTGCATCACAAATCTTACAAGAGGCAAACCCGTGCCCTTCTTCAAATAAAACTTTTTCGCTAACATTCGAAACCACGCAACCCAGACCGCTTGATGCACTGTAGGCAGATGCACATTCAATTGCAAGATTGAGATCAAAGTCATTATAATCTACATTTTCTCGCATGAACGTCACCTCATTAATTGAAAATATACCACATGGTGTATGTGTCATACTTGTAATATTCCGATTATTTTGGTAAAAATCTGCCATCTGCAGATTTCGCTATACGGCACTTCTTTTCAGACGCTACTCTATTGCCGCAATCATATCTATGCGATCTTTATGTCGCCCGCCCTCAAACTCTGCATCCAGCCACTGGTCGACAATCATTTTTGCCAGTTCGACACCGATAACTCTTGCACCAAAGGCAAGAACGTTCGTATTATTATGTTTTCTGCTCAACATTGCCGTATAAGGCTCACTACATACGACCGCTCTTATTCCGGGCACCTGGTTCGCAGCAAGTGATATGCCCACACCGGTTCCACAAATTGCTATACCTAAATCAGCGTCTTTGTTTGCAACAATTCTTGCTACTTTTTCTCCATAAACCGGATAGTCACATGAGTCTGTCGTGTTTGTCCCCAAGTCCAGAACCTCATAGCCTTTTGATTCAACATGTGCCTTTATCTGTAGTTTTAACTCAAGACCTGTATGGTCATTTCCTATAGCAATCTTCATCATATCGTGCTCCTTAATGCAGTTTCTTTTTCAGTTCAAAAAGCAAGCTAAGTGCTTCTAGTGGTGTTAGTGTGTTTAGTTCGATATTTTTCAGCTGTTTTGCAATTTCACTGCCGCCCATGTCCAGAAGTGAAATTTGCCCGTCATCTTCTGTCGGTGCGCTGCGTTCTTTGCGTGGTGCTCCTTTTTCGCTTTCCAGTGCTTTAAGCACTGTTTTTGCACGTTTTATCACCGTTTCAGGCACACCTGCGAGCTTTGCAACCTCAATCCCATAACTATCGTCCGCTCCACCGGGTACTATTTTACGTAGGAAAATAATGTCTTCTCCGCGTTTTTTTGCTGTTATATTATAATTTTTTGCACCATCAATCTCATCTTCCAGAGCCGTTAGCTCGTGGTAGTGTGTCGCAAACATTGTTTTTGCGCCAAGCTTTCTTTTGTCTGTGCAGTATTCCAAAACCGCTCTTGCCACAGACATTCCATCATATGTTGATGTGCCGCGACCTACCTCGTCCAGTATAAGTAATGAGTCCCGTGTCGCATTTGCAAGAATGTCGGCAACTTCAGTCATCTCTACCATAAAAGTAGACTTCCCGGCGGAGAGATCGTCAGACGCGCCTATTCGCGTAAAAACTCTATCTGTTATTCCAATATGCGCCGAACGTGCCGGCACAAACGAGCCGATTTGCGTCATTAACACAATAATTGCAGTCTGTCGCATATATGTAGATTTACCTGCCATGTTCGGTCCGGTTATTATCGCAGTTCTTGATCCATTTGTATCCAAAAACGTATCATTCGGAACAAACAAAGAACCCTGTTGCATTATTTCTACCACAGGATGTCGTCCATCCTTGATGTCGATTACACCTGAAATGTCCACTTCCGGCATACAATAGTTATTTGTAACAGCCACTTCAGCCAGAGAGCACAGTACATCAAGCTCTGCAACTGCCCTCGCCGTTGCCTGTACTCGTTCAACTGTTGTCGCTATCTTTTGTCGCAGTTCCTCGAATAGCCTGTATTCAAGAGCTGTCAAGTTGTCTTTCGCCGATAAAAGCTCGGTCTCTAGCTCTTTTAGCTCTTGGGTTATGAAGCGTTCACAATTAGCGAGGGTTTGCTTTCTTATATAATCATCAGGTACATCGTCAGACGACGAGCGCGGGATTTCAATATAATATCCGAACACTTTATTGTATCCGATTTTAAGCTTTTTCCCGGTTCGTTCACGCTCTCTTGCTTCAACATTTGTAAGTGCCTGTGAACTGTTCTCAAGAAGTCCACGCAATCTGTCCACTTCCGAATTTACACCATCTCTTATAAATCCACCTTCACGCACAGAAAATGGCGGATCGTCACAAATGGAATCATCAATTTGCTCACCAACATCTCCAAGAATATCCATCGAGGCACATTCACGCAATGCAGTTGACTTCATCGATTCCAGTTGCGATATTAGCCCCGGCAACGCACAGATTGATGACGATAATGCTTTAAGGTCACGACACCCGGCATTTCCGTAAACTATTTTTCCAATGAGACGTTCGATGTCACCAATGTTTTTGAGATTGACAATCAGCTCACCACGAACAACAGATGCGTTGAATAGCTCTTGAATAGCACCTTGGCGACGTTTTATCGGTGCAGTTGAAAGCAATGGCCGCAGAAGCCATGTTCTTATCAATCGGCGTCCCATAGCTGTTTTTGTTTTATCTAACACCCAAAGCAGGCTTCCCTTTTTCTCTCCGGCTCGCAACGTAGCAATAAGCTCAAGATTTCGCATTGTGTTTATATCCATTTCCATGTATGCGCCATCATTATTTCGACGCAATGTACGAAGATGGGAGATGTCTGAATTCTGTGTGTCTGTCAGGTATGACAAAAGTGCACCAACAGCTATGAGAGGTTGCATATGTTGAGCACCTATGCTTTCAACATCTCCGAACTGTGCACGCACCAGCTCTAAATTGTTTTCGTCAAATCGTTCATCATCATGCTGTACTAAACAACCAAAGCGATCTTTCAAATATTCGCTCACATGCTCTACCATACGACCATCACCACCGAGTATGCACTCTGCGGGAGAGTATGTGCCAAGTTCATTTTCAATATGACTTATATCTTTGTCTACAAACTCGGTTACAGATATGTCTCCGGTTGAAATATCTGCAAAGCATATCGCTGATGTTTCACCAAGATATGCGGCACAAAGATAGTTCGACTTGCTTTCATCCAGCATCGAAGATTCCATTAGCGTCCCCGGTGTAACTGTACGCACAACATCCCGCGCAACAATACCTTTAACTGTTGCCGGGTCTTCTAGTTGCTCGCATATTGCGACCTTATACCCTTTGGCTATGAGCTTAGCTATGTATGGTTCAGCTGAATGGTATGGCACACCACACATTAATGCTCTGTCTTCAGGCTCGCCGGATTTGTTGCGTGTGGTGAGAACTATATCGAGTTCCTTTGCTGCCAACTTGGCATCTTCACCAAACATCTCATAAAAGTCACCAAGACGAAAAAAAAGGATGCTATCCGGGTTTCGCTCCTTAATTTCAAGATATTGCCGCATCATCGGTGTCATGTATTATGTACCTCTTTTTAATTGTATTTTGCCATTGCGGCGTTCATTTCGCCTGATATTATTAATTCCAGAGCCGCTGTAGCTTTTTGACAAGCATCAGACATCAACTTGTTCTCATCGCTGTTGAACCTTGAAAGCACCCAATCAGCCATGTCATATTCGTCATGTGGTGGCGAGCCAACGCCTATTCGCACCCGTGGAAAGTCTTCGCCCCCACATTTTGCGATTATATCTTTCAGCCCGTTATGTCCACCGGCAGAGCCGCGTCGACGAATACGCAGTTTTCCGACCGGCAGTGAAACATCATCTGTGATCACAACTACATTTTCGAGAGGCACATTATAGAATTTCATTGCTTGCCTCACGGAGTTTCCACTGATGTTCATGTATGTTTGCGGTTTGAGCATAAGAACTTGTTGGTCGGCTAGTTTGACCGTCGCCATCAGTGCATAGAATTTCGAGCGGTTAACTTTTGTTCCAAGCTCTTCAGCAATGATGTCGGCAACCATAAATCCGGCATTATGTCTTGTGTTCTCGTAACGCAAGCCGGGGTTGCCTAAAAATACAGCTATCCACGATACCGGCGTTACTTTTCTTCTAAAAAACATACCTTTTACCTAAATAGTGTTGATATTGATACTTCTTCGTAAATACGATTTATTGCTTCAGCAAAAAGCGGTGCTGCTGATATGTATTTTATTTTATCACTTGTCTTATCTGCGGGGAATGGAATAGTATCCGTGAACACTACTTCTTTAATCACGCTGTCCCCAATACGATCAATTGCACTGCCTGAAAGAACTCCATGACTGGCACAAGCATAAATTTCTTTTGCTCCACCTATTTCCACGAGGGCATTTGCTGCCTCACACAGACTTCCGGCGGTATCTACCATATCATCATATAGTATAACTCGCTTGCCTTCAACGGAGCCAATAATGTTCATAACTTCAGAATGATTTGCTTTTTCACGTCGTTTGTCAATAATCGCAAGGCCTAGACCCATTTTCAGTGCAAACGCTCTGGCACGTGCAACAGACCCAATGTCAGGAGACACGATTATTGTATCGTCGGAATTCTCAAATTTCTTGTGATAGTAGTCCACAAATAGCGGCGAGCCTAACAGATTGTCAACGGGTATATCGAAAAATCCTTGTATCTGTGCTGCATGCAAGTCCATTGTCAACACTCTGTCGGTACCTGCAGATGTGATGAGATTTGCTACCAATTTTGCTGATATTGGATCGCGAGCCTTGGCTTTTCTGTCTTGCCTTGCATATCCAAAATATGGCATAACACAAGTCACTCTACTTGCTGAAGCACGTTTACATGCATCTACCATTATGAGCATTTCCAGCAGATGGTCATTTATCGGAGTGCATGTCGATTGCATTATGAAGACATCTGAACCACGCACCGTTTCGTTAAGAGACACAGCGATTTCTCCGTCAGAAAACGTTGAAACTACTGTGCTTCCGAGACGTACCCCGATGTTTCGGCAGACATCCTCTGCAAACGGTATGTTTGAGTTACCACATATGATTTTGATATCCTTATTCTTAGCCATTGTGACCTCCCGTTATCTATAATATAATTTACATTTCTTTGTGCTTCACGTTTGAAATAGCTGACTTTATATGTCGAGAATTTTTGTCACAAGACAAGGCACGAGGAAGGCGAATACCCTTTGGTATTTAACTGACGAGTAACGCAGTATTGTTACAAAAAGACCGGTAGAGAACGTTAGTTAGTTCAAATGTTATGCACTTGCGACCTTTTCCAAATCCTCACGTATTATGATTGTTAGGTCTTCTCTCGTGTGTCCTTCAAGCTTTGAAACTCTGTCTGAATGGACTGTTACAATGTTTTCAAAGAAATTGCGAACATGTCTTGCATTTCCAAAATTGTAGTCGCGTTCTTCATATAATTTGCAAAAATGCTCATTCGCATAATCTTTGGCATCATCCGTAAGAACATATTCGCTTTTTGAACACATTATGTTGAAAATTTCGTGCAATTGTTCACTATTGTAATCATCAAACAGGAGATATCGATTGAAGCGGGATTCAAACCCCGGGTTCGAACTTATAAACCGCTCCATAGGCTCATTATATCCGGCAACAATGACAATTAAGTCGTCACGATTGTCCTCCATCATTTTCAATAATGTCTCTATCGCCTCGCGTCCAAAATCGTTGCCGGTCCCTGCGTCCGGAGCAAGTGCATATGCCTCATCTATGAATAATATTCCACCGAGTGCACTTGTGACCACCTCTGATGTTTTTATTGCTGTTTGACCAACAAAGCCCGCAACAAGTCCGCTACGATCGACCTCTACAAGTTGCCCTTTAGAAAGCACTCCTATCGCCTTATATAGCTCAGACAGAATTCGTGCTACTGTAGTTTTCCCCGTGCCCGGATTTCCGGCAAAAACCATATGTAGCGATACCGGAGGATTCGGCAGACCGTTTTCTTCACGGAGTTTTCTGACTTTCACAAAATTAATAAGACTTTTTACATTTTGCTTTATGTTTTCAAGCCCTACGAGCTCATCCAGTGTTTCAAGTAATTCTTCTTGTGTTTTTTCATTAACAGGCTCTTCGTCCGGTTGCTCATCAGGTGTTTTGTGTATACTTTTGTTCGGAACTTCTTCACTTTTATCCTTACTGTCACTCTTGCCAGTAGTCGGCTTTTTGCTTTTATCTTTTGATGATGTTTCTATCAAAAGTTCGTTTGCCGCATTTTCCGCTTGCTTTATCGTGCCCAAAATGTCAGAAAATCCCGCTAAATTGTCGAGATATGCACCCGCAGGTTTCATATCTCGCATGAGCTCTTCTTTAGTTTTTTTTTCGATATCACTCATATACAGATCCAATTCTCTCGTTGTATGTGATCACTGCGTGAACATTCAAGGGCCGACATCATCGTCCGGCAGCTCCAAGCCCAGACGCTCTTCAGCAATTCGACGTATTACATCGGGATCATCTATGTTCTCAAGCATAAACTCTAAATACGCAATTTTCTCTTGCAGTTCGGCAATTTCTCGCCTCGCGGCTTGTTCAGATTCGTAAACTTCAAGATGCTGAACATAAAAGTTGTACAGACTTATTCCTCCATAAATGGTCAAAGCCAGCACAATTATTATTGTTATAATTCTAGAACGTACAGACATAATAATTTCTCCTTTATCAAAAACCACGTCCATATACTATAATATCAAAATTTGACTAAAAATGGAAACATTTATTTTATCTTACCCGCCACTTAACGCCTTTGGCGTTTGAAGTGGGGGTTTTGATGAAGCCAAGATGTGGGTTAAGACCCCCGCCTCTCTAGGGCGAAATGCCTTCCAATAGAGTGCAATCTCCTTCTAAATACTTGATATTTTCGACTTATAGAAGTCGAAAATTAAATTGAATTTTTTCTTTAAGTTTGGTGTATTCTTGTCAATAGTTTGGTATAATGGTTTATCTTATCAGTTGTTCGGAATAGGAAGTGAAGTTTTTGACGTATTTGATTAACATATCCATAGTCGTGATGTTGCTTGCCGGAGTCAAAATTTTCTATGTCTTTGCTACACGTCAAAAACTTAACACCAACAATAATGCGAGTGCAAACGATTTTGTCGTTCTTGTGCCAAACGTATATTTATTGGGTGCAGCTATCTTTGCAGTAGTCCTGTGGGCAATTGCAGCTTTTTTGCTATATACTGCTTTTGTCATTTGGGCTGATAATCACATCGGATTTATTGTGTTTTCATTGATCATCGCAGCAATAGCCGCTTATTTCACATATTTAAGTGCATACTTCGCATTATATGAAACTCGTGTGTCGGAAGGTATGATTAGTCACAGGGAATTGTTTCATAGTAGAAGTTCGTTTACACTTTATGATGTTTGCAGAGTTAAAATAAAGCACAGGGCTTTGAGGAGCACTACCATGACTGTCTATTCATCATCAGAAAAAATCCTGGTCGCCGAGCCATATTACAAAGGCTACGACAAACTGCTGTACTACCTAAAGCAAGCGGGTATAGAAATGGAGCTCAAATAAGAAGAGGGGGACGGTTCATTTGTCTTTTGACAAACCGTCCCCTTCTGTTTTTCAGATATACTATGAGATAGTGTGCTCTACATAAAGTCCGTATCCTACCAGACGGTATGTGCCCGCAGGCAGATCGCCGTACATTTGCAGATGATAGATATGCTCAATTGTTTCGTCGGGGCGAACAATCAAGCCCTCATCTGTAAACGCCCAGCTTTCGCCAGCTGTAGGAACCTCATACCATCTACCATCCAAAAGAACGTGAAGCACGTAACCTTGTCCATACATCCACTCAACATCATTGCTGTTTGTTATATCTACAGATACAGTATCGCTCCCCCATGAGTTCAGGTGCATACTGATTCCGTCGGGAGCAACGATCGGTGGTGCGGGGGTTAAAAACCTGCTGTCCCAATCGTTATCGTTTTGGGCAAAAAGCCGTGCGTTAGGAAATAGAGCGAATGATGAAAAAGTGTCTCTACTTGTCCAGTCGTAATCTTGTTGTAGCTGTTCAAAGTCAAAGTCAAAGCTATATGCCCTTCCGTCTTGGGTAATCCAATGTCCATTTGACCACGCTACATTTATGCTTGCACCGGTACCTGTGTCTATCCAAAACCCAAACATTGGCAGTGTTATATCATCCAACGACCAACTTTCAAGCTCTGTTGCTCTGACAGAGCTTAATTCGTCCAGTATTTGCTGTGTTGTGCTTGCATCAAAAATAAACTCACGGGTAACGACTTCACCGTCAAAGCGAAAAAGAGCCAGAGCACTCGTACTTGGAGATGCTCCCTCCATTAGCTCATTTGACGTTGCGCTGCAAGCAACTGTGAATAAAACTACTGCGGACAAAAGAATGACAAGAAAAATTTTAAGTTGAGCTCTCATATCATCGTCCCCCCCCATTCGCTGTCATTCTGTTATGTAGTGCCGTTTTGTCAATAGGTACTATTGACAAAACACCTTGTAAAAAATGACGATATTCCCTATATACTCCATGCAGTTGTAGCGAGTGTTTTTTAAGAGCTAAA
>Ga0123355_10000760_pt1 | contig 44056 bp, 40 predicted proteins | sample TergutEmb28metaG_3_FD_89872 | JGI IMG/M metagenome (GOLD analysis project Ga0123355, IMG submission 89872) | Embiratermes neotenicus P1 segment gut microbial communities from Petit-Saut dam, French Guiana - Emb289 P1 | ecosystem: Host-associated > Arthropoda: Insects > Digestive system > Gut ...
GTTCTGGATAGAGAACGCACAGACGCTCCTAACAGGTGCTGTGTTGCATTACAATGGTATGGGGTACTCGTTCATTGATACACTACAGGAGATACAGGAGAATGGCGTTATATCGCTTGTAAGTGCACTCACACAGAGCGACAACAGAAAAGCACGGCTGTGTGTCGGTGGTTTCGCTGATATGGTAGATACAGGCGGTAATCCCAACAAGACACTTGCAGGGATATTTGCAGAGGTTAGTAAGGGGATTATATCACTTGTGCTAGATGATGATATTGTATCTGCATTGTCGAGGGATAATACAATCACGCCTGATGATTTAGAGTATGGGTATGATATATTCCTCAACATACCCGAACACCTACTGCGACAATGGAAGAATCTGTTGTCGTTGATAGTTAATCAGTTTCTATTGTTCTTTGAACGCAGGGCAGAAAGGAAAGATATGCCGCAGATACTGTTTCTGCTTGACGAGTTTCCGAGGTTGGGTAAGATACCGTTTATCATGGACGCATTGGCAACGCTTAGGAGCAAGAAGATAACCATATGCCTAATACTTCAAAGTCTAGCACAGTTGGATATGATATATGGCAAGAATGAGAGGAAAGTCATAGCTGATACTTGTGGGTACAAGGCTGTGCTAAGTGCAACAGACCCCGAGACGCAGGATTATTTCTCAAAGTTGGTAGGTACGTATGACAAGTTGAAAACGTCTACAGGGGTGTCTAAAAAGCCGTTGTTCGGTACGGCTACGAGTAGGAGTGAGAACACGTCTACGGAGGATAGGCGGATTATTAAGCCGGAGGAGTTTGCCACTCTTGATGATATGGTATTGTTACACCCGATAAGTGCGCCGGGCTTTGTTAGGGTTCAGAGAGTGCCGTACTTTGCTATGCGGGGGTAGGTATCAGTCAAATTACAAGACAACTACCATTGCGGATAAAAAGTAAAGGGATAATCTGATACCCCTATTTCAAAAATACCTGCATGGTCGAAGTTGTTTATCCACCCAATAATATCATCGGAAGACGCAATGTTATTATAAAAAATAGCTAATCGCTCTAGTATGGGGTTGTTGGAAATATCCAACATGGTAAGCTGATTTCGGTAAATTGTAAGCGTCTTCAAGTTAGGATTATTGGATATATCAATATGCGTCAAATTGTTATTTCGTATGTCAAGCCATTCCAACGCAGAATTATTTGATATGTTCAGTTGGGCTAATTGATTGCCCCCTGCAAGAAGTTCCCTTAATCGAGGGTTGTTTGAAACGTCCAAATCGGCTAATTGAGCATCTTGAACATGAAGGAATACAAGATAATAATTACCAGAAACATTGATTGCGGTCATTTGATTACATTGAACAGAAAGCCATAATAATTGTGTCAATCCCGACACATCAAAATGCCCCTTAATGTTGCGGTCTCTTGCGCCACTGGTAGAACTACAGCCCGATAGGAACATTGAATCAATACGGCGTGGTGATGAATCCGACCATGTTATAAAATCCCAATCATCAGGCAATGTGGTAACAGGGGTTCTGTTGTCAACAAGTGTTGCAGAAAAACCGTTGCTTGTGATAATAGCGTTTATTACATCAATATCGCCTGCATAAAACGTTCGCTCATCAACTAAGGCGTTAATAACAAAATATTGTGTAAAATCAGTCGTTGGTGTTGCACCATTAACTATTGTTGTTCTTATTGTTATGGTATCTGGTGTCGTGACATTCAATACATTGAAGTCCAGCGACGCACCTGTTCCACTCACAATTTCCCATGACCGCCCATAAATCCGCCTGTTCGTTGCGTCAATTGGATACGCCTCGCCGTGAAGGGGTAAATATGTGCCTATAAATGCCTCTGATGGTATGCCTGTTATGTTTGTGACAGGGATAAACCCTGGCGGTAATGTTGGGGTGGGCGTTGGGGAATCTTCTTGTACTGGTGGCGCAGGCGTTACAGTTTCGGGCGTTTCTGTTTCTGTTGGCAGAGTTATGTTTGTATAATTTTGATATTCGTCTTCGTACACATCATCTTCAGACGAAAGACATTCATCTGGTTCAACCTCAACGTATTCATTTTCATCATGCGGTAGAGTTGTTGGGGGTTCTTGTGCTGTTAGGTCATATGTTGGGGTTTCTGATATTGGTGGAAGTGATATGTGTGTCTGGCGTGATTCGTTGTTGGTGATAATGAAAGCCACTATAAAGGCTGTTGCTGTAAAGCAAAGAATGAAGATTGTCAAAAATACATATCTTCGATTTTTGGTTAAAATGTGGCGTGTTCTACAAGTAAATGATAAAATTTTTTCTTTACCTTGTTTACCAAATGATATAGCAATCTTACGTATTTTATCGAGGATTCGTTTTATCCAGTTTGCACCGCCTGTAGATGAGAGAATGCAAGCAATTAGGGACAATATCACTATAACAATAAGGGCGAATTTCCCCAATCTATCTATGTTAAAAAGAATAATAATTGTAGCAACAAGTATACCAGCAGACACAGTAAATGCTATGCGTTGCCAAATCGTTTTGCCTGGAGACTTCATTACCATACATCCCCCTTCTACTTTGAAAGATGTTAAAATTCATCAGACAATCTCATTATATGACATACAGTGCATATGTCAATATCAAGGGTTTTAGTTGGTAATGATATGTACCTTACTGTTTGCCCTTTCTCAAAACATATTGGTGTCCGTGTTGTTGAACGGCATCATTGATTTGCGAAAAAACCATTCCATCAAATGAATTTGAAGGATAAGAATAAGGATATTTTGACATTGCTACTCGCAACGCTGATAATTCTTTTTTATTTAACTTACCTACCGTGTGCCAAATATCTCCTTCGCTCCAGGCGGTTGCTATGTAAAATGTAATAGTGTCATCTATCCATATTGTAAAATCGTCTACCATCTTATTGAAGTCCTCCGATGACTTCAATTTTTGATTATGTATTATGTTTTTGGTTTGTTCAAGGGATTTTCCTCGATATGTAAGTTTGCCTTTTCGGGGCGGCTTAGGTTTTGCTCTCAATGGTTTACTGGTTGATAGGGTTGTTTCCTCGTCATTGCTATCACCAAAGAAAGCCTTACCTATCCTTTTCAGTAAATTCACAAAATCACTTCCTTAAAAATACAATATGTCTGGGAACATGAGGGTAAAATATAGTTCATAATTTAGAAATATCTCGCCCTCTTCTCCTGCAAGAGGAACGTTGTGAAATAAGTCTTATAACCTTGTTGCGAACGTTCTTGACCACTCTATCATCAGGGTAATATTTGAGATATTCTGTCACTATTGCTCTCATAACTAATAGTCTTGCATCACTGAGTGTCTTTAATTTTGGACTAATTGCATCAGGATTTCTCTTGTATTTGTTATATTTAGTTCTTAGCAAATTGTGGCAAAATGCAATATCGTCTGTATAGTCAACAGTTCCATCATTCTTTTTAGCCATTTTGATTATGTCTTTAGTTTTTGTTCGAGCGTTCTCTTTTGCATTACTTATACTTTCTATTGTCTTTAGTTGCTCACGGATAGAATTTAATTCATCATCGAACTCATGTACAGTTTCTTCTATAGTGTCGGCAATCCTTTCTTCGGCTTTTTCCCATTTATTTTTATCATACTTCGCAAAAATAGTATTGAACGCCAAATCCCACCACCACATAAAATCACTTCCCCTATAAGTACAATGTGACACATATATCATAGCACAAAATGGGCGCTTTGTCAATATTGCACAGATACGACGAGACAATTTCTTGTTAAATTGTGCATATTGCCCAAATGCAAAAAAAAAGAAAAAGAAGGAGTTCAAGGGGCATGTTTGAAAGAGCGCAAACATGCCACGCTCCATTATTTGTTTAGGGAATCGCCGTTCGGTAAAGGTCGGAGAGTATTTTTTGTAGGAAGTTCGCCTACAAAAAATCTTCCTCCTTCCCTTGACCTCTCTACCATATAAGCAATCACGAACAAAAAACTAAATCATCCCAAAAACAACAAAGACATATCAAGATTAGCAATCCCTCGATATGTCTTTGCTGTTCACAATAATTGTAAAATGGCAACATAAACACTTGGCAATTCAAAAGCGGACAATCTCCCGCAACACCCTGTTTATCAGGCTTTAGCCGTTTGAGTGTAATAAGTTCAGTTGACCCTCTGGGCCGCCATACTGCGTGAGTATAAACTTTGCAAGCATCGGGTTGGGGTTCTTAATCTTCACGGGATATTGTAGCTTTTTTTCGTATACAAACATTCTATACCTCCCAAGGCCATGGGCTGTTCACCCATGCATCATAGTCTTGCGGTGGGAAAAGCGCGGCTCTCGCTTCATCTGCTTTTGCCCTATACACGCGATACAACTCCAGCGCGTTTTCGTCCATTGTTGTGTCTAGGTATAGCTTTAGCTCCAGACATACAAAATCTAGTGTCATCAATTCGGTAAGGGGCGTTTCGGGCAAATGGGTACAGATTTCGTACTTTGCAAAAGGCAGGTCTAACTCTGGAAACAATGTGCCACGGATAATTGCGTCGTTGTCTGCATAGCGTTTTGTAAACCGTTGCGGCGGAACAAATGGGTATGCAACGGGCATGTTTTGATTGCTCATTTTACCTCTCCTTAAAATTATCGGTAATGATAGTTTATGCGAAGGAAGGGATTTGGTTACAAAAAACCCCTCACCACGGCGGCCATTTGGCCACCGTAGTGAGGGGTTTTTTCAATTACAATTCAAAATCGTCTTATCTAAAGAAGTTGTCAATCAATTCTTGTTGTGCTGGTGTTACTGTTTCAACTGCTTGTGCAGGAGTGGCTTCGTTGTTTGCAAAGTTGTTTACAAATGTGCCAAAAATCCAGTTGTATTGAGGAACAACCATACCAATACATCTGTTCATTCTTGTGCCTGCTGTTAGAGCATGTTGTACACACTCTTCTGTTTGCCAAATACCACGTGGCCAGCCAGCTTCAGATTCAGGCTTTAGGCCTGGCTCGTCGCCTGGCCATGAGAAGAACTCTTCAACTATCATAAGTGTATCTTCTGGTGCCCAAGCTGTTGAGAATGGAATTGTCCAAGACTGTCTCCAACCACCAAGGGTAGAGTTTCCGCTTGTGTTAGATGGGCCAAGTGGGAAAGGTACGCCAATAAACTCGAATGGTAAGTCGCCATCATTCAAGCCCCATGTTACTGCTGGCCAGAATGCAGCATTACCGTCCTGGAACGCCCAGAAGTTACGTCCCCAGTCGCCTGTGTCTATACCCAGCACAGGGTCATATTCCCAAAGACCTTCGCGGAAAATAATTTCCATAAATTCTAATGTTTCCATTGTGTTCGGGTGATTAAGTGCAACTTGCAAATCGTCTGTCACAAGTGGGCCGTCGTTAGAGCCAACAAATAGGAACATAATGTCACCTGGTTGACCTGCAATACCCCATTGGTCAAGTACACCATCACCTGTGGTGTCACGTGTTGCAGTACGCATAATGTCAAGTGCTGCATCCCATGTCCAACGGCCTTGGTTATACAGCTCTTGTGGATTCGGTGCACCAATTGCGTTAATAATGTCCAGGTTTACACCCATCAGCATTGCGCCAAGGTATGGGCGTGTGCACATAAATGACCAATATTCACCACGGAACGGATGCAGTTTTTGTGTATAAAGACCAGGACCTAAAAGGTCAGAGTTTGGCAAGTTAATGCTGTTAAGAGGCATAATCAAGTCGCCCATTAGTGCACTAAGAACCATACCGCCGCCAAGCATTACAACATCTGCAAAAGCGTCACCCGCCATAACAGAAGACGTAAGTGCAGGCATCATGCCCTCGTGGTCAAGTGTAACGTTTTCAAGTACTACGTTAAACTCGGCATGTACGCGCTGTGCGTTGTCCCACATTAAACGGTCAAAGAAGTAGTTTGTGCTTACAGCAGGGTCTGGCTCATCCCAACCCATTGCTGCGCCATTTAGCGCATTGTCCCACCAGCAGCCAACGCGTAGCGCGCGGCCGCCAAAATCAACTGGCTCATGGATACCAGGGCCACCACGATCAGCTGGTGTCACATCTACTGGGTCGGCGGCATCATCGCCACCGGCTGCAGGCGGTGCAGGAGTATCTGCACCCGGGGTTGTTACTGTTGCTGTCTCATCGTCGTCGCCGCGACATGCTGTTACAAATGCAAGTGCCATCACAAGCATTGCAACTAGAAGCAATGTTTTTTTCATGTTTTCCTCCTAGATTTGGACTTTTGCTCGCAAAAGTCTTATTTATCCCTATTTCTTTGGGCACATAAAATTATGTATTGTCGTACAACCAAAAATAATTCAGTTATACGACACACAACAGACAGGGTGAAATTACCTTATCTGAAGAAGTTATCTAAAATTTCTTGTTGCGGTCCGCGATGTGTTTCAATCGCTTGCATTGCTGTCATTTCTTGGTCCGCAAAGGCGGTTACAAAAGCACCAAATACCCAGTTGAAATATGGCACTGCATGACCCATGTCAACAAACATTTGGTCAGATACGTCCGCAACGCGCTGTACGTCTTCCTCTGTTAGGAAAATGCCGCGTGGCCAGCCAAGTACTGCGTCACGTGGTAGGCTTGTGTCATCATCAAACCAGCTAAAGAACTCTTCAACAACCATCAAAAGTTCAGCTGGATCCCAGTCAGAACCAAATGGGAAGCCCCAACCTTGGTGGAAGCCGCCAGCCCATGTGTTACCGCTGGTGTTAGCAGGGCCTACTGGGAAAGGCACGAACGCAAATTCAAATGGCAGGTCGCCATCGTTCATAGCCCATGTTGTAGCAGCCCATGTTGCGGCCTGGCCATCTTGCCATGCAAAAAAGTTACGACTCCAGTCGCCTGTGTCTCTACCTTGTACAGGGTCATACTGCCATAGGCCTTCACGGAAAATAGTTTCCATAAACTCGATAGCTTCTACTGTGTTCGGATGGTCAAATGCATAGTTAAAGTCGTTGTCAACCAAGATACCGTCATTGCCACCAATAAAGTAGAAGAACAAGTCACCAGGTTGGCCAGAAATACCCCAACGATCAATTAAGCCATCGCCTGTAGTATCTGCTGTTGCTGTACGCATAATGTTTAGTAGTGCGTCCCATGTCCATTGGCCATTTTCCCATAATGTTACAGGATTTGGCGCGCCAATTGCGTTAATAATGTCAAGGTTAATACCCATACCAAAACCATCAACCATAGGCTCTGCGCATGTAAATGTGTAAATATTGCCTGCAACTTCGCCTCTAACACGTGTGTAAATTTGAGGGCCTAACAGGTCAGAGCCTGGCAAGTTAATCTCGTTTAAAGGCCTAATCAAGTTATTCAATGATGTAGGCAATACCCATCCACCGCTTACCATTTGAATATCGGCATGAGGAGCACCCGCCATAACAGAAGCTGTTAACACTTCCATTACATAGCCAAAATCAACGTTATTACTTTCTAGTTGAAAATTAAACTCGCGGTAAACACGCTGTGCATTTTCCCACTGGATTCTTGAAATAAAATAGTTGCTTGCTGTTGCAGGGTCTGGCTCATCCCAACCCATTGCTGAATGTTGTAGCGGGTTATCCCACCATGCGGATACTGTAATTGTGCGGCCGCCAAGGTCACGAGGTTGGTGGATACCACCAAGCGGCATAACTTCTTCGCCTGCATCTGCCACATCAGCATCGACACCTGGTGCGGCTGGTGGTGTTACGTCTGAGCCAGCTTGTTGTGGCGCAGGCTCATCATCGTTGCTACCACAAGCAGTTACAAATGCAAGTGCAAGCACTAACATTGCAACCAAAAGTAAAGATTTCTTCATTTTTTGTTTTCCTCCTTGAAATATATGGTTATTTCCTAACCAACAATACCACTACGTTCCAAACCTTCAATAAAGTAACGCTGTAAAACCAGGTAAATAATTAACACAGGTGCAATTACCAAAAGTACACCAGAGAATACAACAAGCTCGGTAACAAGCGGGTTATTTACATCTTCCATAACGTTAAATGTAGGACCCAGTGCCTGTATCATGGTGGACATAAATCTGTTACCCGTAATTAACAAAGATGAATAGAAATTATCGTTGTAATGCCATACAAACGAGAACAGGAACACCGTAACTATAGCAGGTACCGCATTGGGTATCATAACACGAGAGTAAGTGTAAAACGGTCCCGCACCGTCAATAAAGGCGGCCTCTTCAATTTCCTTTGGCAGCCCCCTAAAGAACTGGCGGAAAATGTAGATATATAGACCAGATCTAAGCCCAACACCTGTAACAGAAATTAGCAAGAACGACCACGACCATGGCATTGCCCTACCAAAAAGTGTTGCAGGACCAAGTAAGTTCCAGTCTGGTTGCCCCATGAAAAAGCGGAAATTAAGGAACATAGGCACCATATAGGTGTGCACAGGTACAACAATTGTGAAAATTACCAATGCAAACAAAATGTTTACACCTGGGAACTTACAACGGGCAAAACCATAACCTACCATAGAGGTTATCAAAATGTGTATCACCGAAAAACCCAGTGAAAACACAAGCGTTTGAAATAACGTGTTTAAGAAATTCATGTGCCGTAAGGCAAACATCATGTTCTCTAAGGTAAAATTTTGCGGGATAAGGAACACCAGCGGGTTTGCCAAGTCTTGAGAAGACATAAAAGACCTGGAAAGTACACCAATAATCGGGCTGATTATAATGTAGCAAACGCCTACAACTATAATCGCAATACATACGCCCAGTATAAAATTTTTAACTCTACCTGTCCATTTTTGAACTGTATTATCAAAGGTGGAAGATTGAGTCCATGCTTGCACACTTTCAATACGACTTTTTAGTTGTGTCATATTTTTCTTCCTCCTTTAATTATAGTAGAACACGTAGCGGGAAATTGCCCAGCCGACAACCAGTAGCACCAAACAAGCCAGTAACGAGCTGCTTATACTCATTGCAGCAGAAACGCCAAAGTTTTGTTGTTGAAACGCAGTGCTTTGGGCGGTTGCCACAACCTCGCTCTGTGCATAGGTGTCTACAATGGTGTAAACTACATTTGTTAAAATTAACGGGCTTACCATAGGTATCGTAACCTTAAAGAATGCCTCGTATCCTGTTGCGCCCTCTATTTGCGCTACCTCATACATACTAGCTGGTATCGCCTGAAGTGCAGCAAGGAAAATCAAAATCTGTACACCAGACGCACGAATTGTGTCATGCAACATAGCAATCGCCTGTACAATATACGTAATTACTTGAGGCGGTACGCCAAATTGCAACAACATTATAGCAATTCCTTGGGCGTTAAAACCAGATGCCTGGGCTGCCATTTCAGGCGGAATCGATTGTACACCGCCAAGCATCATGGCCATTACCAATTGCATTGTGCCAACGATAGCAGGGGTAGCCATTACCACAGGCAGGAAGAAAATTGCCCGTACTGCGCCTCTGGCCAAAAATTCTCTGTTAAGGATAATTGCCATAAGCAAACTGAAGAAGATAATCAGTGGTACAACAATTACCATGTCAACTATCGACATCCACATTTGTATAAAGAAGGTACCGTGCTCGCGGAATATAAAGTAGAAATGATCAAATCCAACGGGTACAAGATCGAAACCACCATATACCCTGTCTATTTCAATATCATTAAAGCTATACCTTGCCGCCTGAAACACGTTAAATAGGAAGAAGAATACAATTCCGACCAGCCACGGGGATATGAATAATAACCCCGAAACCATTTCACGCCTGCGCAAGGTCATGCCTTTTCTTCTCTTAACTGTTTTGCCTTCCATTACCTTGCACCCCCTCTTACTACAAACCATCTTGCAGGAATTGTTACACCATCTGCCTCAAAGGGTCTGTACGTATTGTTTACATAAATGCGTGTACCATCGCTAAACACTGTTACAGTAACTTGGCTGGATGCGCCAACATTCAAGTCGCCGCCTGCCAATATTTCAAAGTCAACAATACGCTCTGCACGCAAGTAACGGAATACATTATTAAATTCGTGATAGTGCTCCACAGCTATTCGTATCCAGTTATCATAATAGGTCGAATACATACGCTCATGCTCGGTAAACTGCAATTCGCGTGTTGGTATGGCTGTAAATGTATAACGTGGAGATGCGCCTGTGGTCATACTGTTTAGTAGTTGGTTCACCGCGCTATAGTGCTCGCGCAGGTTGGCAGGAGTACCAGCATGTTCGATAAAACCATGTACAACCATGGAGTAAAACGGCACCTGATAGTCTATGATATAGAACATATCTGTTTCAGTGGGTACGCCTACCAAGTGTGAAGCATAGGGAAGTGCATAATCGTTACCACCGAAAATTACCATGTTAGGAATTTGCTCGTTTATACGACCCATCTGTTCAGAAATAATTAGCTTGGATGCTTCCCTGTTTACCGCGTTACGGCGGTGGAAACTTTCAACTACATTATTGCCTAAATCCCCTATTGCCACGTTGTCTATGCCCACTCTGCGGTCAAAGGCTGGCAAAAATCCATCCACATGGAAAGGTACCACACCTGGGTGTACCAAAACCATCATATCTGTAGTTTGAAATGGGATAAACATACGCATAGACAATGTATCTCTTCGGCCACCTGTGATAAAACCAGGCATACCGGATAGGTCATTAGCAACCTCAAACGCAGTAGTCATACCAGGAGAACCCGCACCTCTAAAGAAGCCACCTGTAGATAAGAAAGTTGTTTGCAGATTAACTACTGGATTTAAGCCGCCGCCATCTTCCTGCAGGCGGTCGTTTAGGGCAACCAGGTCACGCTGCCTGCCCACACCATTGATAATATTTATGCTGGATGCGACTGTATGATTTGTACCACGGTTAAACCAGCCATGCAATTGCATCTGGATATTATTTACACCCTCGGAATTTAGCAAATCTACAAAACGGTTTGCATCATCTACAGTTGATACAACACTTGTAGTGGTGTAAGGTGTACCAAGGAAATGTTGTAGCCGCTGTACAGCTCCAATTACATCCAGATAAAAAGTACGATCATCAGGGCCATCCAGTGGCGTAAGTGCGCCAATCTCAACCAAATGCTGTTGGTATGCTTGCGCCATTTCACCAATACCGGGGTCGTCACCCGCTAGGAAATGGTACATAACCGTGATATCACCCATATATGATTCTGCTTGCACTACGGTAAGGTCGCCAGATGCACCAGCGATACCATCCATGCTCAAACTTTGAGAATTGCGTACTGTGAATGAAAACCACGCATGATTGTACGAGTTTGTACGCCCTGCCGCGTCCGCATTTACTGTAGCCAGCGAACTGCCGTTTACAACGTGTGCAAACACTGCTGCGCCATCATTTTGTATGCCCAAAATCGGTAAGCGTGTTGTTTGCATTATCTGCGGGCGGATAAATGTTAGCATATAGTCCATGCCATACACAGCAGACCTAAACGGGGATTCTCTATGTCCGCCAGCGTTAAAGTTAATGATACCACCACTGCCACTTGGTACAAGCATAAAGCCATCAACGTCTGCACCGCCTGCGGCAAAGAATTTCATAAATTCAATGTCAAAAACCTCGGACGGTGATTCAGTTGTAAATTCGGAAAGAGGTAGGTTGGCAATTAGCCTATCGCCATCTAATACAAACTCCATTGTCATAGAGAAAAAGTCAAAACTTAGTTCAATTTCAATGGCAGATGCGGCGTTTTCCTCTAGTGTTTCATATATGTCCCACTCAATACGGTCGAAAAACGCAAGCATATTGTTTGTATGGATACGTGAGTCACGGATACCTTCCGTCATTTGCATAAAGTAACCTTCATGCTCTTCATTACGGGACGGAAACCAGAACTGTCTAATCATATTCCGCTCTGCACGACGGTCGTCGCACTCGTCATAACCATAGATATTGGCCATAATACGCTCTTCAAATACTTCGTTGCGCATTAGGAAAGGAATACGGTCTATACCAATGTCCAGATTACCAATGTCGTACTGTAAGCGTACGCCATTTGGTATAGAAAACATTTCAAACTGCTCGTGATAAATAGAGTCTGGGAACAGCCAGCGAGTTTGGCGGCGTCTACCTTCGTCAAAAAAGCGGAAACCTATATGCGAGCGCATGGTATTACGTTCCCATGGATTGGCTATTGGGTCAGAATTTGTGCCTGGTGGGCTGGAGTACCATGTGCGCTGGTTACGCTTGTCAAATACCGCAATATTGGTTGTATATTCATCTATATACAGAGCCAAATATTCATTTTCTGCCGCTAGCACCATGCCCGTAACACGTACATTTTCAGTTTCTAGGGGTTCGAATGGTCTTACAGGACCAAAATCGTGGCTAACTATAAGGTGGCTAAAGTCATAAATGTTAAAGCTGTTTAGATACCACACATATGCCAAAATTCCGATCGTAATCACTGCTACAAAGATGAACCTGTTACGCCATTTCCTCTTTGTTTTATTTGATATTGAAAATTTCACAAGTATCCTCCTTTACGTTCGGAAAATCAGTTCTGTGTATACGCTGCCAACAAATCCCAACAACTGTTGCAACAGTGTACCCAGTAGTGTTATAAGGAAAACGATAATCAGGATTGCTAAAAATGTGGCAAAGACTGTGATAATCGCCCTTACAACCGTGTAGTTGTGTACTGTTAATAATCCCAAAAACACCAGTAACACAAAGTAGAATAACCCAACAGACATTATCATATGATAGAAGCCCGTCTCTTCCTGGGAAAGGAAGCGGCTAACTATTGCGGCAATTACCGTGGTAAAAATCATTGGCGTGAACGAGTAGCATACCGCCATGATGATATCCTTAAATCGTCCTTCCCCATTTGTAAGGGATGTTACGGACCAGTTGCCAATGCAGAATAAGAGAAGTGCAATTAGAAAAACAAAGGATTGGTAAAAGCTATTCATTGCCAGTGGGTGACGGGGAATTACAATAATGGAAGTAAATTGGGTGTTAAATGCTGTAGCTACACATAGCAGTAGGAAGTTGAAGAGTGCCAACTTCACCGTGCCTTTGTTCTCAAACTTCATGGAGTAAAAGCCATCTACTGGGTTGGTGATAATGTATAATGGCAATTTATAGAAGCCGAATATCTTCTTTATCACGATACTGCAGCTCCCCTCTTCCTAATTTTTAGTACAATTTTGAGGGTTATTAGAACAACTGCCAGTGCAATACCGGCTGTTAGTACATTCGGTAAAACATGTTGCATCCTGTCTAGTCTGTGGCGCCTAAAGGCTACCGAGTAGTAGCGCACGTCCATACCGCGGCGCAAGTAGTACATTGCCTGTACATTATCGCCTTCAGCTAACATTGCGCGGCCAATACCAGACCATGCGAGGGCAAAGTTTTCGTCCAAAGCTACTAACTCGCGCCATGCAACTACCGCAGTGGCCTCATCGCCGTCGTATCTGGCGCGTATTGCTGTGTTGATTAGTCTACCGTACTGGGTTGGTGTGAATTGAGTAATTCTGCCACGGCCGTGAGCATCTAGTACAAGATAATCGTCGTTTAAAACAACAATAGATACTGGCCTGTTGGCCATACCCTGCATAGCACCTGTACCACCAATTACATGGAGCATATTGCCCTCTTGATCGTAGGTGAAAATCCTGCCGCGGGTAGAGTCCAAGCACACAAACATACCATGGCTCATTGCTGCCACGTCTACAAACACGGACGGACCTGAAAGTGCTCCAGCCCAACGGAACCATTGGTCGCCGTTTATGCGAGAGTTGTCGTTAAAATTGCGGACAACATTTTGACCGCGTGGGTTAAGGCGCATAACTTGGTTCGCTCCCGCCCAGCGTTCAATATTTGTTGTGAAAATGAAACCATTTTCATCTATATCCATACCTTGGAACTCGGTTGGAATAAACAACTGCTGTCTATCCAACTGTGCTTGTGTCATAAACAAGCGCCAAAATAACTGCATTGGGCTAAAACCTACGTTTATTGTGCCAAAGTATCCGATAAACTCGCCATTAACGTCAAAAGACATGATGCCTTCAAACACACGCTGTACAATAACAAACGTACGCCCGCCACGGTCTACAACAATATGAAGGGGTAGAAAAATGAAATCATCTTCCAGGCCTTCAATATCCGGGGATGTAATTTCACGTATAAAGTTATCATTTTCATCCAGCACAACAATGCGGTGGTTTAACGTGTCGGAGATGAACATATCCCTATCTGGAGTTACAAACACGCCTGTTGGCCTGTTGAATTCTGTAAATGCGCCATCTACATACACGCCTGTTAATACACGATTTAGATTAAGCTCTTCATCGAAAATAATTATGCGATCATTACCACTGTCTACCAAGATAATATTCTGATCTGGGCAGATGTGCAGGTCAGTTGGTTCGCTCATTTCGCCCAGTTCTGGATCAATATCGTCTAGGTTGAAGGAACGAAGCGGAGTATATGCCACAGGTGCTGGTACTGTTACGCCCCAAAAATTAAAGTTGTAACCTTGATAAGGGGTATCAGCCAAAGTGGTAAGTGGCGTTATGATAAATAAAACTGCCAAAATAATTGCTATACATTTTTTCATCGCTATACCTCCTAGTCTTTCATGCCAGATGTGGCCATAGTTTCAATCATTTGCGCTTGGGAAAGGATGAAGAATGTAACAGGCACTATCATCATTATTAGCCCTACTGCAGCTGCAACACCTGCACGGTATACACCGCCGCCACCCAACATGCTTAGCGCGAAGGGCAGTGGACGCAACTGCTCGCTACGGATAAAGATACCACCTGTGCCGCCCCACATAATTTGGAATTGCAGAATAATAAGGGTTAGCCATGCAGGTTTTACGTTTGGCATAATAATTTTACCCCAAATGTAAAACTCGTTTGCGCCGTCTAATCGGGCAGACTCTACAAGCGAGTCAGGCACCTGCTCCATAAACTGCCTCATAAGATATAGGCCAAGCGCGCCAGAGAAAGCAGGTAGGATAATAGCCAAATACGTGTTGTTAATGCCCAATGCCGTAATAATTAGGAAGTTAGGAATAGCGGTTACGTCACCTGTAAACATTAGAGCAAGTACAACCATGGAGAATAGGATTGCAGCACCTGGGAATTTGTTTTTTGCCAGCGGGTATGCTGCCAATGAAGCAACCAGTAAGTGGCCAAGTGTACCAAAACCTACAAATATAAAGGAGTTAAGCACGTACCTTGAAAATGGTACCCATGACTGTTGCATGAGTATCATTAGGTCGGAGAAGTTTGAAAAGGTAGGGTTGCGCACTATGATACGCGGCGGGAACAAGAATATTTCGTCCAGCGGTTTTAATGCGTTCATTATTGTCATTACCATAGGCATACCCATGGCGGCAGCAATAAGTGCCAGGAATATAAACAGGGCAACCGTACCACCTGTAGAGCGGTTTAACTTCTTGGTGCGCTTAGCCAGTTTAGGCTCTTTTTTCTTTTTCGGCTCCTCAACTAGGATGTTCTCTTCTTCATAATTCATTTACGAACCCACCCTTCTTAATAGCCTTTGTACGCCTTTGTTTGCGCCAACCGTTAGTAAGAACAGAATTACCGCAATGGCAGAAGCGTAACCCATTTCAAATCTAATCCAGCCGATATCCTGCAAGTGGGTAACGATGGTGTCACCCGCGTAGTTTACAGTGGGCTGGCCTGCCAGGGCAGTTACAACCCCCGCAACCGCAAACGAACCTGTAATTTGCATTACCGCACCGAACATAAGCTGTGGGCGCATAGATGGTAGCGTAATGAACCATAGCTCTTGCCAGCGGTTTTTGATGCCATCTACAGCACCTGCTTCATACAAGGTTTTGTCTACTGTCTGCAAGCCTGCAATAAATGCCAGGAAACCAACACCCAAGCTAAGCCATAACTGTACAACTATTAGAATAGGAAGGATGTAGCGTGGGTCTCTAAACCAGTTAATTGGGCCATCGATAAAGCCCCAGGCGATAAGGCGGCCATTGATAAGACCATAACGGTCGCCAGAGAAAAACCATAACCAAACCATAAACACGTTACCAGAAATACTTGGCGCATAGAAAATTACTGTCATAAACGCGCGTACTTTCGGGCGCAATTCATTTATAACCCACGCAACACCAAAGCTCATAACGTAGCCTAGAGGGCCAGTAACAACTGCAAAAATAAGGGTATTTTGCAGGGCGATAATAAATACCTCGTTTTCCAAAAACAGGCGCAAATAGTTTTCCCAGCCTATAAACTGCGGCAATTGCAGCATATTAAAACTGGTAAAGCTAAATGTTATAGCCATTATTACGGGAATTACCGTAAAGGTGAAAAACAGGATGAAGTATGGTGCAAGCAAAATGTAACTTTGGTAGTTATTTTTAACATCTTGCCACTTGCTATGCTTGTAGTTCACTGCTGTCCCTCCTTAACGATAGTAGTGTAGCCCAAATTCGCGGCGTTTGATTGTTAACTCACTGTTGATTTGACGTACAACGTCGGTTAGTGCTTCCCTTGGGCCTACTACACCAACCTCTACAGTGGTGAAGAAAGCATTTCTTATATAACGGCCTGTAAAGTAACCACCTGGTACTTGTGGAATGCCTTGTAGGTTATCCATTTGTTCGCGCAGGGCACGATAGTGTTCTATCGGCCATGGCATTTGGCTGAACGCTTCCAAGTTTGCGGTTGGGAAACGTGCGGCAGAACCCATTAGAGATTCCATACGGCGGCCAAACTGCATTTGTACTTCCGCAGATGTCCACCATTTCATAAATTCCCAAGCAGCGTCTTTGTCGTCGGCGTGTTCCATCATTACAACGGCCATGCCGCCTGTTGGTGCAACATTGCTAAATGTGCCATCTGGGCGAATGGTGCCTGGCACCGGCCTAAAGCCCCACAAGCCACGGATTTCAGGTGCAAATACTTGTAGCGCGTTGTACGTTGTGTAGTCTACTACTGCAATCGGCATTTCGCCAACACGGAAACGGTTCATAAAGTCAAACTCACGAGGCAGCTGATAATCTGTATAGAAACGGGTGTAGTCGCGGAACGCATTTACTGCCACATCTTCATGTAAAGCAGAACGAGTTGCGTCTTCGTTATACCATGTTCCGCCTGCTTGGTACAGGAACATAGTATACATGAAGTCTGCCGCTAGGGCCGCAGGTAGCCCAAAGTCCATATGCAGTGGCGCAAGATGCGCTATGGCACTGCGCACTTCATCCCAGTTATTTGGCAGCTCTAGCCCGATTTCATGCAAAATGTCACGGCGATAGAACATCATTGGGAAGGTGAATGTTTCCGGCAGTGCAAAAACTTGGTCATTGAAAGTAAATGGTACCATTGCCGCCGGGTGGAAACGCTGGGCAACTTCTTCAAATCCTGGAAAGCCTGAGATATCCGCTACCGCGCCACGCACTGCAAAGTCTACTGGCAAACCAGTACCAACCGTTAATGCCACGTCAGGCCCTTGCCGCGCAACAGTTGCGGGCAGTAGTGTACCCATATCTACTAATTTAAATGTTACGCCAATGCCTGTATCGCGTGTAAATGTTTCATCTATCAAGCCCTTGATTACGTTTGCTTGGTCGCGGCCTGTACCTACCCATACTTCAATATTACGAGTACTACCATCTTCGGCCAATGTGCCAAGTGAGTTGTAGTCTATAATAAATGACCAGAACAGAGTTACAATTTCATGCCAGATTTGACGCCACCAACTACGTCCATTGGTTGGTGTTGGTGCGTCATATGGTAAAACATGAATAGACTCCACAGCCAATTGCTGGCTACGCGTCATCATTAACCATGTGCCAAGGCTACCGATGTTAATACGGAAGTCTACCATGCGGCGTGGCATTTGCTCTACGTCTTCGTATAGACGTGTGATAAGGCGAGCAATGGAGCGAATTACTGCATCACGTTCGCCACGGCCTTCGGTTAGCTCGGATAATTCGTCAAAAACACGATCCAGACGTACGCGCTCGTAACGCAGTGCATCTTCCATGTGAGGCAGGCGTTGACGAATGCGATAGTCACGTCTGATATCTGGTGTGTGTCCTGTGATAACAACCAAGTCACGATATAGGGCGTTTAGATTTTCTGCGGCTTCTTGCACTTCACGCATAAGTGGTGCGTATGCGCCAAGCACAGCTTCCATGCGGATGTAGTTGTAACCTTCTTCCAGCCAGAAGAGAAACGGTTCATCGCCGCCAAGGTATTCAACACGCCAGTTTGATTGGAATGCGAAGTTTACCGCTTCCATTTCCGTAAAAGGTACTTCGCCATTTATTGTTACGCGACGTACTGCATTTGCGCCACGGTGTAAGTTTTGACGTACGTTTAATGCTATGTTGTACAGACCTGCAACAGGTACATACACTCTCCACTCTATCCAGCTACCAGGCTCGCGCCAGCTGTAGCCACCGATATGGTTAACGCGAATGAAGCGTGAGTCATACGGATAAACACCTGGGCCACTTGTATCCATTTGAGGAGCAAGCATTGGAGATGATTTGCGTATTGCGTCCTGGCCTTCCACACGGATAGGGTCTACCTGTGCTGTGGTTGGACGTGACAAACCAGCCCTTTCGGCTGATAGCTGTGCGTAGGACAGCGGTACCGGGACTTGATGTATGCGCAGGTGGCGTATTTTCATTGGCTCACGTTGGGAAACAAACCCAATCGTATTGCGACCTGCCTGTAAGTAGAATACAAAATCCTCATTGTAGGTACCCATCGCGTCACGCACAACTGCTTCATACCAACGGTGGTACTCAACTTGTGTTGGGCGCATATCATTGCCATGGGCGTCACGACTAATTTCTGTACCGTGTTGGTTTACCCATGTACGTGGAAACTCAACTGGGTTGGCTTCGAAAAATGGCTGTTCGCCATTTATGAAAATGGCACGCTGAATGGCAGAGCTACGACCTTCAACCGTATAGTATAGTACAGACAAGTTATACAGCCCGCTTTGAGCCACATTAACTTCCCATTCTATAAGGCCAACTTCATCTGTCCAAACGGCTGTGCCTTCCACGCCTTCGAAATTATCATACAGGCGCACATCCATACCCTCGGCCAGGGTGAAACTTGCGGCGTCAATAATATACTCCGCGTCCGGGCGTGGGAGATGGCCATGGTCACGCAAGAAATGCGTGAAATGATAACGCTCGCTAAAAGCCGATAATCTTTCCATATGGGCTTCAAATTGGCTTAGATACGCATCCCCATCATTGGCACTTGTGTTAATAGGTACAGCACCAAAAGAGCCTAGTACCATCACAAATACCAATAGAAGACACAGTGCCCTGCGCCTCCATTGCTTCCCCCCGATTTGGTTGGATTTTCCAACATTTTGTAGTTTCATCTACAACTCCTCCTAGCAGTTACAAATGCGCGTTGCTTATTTCTATAAATTATAGTACCAATTCACAAAAAAGTCAACACTAATGTTACAAATATATTTCCCATCTGGTAAGTTGCCTAAAAAGGGGGGGGAGTGTACAGTAGTAAACTGTGAGAACAGCCAATAGAATAGAGTGCTAAAAATTGACAGGTGTGGAATAGAACAAATATACGACACTTGTTTTTCATAGACAAAAGCCCCGCTAGTCACTGCCTAGCGGGGCTTTTGTTATTGCAATTTTATGTCGCTTCCTATTTTAATAGGAATGCATCAACTACACTTGGATATTGCCATCTTACATCTTTTCTGTCCATAAGACCGAATAGTTCGGAATTATCTGGCCCTACATATATGCCATTATCCCACCAAACGCAGGGGATACCATGTTGCTTTGCAGCTGTTTTGTAGTATCTTGCCCATTTTACGCGGGCTTCCACATTTTCGCCTTTGTTGCGCGCACCACACTCGCCCATAATTACGGCATAGCCTTTTTGCAATAGATATTTGTCTATACGGGCGTACAGTGAATCGATTTGCTTTTCCCATTCCTCGCCCCACTGGTTTGCAGATTGATTATCACTTAGCGCAAAGTCATATGGCGTATACGCATGTACAGATGCAATTATGTTCTCACCATTTGGCTGCGTGAAATGTGCCATTGCCGGCTCGTCGCTACTGGCGGCATAGGTTGGCACCATTAGCCAGCGTTTGGCATTTTTGCCACCTGTTGCACGCACCGTGTCAACAAAATCTTGATTAAGTTTGTGCACAACGCCTCGGCCTTCATCGTCGCCACCTGTCCACTCTACGGGAGTGCCAACTTTACGGGGCTCATTCATGGATTCAAAAATAATTTTGTCATAATCACCAAAGTGATTAGCGATTTGCGCCCATAGATTTGTGAGAATTTCACGTGCTTTTGGATAATTTTCCTCTGTTGGGAAATGCCAATTTTCGTGGTGGACATTTAGGATTACGGTCATGTCTAAATCCAATGCCCATTTTGCTACTTCCTCTACACGAGCTACCCATGCTGGGTTTACTGTGTAGTCTGGCGTGGGGCCTAGTTGCTGAAACCATGTTACAGGCAGTCGAAAGATGTCAAAACCTGCGTCTTTTACCAATTGAACCATAGCCTGTGTTGTTACAGGGTTGTGCCATGCGGTTTCTTGTTGGATGGGGGTTGGGTTGCCTTCGCGATACACGGCATCGAAGGTGTTGCCCAAATTCCAGCCTGTTCCCAATGTTTTTACGTAATCTTGTGCTGTCATTTTTCGCCTCCAGTGGTGTTTTGTCTAGTACAAAACACTTTCTATAAATTTTTTATGGCGGATATTGTTTCTGCGTAGCTGTCGTTAAACAGGGCAGTGCCAATTACATAGTTGGTTACACCCAGTGGCAGCAGCATTTCCACCTTTTCTATATTTATATTACCATCAACACAAAGGGAAAAGCCATAGTCTTTTGACATTTTTGCCAAATTTTTTATTTTGTCCAATGTAAAATCAAGAAATGGTTGACCCGCAAAGCCCGGGTTAACTGTCATAGCCAAAACGTGGCCACACAAGGGTAGCAATTCCTTGACTACTGCAATAGACGTGCCGGGGCTTAGTGCAATGCCGGGGGTGACGCCCATTTCTTTGATTGTAGCTAGAGTACGTGCGGGATGGCGGTCGGCTTCCGGGTGGAATGTAATTATTTTCGCGCCTAGCTCTGCAAACAGCTTTACATGACGAGCGGGGTCGTCAACCATCAAATGCACATCCATAGGCACATTAGTGGTACGTGCCACTGTTTTAATAATTTCTGTGCCACAGCCGAAATTTGGCACAAACGTGCCATCCATTACATCTATATGGAAGAAATCCACACCGGCTTTGTCGAGTTTGACTATTTCGCTAGTCAGTTCGCCGTGGTTGGCACATAGGACACTTGGATGAATTTTTGCCTGACTCATTACATATTCACCATTTCAGTTAGCATATTTACACGGTCGGCATGGCGGCCGCCCTCAAATTCTGTGGCTAGCCAGGTATCTAATAGCATTTTTGCAAAATCGACAGCTATTACACGTGCGCCCAGTGCAATGGCATTAGAATTATTGTGTAAGCGGGACAGTTTTGCGGTATATATGTCTGTGCAATTTACACAGCGCACGTTTTTTACAGTATTTGCCGCCAGGGAAATGCCAAAACCTGTGCCACATACTAATACGGCGCGGTCGTATTCGCCGCGGGCGAGTTTTTCTGCCGCCTCGCGCCCGAAAATGGGATATTCCGTACGGTCGGTACTATGGCATCCAATGTCCTCGACATTATGCCTGAGTTCTGTCATATATTTTTGCAACTCTTTTTTCATTTCGTAGCCAACATGGTCGCTAGCTACTACAATTCTTAATTTATTCACTTTTTCCTCCTGGGAAATTTAATGGTTGAATCCCTACCCTAACACCGCCTGCACATATTCCGCAATCATATGCATGATATCCTGCTCTTCAAATACATAATTACTATCACAAAAATGGCAATGCATATTCGCACCTTTATCTTCTTCCAATATCTTGCGCAATTCCTTAAACCCGACGCTCTTTAACGCGGCGGCAGTCTTTTCCCTGGAGCAATTACAGGCGTATTCCGGATAAATTGTATCCAAAATTTCCACATCATCAAATAACATATAGAGCATATCTTCCACGGTGCGGCCTTCTTCTAATAAGGTAGTAACGGCGGGCAGGGTTGGCCAAATTTTTTCGATACGTGCAACAATTTCGTCCTTCGCATCTGGCATTAGCTGCAATATAATACCACCAGCTTGCCGAACGCTATAATCCCTATCCACCAACACACCCAGCGTAACCCCCGACGGTGTTTGCTCGCTTACATCAAAATAATATGTGATATCTTCGGCAATTTCACCGGATACAAGTTCTACCTGGCCCGACACTGGCTCCTTTAGCCCCATGTCTTTCGTTACAGTTAGCACACCAATGCCAATCGCACCAGATACATCGGTTTTGCCATTAGGCTTTCTGGGAATATCGCAGAGTGGGTTCATAGTGTAGCCCTTTACTTGGGATTTGCTGTTTGCCACGGCAAAAACGCCGCCAAGAGGCCCATTACCACGAATGTCAATTGTCAAAACATCTGTATCATTTTTTAAAGTCGCGCCCATCATAGCTGCGGCAGTTAATGTGCGCCCTAATGCCACCGTTGCGGCGGGCATAGATTGGTGAATTTTCGCGGCATTTCCTACCAAGTTTTTTGTATTGGCGGCAAAAATTCGCACACTCCCCTGCCCTGCAATTGCGCGCAAAATATAATCTTGCATAACATCTCCTTTGTTTTTTGAAAATTTTTATGCTATAATACCAGTGGTTGTAAATTTTTTTCGCCCGGGAGAGATAAAATTGTCCATAAGATTTTCTTCAGACGAGTTTGATAAGCTAAAACGCGAACTTGTTCTATACAAATGCGCACTCCATAATGTGGAAACAAGGGTTAATATCTTACTGGAAGATTTACAAAATTTGCAAGAATCCAACCCAATCGAGCATGTTAAAGCCCGACTAAAATCGCCAGAAAGTATTGCGGCAAAACTTTATCGCCGCGGCTTTCCCATTACTGCCGACAGCGCGGTTGCCAACCTTTACGATATTGCTGGCATACGCATAACCTGCGCATACTCCAAGGATATTGCTTTTCTGGCAGATGTATTTCGCAGGCAAAAAGACATAAATATTATCTACGAGCGCGACTATGTGAGCACGCCAAAAACCACTGGCTATCGCAGCTACCATCTGGTGGTAGAAATTCCAGTATATTTAACCTGCGAGACAAAACTTTTGCCGGTGGAAGTGCAAATCCGCACCCAAGCCATGGATTTTTGGGCATCGCTAGAGCATAATGTGCGCTACAAATACGCAAACGAAGTACCCGAGTCCATCAGCGCAGAGCTTGTAGCTTGCGCCGATGAAATCGCTGCACTGGACGTGCGAATGTATAAAATTCATGAAATTATGCTGGGGTCTTAGCCTTCTCTAAACAGTACGTAATGGCCGTTTTCATATCTTACGCCGTAGCCATCGTTTAAGTGTAGTACCCAGCCTGGGGCGGTAACTGTGTTACCGTCCTTTTGTATACCTGTAGCAACTACAGTACCGCTAAATTGACCAGTCGCAGAGTCTATATTCCGCATAAAAAATCCATCATACGTGCGCAAATCCCCAAAAGGTTCGGAGACAACAACATTTGCGCCATGGGCCATTCCAAGTCCCGGGAGATCGTGTATTCGTGTGGGATTTAGAGTTAAATTGCCACTTAAGAAACCCGGTGGGATATGCAAAGTTGTCTCAGTTGTAAATGCAATGCGAATATCTTCCAGTAATTGCGCATGGGCCTCCGTACGTTCCGTTTCAAATGCTACAATTTCTTCGTAGCCGTATAGGGTCAAGTCTACTTCGTCTATTGTGCGTAGCGTTTCAATGCCTAGCGCATTTTGTAACAACTCGCCCAAGTCCATGCGACGGCGCAAACCTGTTCGCCAGTCGATTCCCGTATAATCCAGCAAATGGCCATACATTTCGCCTGTAGTATAACCAAACGCACCCGCTAACGATTGTTGATATCTAATTGTTTCCGCGCTATTGCGCAACCATACAAGATTATCCTCCATGCTTATGCCAGAAATTATCACTTCCGTATAGTTTGCCAAACCTTCGTTAAATTCAAGTGCGTCTTCTGATGTTGTGTGCGCCAAAAATCGGGTGTCCCTACGCGCGGCACGGATTGCTAATGCGTCATGTGCGGCATTTACGCGCTCATCGCCGGTGCTTTCCATGGCTCGTAGCAACGCATTTATTTCCAATTGAATGGAAATGCGATTTTCTTTTCGGTTCATATGGGCATTGTCCCAACCGGCATCGCGGCCAAAAAGTTGGTCTTGTTGTACATGAAAAGACATATGCACCATCATACGTTTACGCGCAATTTCATCTATAGTGGTTTCCTGCGGTACAAAATCCCATGATACCATTGCCCACTGGCGGTCACCAATGGTTGGGAACGAATATGCCGCAGGGAAGTCGGAAGGTAATTTCCCTACAAATACACTGCCTACCTGGTGTAATATTCCAAGGGAGTCGGGTTGGTTGGCAACAATATAGCGAGTATCTGGGCATAGGAAAATGTACGGCGTATGCAAAGATTGCCCCCATAGATAGCCACCGTCTTGGGTGAAAAGTGCGCATAACTCTGTGAAAAATTGGGCGGCTAGGTTTATGCATATTGGCAGATCTTCTGGTGGGAGATTATCAAGATGCGCATCTGGGTTGAAACAGCGACGATCGCATTGGACAAACGCTAGTTCTTCAATTGTTGGTTCGTCGCCTTCGATTAGTGGCTCATCATCTGGCTCGGGTTGAGTTTCTTCATATACATAAGCAGGCTTTTCGTAAAACATGGCTTCCTCTGGTGGGTTTTCTGCCACATTTTCTATTAAAGCAGTAGATTGATACTCCATTATAGGTTGCGTATCCGCTCTGCATCCGACAAATAGTAGCAGAGTCAATGTTAATGATAACGTAAATAATTTTTTCATATTTTCACTCCCAACTTGCGGCAATGCACGAGCGAATACAATTCGCCCGCCGAATTGTATTCGTCGTAACTTTAAAACAACCCAGAAATCACTCCGCTTTCATCTATATCAATATTATTGGCCGCCGGGACTTTAGGCAGGCCTGGCATGGTCATAATATCCCCGGCCAGCGCAACTACAAAGCCAGCCCCAGCGGAAAGCCGTACTTGGCGGATTGTAACAGTAAAATCCTCTGCCGCGGCAAGCAATTTCGCATTATCTGAGAATGAATATTGCGTTTTTGCGATACATACAGGAAGTTCCTTGTATCCCAACTTTTCAAGGGTGCGTATTTGGCGCGCCGCTTCTGGAGAAAGTGAAATACCATTGGCACGATAGATGTTTTTTGCCACTGCTTCGATTTTCGCCTTTAGGGATTGGGGTAGTTTGTAGGTGAAGTTAACTTGCGTGTTGTCGGATGCTACTTTCAGTACGGCATTGGCGAGGTCTATGCCGCCATCGCCTCCTTTAGCGTGTACTTCCGACATTTCACATTGCACACCCAACTCCTGTGCCGCTTGACGGACGCATTCTATTTCCCCAGGGCTGTCGGACGCGAATTTATTTATGGCAATTACGCATGGCAAACCGAAATTTTTGATATTTTCTACATGGCGCGCCAAGTTTGGGATGCCTTTTTTTAGTGCTTCCACATTTTCTGCACCCAGGTCTTCCCTTTTAACGCCACCGTGATATTTTAGCGCGCGGATTGTTGCCACTAGCACCACTGCGGCAGGGTTAAGTCCCATGCGGCGGCATTTTATGTTTAGGAATTTTTCCGCGCCAAGGTCTGCGCCAAAACCTGCTTCGGTTACAACGTAATCGCCAAGTTTTGCGGCTAGATTGGTGGCGGCCATTGTGTTGCAGCCATGGGCGATATTAGCAAATGGCCCGCCGTGGATAATTGTTGGCGTGCCTTCTAGGGTTTGCACAAGGTTTGGGTCAAACGCTTCCTTCAACAGTACAGTCATAGCTCCCGCGGCTTGCAAGTCGCCTGCGGTAACGGGTGCGCCAGCATATGTGTAGCCTACTACTATGCGGGAAAGATTTTCTTTCAAATCGATTAGATTTTTAGATAAGCAGAAAATTGCCATTACTTCCGACGCGGCGGTTATGTCAAAGCCGTCTTCCCGCGGGGTGCCGTTAGACTTGCCGCCTAAGCCTGTTGTGGTGAAACGCAATTGGCGGTCGTTCATGTCCATTGCGCGGCGGTATGTGACTTGGCGCGGGTCGATATTTAGTGCGTTGCCCTGCTGGATATGGTTGTCCAACATTGCGGCAAGCAGATTATGTGCGGCAGTTATTGCGTGCAGGTCGCCTGTAAAATGCAGGTTTAGGTCTTCCATGGGAATAATTTGCGCGTGTCCGCCGCCGGCTGCGCCACCTTTTACACCAAAAACTGGGCCAAGTGATGGCTCACGCAGGCAAATAACCGTGCTTTTGCCAAGTTTGGCCAACGCGTCACCCAAGCCAACAGAAGTTGTGGTTTTCCCCTCCCCTGCTGGGGTTGGGCTTATGGCTGTTACCAGGATTACTTTTGCTTTTGAGGGTTGGTCGGCTTTATAGTTAGCGGAAATTTTGGCCTTATAATGGCCGTATGGCAGAAGATTTTCTGCCAGGATGTTTAGCTTTGCGCCAATTTCTGAAATTGGGCGGATTTGCGCCTCTTGGGCGATTTGGATGTCTGATTTCATGGTTGCCTCCTTAGTCTAGTGGGAAAACTGCGTAACTTCTGTGCTGGTCACTCCAGCCGTCACCTGCGTAGCCTAGGTCGATGTACAATAGCCTACGACCATCTGGGAGAATGACATATAGTACTTCGCCAAGTGTTGTATCAAACACGTTGCCAACTTCACTTTGCCAAAATTGCGACAAATCCAATTCTCCATCATGTAAATATACAAAACGCCAGCGCAATTCACCTGTGGGCATTTCAAAAGACAGTTCTTCTTCAGCTATTTCGAAGTTTGTGCCTAGTACAAGCTCCATTACATCTGCATCACCTGCCAGCGGGTTTTCACCTGTTACCATGTAATATACATAGCCGATGTAGGGGAAGCCTTGTGCTTTTTCATTCAGTAATTGAAAAATTAGGTTTATGCCCTCATTCTCCACCATGTACAAAATTGTGTAGGCGCGGGTTACATATTCCCCCGCCATTATCATGCCTGTGGGATAAAATGGCATACGCGCCATGTCTATGGAGCGATTACTTAGCTGGCGGAAGTTTTCATCTTCCTCGTACCACCTGGCGGCAATTGGGTTGCCTATGGCATGTGAAAACTCGTGTACCAGTAAATTCAATAGCCAGCGCTCGTTATAATCGTCCACGCCAGGAACTGTACCATACACAGCAAGCGCGTTGCCGTAATCGTCATAAATCCGAGATGCATAGGCACCGCGGGTAGTTCCTGGGGTAATTACAGCGCGCAAAGAGCCTGGGTGAATGCCGTGGTCATAAAACCAATATTTATTCAAGCGGCCGTAAAGTTGGGCATGAAACATCTCGGAATGTTCGAGGAAATACGGTACATTTTCGCGGAAAAAGGTGGCAAAATCTGAGGTTAAGTAGAAGTCATTTACTTGCGCTATAAAGAGTTCTATCCGCTCTGCGTCCCAACGTCCAAGATTATCGTTTGCAATAAAATCATTGGTGTCGATTATCGTAAAACCGCTTTCCGTTCTTTCCATGTGTATGGCAAAACCAAGCACCGCGTCGAAACCAAAGTTCCATGCTCTAGCGAGCATTACTGCGCCATGGTGGTTGAACTCGCGAAAACGATTTGACAATTCCTCTTGATATGGGGTATAGCTGCCAGAATGCTCGTGGCGGCCTGCTAGGCGGAAGATTAAAGAGATTAGCTCGAAGCGTTCGTCTACGAAGCCAGAATATACGGCGGTGGGGAATGGGGATTGTGGTATTTCTTCCGGAACGATTTCATCTGGGATGATTTCCGTTTGTGTGTACTCCGCGATATAGTCTTCCTGTGGGGCAGGAAGTGGTTCATAGTCTGTTGTGGTACTTCTGCCGCAAGCGGCGAGGAGTAGCAGAATGAGTAATAGGAGAATTGCTTTTGTTTTCACAGGTGGCACTCCTTTCTCGGGTTCGAAAGTTTCCAAAGATTACAAGCTGGCAAACTATTTATACACATCTCCTCGATTACCAACTTCAATTACGCGAATAACTAGTCTGTCTTCTTCGATTGAGTATATCACACGATACGACCCAACACGCAAACGGAACAAGCCATATCTGCCAGACATTTTAAGCGTATCTCCATCTGGTAAATTATAGATTGCTTTCATTATACGTTGTTTTTCTTTTGGCGGTTGCTTTTGTATAAATTTCAATGCCGTTTTTTCAACAAGTATTTTATAGCTCATCCAATACTACCCCGCACTCGCTTAGTGCGTCCTCGAAAGAAACATATTCCCCAACATTCATCTTTTTTGCGGCTTGCAGAAACAATGTCTTGTCCCATTCATCCATTTCCAATATGTTTGCATGAGGGTCTAGCTGCAAAACAGCACTTGTTAATAGTTCATTTAGCAATGGCTTTATGGACAATAGCGAGTTGATTGGCAAGCTATACACAATATGAAAAACATCTCTTTGCAACACTGCGTCAGACTCATACATATTTTTGCCTCTCATCTTGCACAAGTTTCACAAGATATTCCGCTGCGCTGGCTACAGCCACCTTTTCATTAAGGGATTTATCCTGCCCGCGTTTGCTAACCTCAACTACATCTTCCTTGCAATTTTTAGGCGAAACAACAACGCGTACTGGCACACCTAAAAGGTCGGCATCAGAGAACATAAAGCCAGGGCTAACTGCGCGGTCGTCATAAATTACTTCCACGCCAGCTTTCTGCAAAGACGCATACAGGTTGTCGGCAATTTCCTTCACTTGCGCGTCATTGCTTTTTAGCGCGCAAATGTGCACCTGCCACGGCGCTACAGACATTGGCCAAATTGGGCCGTAGTCGTCGTGATATTCTTCGCAAATACTGGCGGCCAGGCGGCCAACGCCAATGCCATAGCAACCCATGATAGGTAGCTGCTCTTTGCCGTTTTGGTCTGTGAAGGTCATCCCCATTGACTGGGTGTATCTTGTGCCAAGTTGGAAGATATTGCCTACTTCTATGCCACGTACAAGGGTGATACCCTCCTTGCCGCAAGCTGGGCAAATGCCACCTTCTATCACGCGTGCAAAGTCGTGGTATTCAGCCGCGCCATAGTCGCGTGGTATGTCAAAACCTGTTTTATGATAATCGTGTTTATTTGCGCCGCACACCAGGTTTGTTTCGCCTTTTAATGACGCATCGAACAGTATAGTAACATTAGCAGGAAGGCCAACTGGGCCTAAAAAGCCCGCGCACAGGCCAGATTCTTCCGTTATTGTTGCGGGGTAAAGGTCTTCGCCAATGTGGTTTACCAGTTTTGTTTCTTGCAATTCCATATCGCCGCGCATGAAAACAATTACGTAGCTGTCGTCTTTTTTGCGCTGGTACACTACGGCTTTGCAGCATTTTGCTGGTGTAGTTTTTAGGAATGCGGCAACTTCGTCTATTGTTTTTGTGTCTGGAGTGTGGACTTCTTCTAATTTATTGGAAGTCTCGGGCTGTGGCGTTGGCAAAATATTTTTCGATACCTCCATGTTGGCGCGGTAGCCGCAGTTGCAAATTACCAGATTATCTTCGCCAACTGGTGTGATGAACATGAACTCGTGGGCAACTTTACCACCCATCATGCCGCTGTCACTTGCCACAGAAACTACTTGCGGCAGGCCAGCCCGCGCAAAAATACGCTCGTAGGCTTTGTGGCACTGGTCGTAGTAGGCCTCCAGGTCTTCTTGAGATGTGTGGAAGGAATACGCGTCCTTCATAGCAAATTCGCGCGCGCGAATAAGCCCTGCTCTTGCGCGGGCTTCGTCACGGAATTTTGTTTGTATTTGGTACACCATAAACGGATATTTCGCATAGGTTTGACCGTACTCGCGTACGAGATGAACGCAGGCTTCTTCGTGGGTCATTGCCAGTACGTACGGTGTGTCATTTCGGTCGGTTAGGCGAATCAGCTCGTCGTTTATGGCGTCGTATCTGCCAGACTCCTGCCATAGGCTGGCGGGATTAACTACGGGAAATTGCACCTCCTGGCCGTCTATCGCGTCCATTTCTTCGCGGATTATCTGCTCAATTTTGTGGGTTATGCGGCGTAGTGGCGCGTACATGGAAAATAATCCATTGGCCACCTGACGCATATAGCCGCCTCGTATCATTAAAGCGTGGCTATCTATAACGCAGTCTGTTGGGCGTTCCTTAAAACGGTCGCCTACTAATTTGTCAAATTTCATTTGAAAGCCTCCTATGGGTTGTTATAAATAGTATATCACAAGGGTAAAAAGCCCGCAATTAAGGCAAACAAAATGCGCAAAGCGCACTTTTGTTTGCATCCAGTCGTGAAGCACCGTTGCGAAGCAACGGACAGGACAACTGCATAGCAGTTTCCTGACACAAAAAAAAATTCAACTGGTAACCAAATCCAACCAGTTGAAATTTTCCTTATCATATTTATTATTTAAATGTAACCCCGAAAACCTAAAGCTGGACAACCAAACTACGTACTGCCAGTAATATAAGTACAACTCCGCCAGCAAATTCCGCCTTTGATTTGAATTTTTGGCCAACTGCACCGCCAATCTTTACCCCAAGCATAGACAATGCAAACGTAACGCTTCCTATTATAACCACTGCTGGTATAATATTTACACGCAAGAACGCAAAACTCACGCCCGCCGCCAGCGCGTCGATACTAGTGGCCAGCGCAAGGGGCAACATTGCCACAAACGCAAAAGAAGCCTCGCGGGGCAGGCCGTCGTCCTTTTTAAAACTGCCATGTATCATTTTTGCACCCAAAACAGTCAATATTACAAAGGCAATCCAGTGGTCAAAAGCGGCAACCCTTTCCGCAAAAACGCCACCAATAAAATAACCTACCAGAGGCATACTCGCCTGAAACAGTCCAAAATACAGCCCGACAATCAATGCGTTTCTTAATTTAAACTGCGGCACTGTAAGCCCGACACACACAGCCACTGCAAAGGCGTCCATTGCAAGTGCTAAGGCCAGAAAAATAATTTCTACAAGGTACATATAATCACTCACATTTCTTATATCAATATACCATAATTATTTGACATAAGCCAGCGAACTATGCTATATTTGGCATAACGCCTAAATTAGGTGTTTTTAGTAGTGGACATAATATAACATAATAGAAAGGAGGCACACCATGCGCTCAAAAATAACCTTGGCATGTAACGAATGCAAACAACGTAACTATAACACAACAAAGGAAAAGAAAAACCATCCAGACCGTATGGAAATTAAGAAGTTTTGTCGCTTTTGCAACAAACACACAGCCCACCGCGAAACAAGGTAACTGGTGAGATTGCACAGCAATTTTGCCCGACCGACAGTCTCGCCGCCCCAGGCGGCATGATTTAAGGAGTCATTTATGAACGAAGAAAACAAAAAGACCAACGAAACAAAAGACTACGATGGGCCAAACGTTTTTCAAAGCATCTTCCGCACATACAAGGCGGAGTTTAAAAAAATCGTATGGCCGTCACGTCAAACACTGACAAAACACACCATTACCGTGGCAGTTGTTTCGCTAATTTTTGGTGCGTACATCGCCCTTGCTGATGGTGTTTTCGGTGCCATTTTCTCCCGCTTTGTCCAGTTTGTACTGGGCTAGATGGGGGATATTATCATGGAAACAGATATTAAAGCAGAAGTTCAATCCGATGCGAAATGGTATGTTGTGCATACCTACTCTGGTTACGAGAACAAGGTAAAATCTTCTATTGAAAAGATTATCGAAAACCGTAACCTGTACGACCTTTTCGAGCAAGTAACCGTACCAGAGCAAGACTCTGTAGAGGTTAAAAACGGCAAGAAAAAAGTCGTCAAACGCAAAATTTTCCCGGGCTATGTTCTTCTAAAAATGGTCTTGACCGACGAAACTTGGTTTATCGTGCGCAATACGCGCGGTGTTACCAGCTTTGTTGGCCCAGCCAGTAAGCCTATCCCGCTTACAGATGAAGAAATTATTTCAATGGGAATCGATATGCCTGACATCAAGCTAGATTTCGAGGTGGATGAACTCGTGCGCATTATAACAGGCCCATTCGAAGGTTCTGTAGGTACGGTAACAGATATCAACCACCAAAAGAAGACGGTATCCATTACACTAAGTGTATTTGGACGAGAAACACAAGTAGAACTAGATTATCACATACTAACGCGTATGTAAAAATGTGGGAGAGCTGTTATATAAACAGTTCGTATGTACCACTAGGAGGAAAAATAAATGGCAAAAAAGATTACAGCTTATGTAAAGCTGCAAATTGAAGCAGGCAAAGCCACACCCGCACCACCGGTTGGCCCTGCGCTGGGTCAACACGGCCTTAACATGATGGGCTTTTGTAAAGATTTTAACGAGCGCACGAAAAACGATGCGGGTATGATTATCCCCGTTGTTATTACCGTGTATCAAGACAAGAGCTTTTCATTTGTAACCAAAACACCCCCTGCCGCCAACCTTTTGAAAAAGGCTGTCGGACTGGAAGCAGCAGCGGCCACACCTGGTCCAAACACAAAGGTTGCAACCATTTCCAGGGCTGAAGTACAAAAAATAGCAGAGACAAAAATGGCCGACCTTAATGCCGCCAGCATAGATGCTGCAATTAGCATGGTTTCCGGCACAGCCCGCAGCATGGGCATTGTCGTAGTAGATTAAGGGAGGCGTTAAATATGAAACGTGGAAAAAAATATACTGACAAGGCTAAACTTATAGAACGGGCACATCAGTACGATGCCAACGAGGCCATTGACCTTGTGCAAAAAACAAGCGTAGCCAAATTCGATGAAACTGTTGAAGCCCATATACGCCTTGGCGTAGATAGCCGCCATGCCGACCAGCAAGTACGCGGTGCGGTAGTTCTGCCTCACGGAACAGGCCGTACGGTTCGCGTTGTGGTAATAGCCAAAGGTGAAAAAGCCGCAGAGGCCGAAGCCGCCGGTGCCGATTTTGTTGGCGCGGAAGAACTAATAAGCAAAATCCAAAACGAAAACTGGTTTGATTTCGACGTTATGATTGCTACACCCGATATGATGGCACTTATAGGCCGTATCGGACGTGTGCTGGGTCCAAAAGGCCTTATGCCAAACCCTAGGGCAGGTACTGTTACCCAGGACGTTGTAAAAGCAATCGAAGAAATCAAGGCTGGTAAAATCGAATACCGTTTGGACAGAATGAATATCATTCACGTGCCAATCGGCAAGGTTTCGTTCGGCACCGAAAAATTACAAGACAATTTCCAAACCCTTATGGCAGCCGTTATTAAGGCAAAACCTTCCGCAGCTAAAGGCACATACCTTCGCAGCGTTGTGCTTGCTAGCACCATGGGTCCTGGTGTGAAAGTTAATGCTGCAAAATTAACCGAATAAAAACCGCGTTAAAGCATAAACTTCATATTATAACTAGGGTCTTTGAAAGAGCCCGTAGAGAAAGGGAAAAAAATGAAAAAAATAACTGTACTGCTGTTGGCCTGCCTAGTAATGGCACTCGCATTTTCTGCATGTAGCAGAGATGATGAAGAGACACCAACCCCAACCCCTCAACCAAGTGCAAATGACGGAGAAGCACCTGCCCCCACACCACCTGCCGACCCCGACAATAACGATGACGTAGCACCTGAAGCACCTGCACAAACAGGCCTACACGCACCACAGGACTTTGGTGGTCGTACCATCCGTATTGCTGGCTGGTGGGAAACACTTTTACCAGGCACAGTAGACCCAGAAGAGCCAGACCCTGCAACCGCAACAGACTACTTTATGTCACGCTTGCGCTGGGACAATGCCCGCCGTATCGAGCAGGATTTCAACATTTCATACGACGAAATTGTTGTACCTTATGAAGATTTGCTGCCTCAACTTACCGCCTCTGTTTTGGCAGGTGACCCAATTGCCGATATTTACCTACTACCAGGCTATGGTATTCTAACTGGTTTTGTAGGTGACCTTATCACACCTTGGAGTCAAGTAAACCTTCCAGGTTCTGACTTGCTAGGTAGCCAAACATGGATTGCGCCAACTGTAGTACATGAAGGCGAAATCTGGTCGGCAATGCAAAACTCTGGCCTTTCTAACGCCAACGCACTTGGCGTAAACCTTGACCTTATTAACGCAACAGGCGCACCCAACCCAGTTGACCTATTTAATGCAGGTAACTGGAACTGGGATACCATGTTAGAAGTTATGCGAATGACCACCCGCGACACCACAGGCGACGGCCTAAACGACCAATTTGGTCTGTCTGGCGACTGGGGAACAATTGTAAACTCTCTACTTGGTGCTAACAGCGGTAACACCGTTACCGCTGACCTTATGTACGGCTGGGATCAGCCACGCGTAATGGAAGTATTTGACTTTGTAGAAGTTATTGCACGTGAACGTCTATGGTACTATGACAGATACGGCGAGAGCGAGCTTTCAGGTTGGGCACGTAACCACAACTCTTTCCTAAGCGGTAATGCTGCTCTATTTATGATTAGCACATGGATACTACCTACAAACGCAGATGATATGCCGTTTAACTTTGCAATCGTACCGTACCCGGCAGGTCCTTCTAACGACGATGGCTCTACCTATTTGGCACCATGGCAACAAGGTTGGACTCTGCCAATGGGAACTGCCGACCCACATCAAGTGCTTGTAGTTTTCGAAGAGTTATTTACCTGGCCTGGTATGGACGAACCTACCCTACTACGCGATGAAAACGCAGGTTGGGTACGCGGCAGAATGATGACCGAAGAAGACGTACAACGCAAAATGATGATTGGCGACAATATCCGTACAGATATTGGACTAACAGTACCTGAATATAGCTGGGTAATTGGTTCGTTTGTAGCTGCTTTCTGGAACCAAACTGGTACAGTAGCACAAGTTGCAGAAGAACAACGCCAAGTAAGCCAAGAAAGACTGGATAGATTTTTCCCAAGATAAGTTTTAATATAAAAAAGGAGCGCGTAGTTGCGCTCCTTTTTTCATATGCCAGGTTAGCTACTCCGCACAACAGAGAGGGTTGAATTGATGAAGAGAGTTTTGCTTATTTTTTTAGTGTTTTTATTACTGCCTACGTATGTTGCAGCACAGCCTATTGAATACGAACATGAATATATACAAGAAATAATAGAGCCGGAGGAAGAAGAGTACATCCCCTTCCCCACCGGCACGTTAATTTTATTGCTTGTTTCAGTTATTGGTGCGATAACCGTTGGCGCGGTTTACGGTGTTATTGTTACACGTATGCGCAGAAGGTAATTCTATCGCCTTTCAAAATGGTGAAAGTCTAGCGGCACACGCCAATGGCCGCCCCATATCCAGCCGCGGCTGGTAAATGCATTGTACACAACGTCGCCGGGGACAATCATTCCCGGCCTTACATATGAGCGATTCAAGTATGGTTCGCCACTTGCTGGTAAAATTACACCATCTCGATAAAATGGATTTTGTACTGGGTTAATGTCTATTGCCATGCCCCATGCATGGCGAGACAGGGTTTGCGTACCCGCAATATATCGGAAATTAAAAGCTACGCTGTTATTATCCGCCATGGAGTAATAATCGTCTGCGGCGTAGTAGTCGATTAGGCGCACTCTTTCAATGGGAAAGCGGCCTTCATATATTTCCCGGAAAATATCCAGTACTTCATCTGCTATGGCGGCGGCAACAATTAAATTGCCTTGACGCCTGTAACCATAAAAATCCACATGGGTGATTGTTAAGTAGGCAAGGTGATATAGGTCAAATGGTGCGCGTGGGTGGAAGGAAACATACATAATTTGGTCTATAATGTGTTGGGGCAGCGGTTGGGCTGTAAAAACGGGGTAGCCCACAAGTGCAGGCGGCTTAGGTTCGATTTTTATGGTGTTACGGCTGGCTATCCGAGCCAGGCGAAAGTCGTATGCCAACAACTCGCGCAGACTAACATATATGTATCCCCCTTCGGTCCAGTTAGAAATTCCGCTGGGCAGGTACGTAATGGGCAATGTGTTTTGCAAATCAGATAGTCTAAAATAATTTACCCCGTCTATGTTTTTGCCGTAGAGGGTTGTAAAAATGCCATTATATAGTAGCCTTTGGGTGGTAGGATATACTATGCGCAGTGGCGGTGGTGGAATATATATTGCACTTGGTTTATGCTCTTCTGTTTCATACTCGGTAGGTTCGGTGGGTTCGATGGGTGGCGGCGGTATTGGCAGTGGGGTTTTAGCATATGCGGGTGCAATTGTAGCAATATCGCTATTTCCACTACAGGCACATAAAAACAACATAATTACCAATATACTGATTGCCACAATATTTCTCATGAAGTTATGTGCCGCATTAACCGCGCTTGCAAGACATAAAACAAATCTGGATTGGTTGTAGTTGGCGCGGTTAGTGTAAGAACCTGGTCGTATTCGGTAACATCCAGCCGAGTATTATACAAGGCGGCCAGGCCAAACATCTCTACAACATCGCCCCATGTGTCGTAACACTGATGGGCTTGTGCAAATGGGAATGAGTCAGGGGCTACATAGAACGAAAATATTTCCCAGTCATATTCCGCATACTGGGTGTTGAAAGTAATAACAGGGTTGGCAAGGAAAAAATCGTATTCGAAATATTCATGTAGGATTTGTTGTAATGTACTGTCATTTTCACCATAAATAATAACGTTAAAGTCCAAATCTAGTTGAATGTCTACCCTGTAGTCCAGAAAAACCCAGCCATGGGGCGATGGATTAAGATAAAAATAGTTATCTTCGCCCTGGGTAACATAGGTATCCAAAATCGTGTCTGGAATAAATAAATGACCCACGATAGCTTGGGTGTCGTAATATTCCCACAGTTCTACAAATTGGGGGCGTGGGTCTAGCACCGGGCGGAGCGGCAGCGGTGTGGGAAGTTCTTCCGGCTCATATTCTTCGTATGGTAAGTTCTCCTCTGGAGCGAGTTCGGGGGTCGGCTCTACAATCGGTTCTCCCGCCGCCGCAATTCCCGGGGCTATATCTATAATTGTTGCCTCGGCCACAGCCTCAATCGTCGGTTCATCTGCCCCACGGAAATAATTTGTATACCAATAATACACACCCGTGCCCAGGGATAGCGCGCATAAAACAGACAGGACAATTACCGTAAAAACAGGGATTTTGGGGGTTTCTTCTATCATACTTGTCACCTCACGTCATATATTTGTTCAATTAAATCTGCCATTGTTGTGGCGGGCAGATAATTTACAAAAAGCAGGTCTATATCGTCAAATTCTGCCAAAATGTTTTGGATGCTACCTACAAATTGGCGGGGGTCAACCATTACAATTGTCTGATAATGGGGCGCAATCGAAGGGACAAGCGCGTTGGCAAAGGAATCCTTTACCACAACCAGGGTACGCCCATTTAGGTTGGATGATGTGAAATAGAAAAACGCTCTATCCCCACCCATGAAAATTCTATAGCAAGCATCTGCCAAATTTGCAGGTATCGTAAACAAATCCATGGAAAAGGTAGTGCCATCGTCTATTTTGTAAAAATAAATAGTATCTGGGTGGTCAAGTACAGTGCGGTTGCGTGTACCAACCGCCAGCGAACCTACAAAGTTCTCGATTGCATATTCAACATAATTGTCGATTGTAATTGGCAAAAATCCAGCAGCGGCGGCAAATGCATGGTAGGCAAAATACGCGCCCAGCGCAGTCCAGTGGTGGTCTAGTCGGAAGAAAATGTACACATCTTGCTGGGCAGCCAGGGCACTGTGCGCATCAACAGTTATAATTCCTTCGTTTAACTGGCTGTTTACAAAATTTATCGTGTCCAACTGAGACGAATTAACTGCCGCGTATCGCTCGCCCATAAATTCCACTTTTACAGGCGCAAGCATGGAGAACATACGCACATGGTCGGGGATATTTGCTTTGTGGGCGTTCAATACTTCCGCATAGCGGGCGGCAAGAGTCTGATTTTCAATATATCGCAGGTAGAATACAGCGTCTTCATGAAAGAGGATGTCTTGGCTGAATGGCATCTGTGGGTTTATCGGGCCGATTCGTAGTGCGGTCATGTCCACACCTTGGGTCAGTTCTTCTTCCAGTGGGGTAAGGCCAATGCCCAGGTCGTAAGAGGAGAAGTCTACCATTCTCGCACCACCTGCAATGTGCAGCCCGTAGGAATGTTCAACTATATTGGCGAATGTAAGCCACGTTGTACGCAGGGCAATGTTATCTAAAAGATACGACTCCAGGCTTTTGAAAAATTCGCCGCTGATTACATTGCTTGGGGAAAATTGTGGGCGTTGCTCCATTGCGCGGTTCTCAAATGTTTCCGCATTTGGGTCTGTTGGCAAAACCAGCACAAAAACCGCGAAAAGAGCCAAGGCCAGTATACTAAAAATAATATTTACTTTGCTTCCCATAACGTCACCCCCTAAAATCTAAAATAGATAAACGGGCTAAACGTTTGCCCTATCAACAATACAAAGCTAAAACTTAACACGCAAAAATTAAACACAGCCTCTGACACTGGCAATTTTGCCTTAACATAGGCCAAAATTTTAATTGGCCCACGGGTACAGAAAATTGCAAAAATGGGCAATATCCATAAGTTAGCCAGCAACAACTCTGTTGTGCGATAGTCTGTTAAAATGCCGCCAGCCCCAAAAAACCTGCCCGCGAATGTACCAAGTTGTCCCAAATCCGTAAAATAGAACAATAACCAGCCAAAAAGCACAATAAATAGGCAATACCCATGGGCAAAAAAGCCAGGGATTTTTTCCAAAATACGGCGTAAAACATATTTTTCAACTAGCAAAATTATGCCGAAATACATACCCCACACAACAAAATTTAACGACGCGCCATGCCATAGCCCCGTAACCATCCACACAAACAGTATGTTAAACACCGCTCGTTTCCTATTGCCGCCTAGTGGAATGTATAAATAATCCCTAAAAAATTGCCCTAGGGAAATATGCCAACGCCGCCAAAAGTCTGTAATGGACTTGGCCGTATACGGGTACTCAAAGTTCTCTTTAAACTCGAAGCCAATAATTTTACCAAGGCCAATCGCCATGTCCGAATAGCCAGAGAAATCGAAATAAATCTGGAACATAAACATGACCGTGCCCAGCCATACAGCCTGGGTAGAGGCATTGCTAGCACCCAGCAGTTCATTTGCCACTACTCCCGCGTGGTTGGCAAAAATAACTTTTTTGCCAAGCCCCATAACAAAACGGGAAATACCTGCGCTAACGCCTTCCCAGCTTGTCCTACGCTCTGTCAGCATTGATTCCACATCGGCATAGCGCAAGATTGGGCCCGCAACTAGAGGCGGGAACATGGCTACATATGTTAAAAATGCCAAGGGCGACCGCTGCGCCTTTACCCTGCCACGGTACACGTCAATGGAATATGACATGGTTTGAAATGTGTAAAATGAAATACCGATGGGCAAAACAGGCGCGAATGTAAAATCAAAACCCACCAGACCCAACAAAAATTCCGAATATTTGAATATAACCAAAAGCCCCAAGCTGCAACACATGGACAGCACAAGCAATACCTTAGACTGCCACCTGCCCCGATATTTTTCCATAAACAGGCCAATAAGGCAGTCGCATGATGCGGAAAAAACTAGCAGCACAACCCAAACAGGCTCTCCCGCCGCATAAAACAACAACGAAAAAGCCAGCAGTACAAGGTTGCGCATTTTTATGTATTTGCTGGGTACGCAAAAATACACCAACAGGAAAATAGGTAAAAAAAGTACTATAAAGGTAAGGCTCGAAAAAACCATGCACTACTCCCCCTGGAAAACTAGTCATCCTCCTGTAAAACAGGCGGGCGGCTTTGTACTACCGTGTCTACATAAAAAGCACCATTTATGCCAATGCTATTTGCCGTCGAAACACTTGCCGGGTGGTCGAAATGCCACCATTCAGAAGCCAGTGGCGTAAACCCTGCCGTACCAAACGCATATTGCAAGTCGCGCACGCCTGGTGTAACACTATCCCGCAGGTTTAGGTTTGGATTGGTCAAATCCGCCGCGGAAATTGACCGAGGCGAATAAACAATGGACGCCCGCGGGCTAAGCTCATGCATACAGGTGGGCATAAATAATTCGGTAAATTCCAACACGTGCATATATATGAAATCCCCGGTTTGCCTGTATTCGAAAGAGCGGATGCGTGCCATGCTAGCGTCAACAGCCGCGCCCCGCTGGTGGTTGGAAATTCCTGTTGAAATAAACCAACCAAGACCCCATGGCGGTGTAGAAATAGCGGCGCGAACATCTGGGTTTTGTGACATTAGAGTGTTCATGCCCTGGACAATTGCTTGTTGAGTTGAACGGGGGCGGAAAACTTCATTTATTATTATTGTATTATTGTTTGCCCTGGCGGTTTGCTGAGCAACAAAAAGTGCTTGCGCTAGTGAAAACTTACCCGGCACAAAGTACTCATCTCTACCCAGTCGAGGGTTATAAGCCCTGGCAACATACATTATTTCCCCAGTTATCCCAGGGATAGCATATCCACCCGAAACCATTATCGAACCAGATGCGTTTGTATTTTGATAAATAATAGATGGGAGAATATCGGGCAGGTTTATAAAGCATCTGTTCCTATCTACCCAGCCGCTTACCCCGTAGTCCACTTGTACATACCACCAAATGCCATCGGTTTCCAGGATTGTAAAGCCATGGCCAGGTTGGACTATAACTACAATATCGCCACCGGGGCTTGCGGAACTGCGCACGGGTAGCATGGCTGCCGCCCAACCAGTCGCGCCTATTATTGGTAGCTCGAACAAGCCGCCATCATCCATATAATTTGCACCCGTTAGAATTACACTACTCGGCGGCATGGTGGGAAAATCCGGCTCTGCTCTGTCATGGGTATCTTCGCCATTATAAATTGGGTAATCATCTGCGTATCCATACCCCTCTTCACCAGGGCGCGGGGGCTGGCGTTCGATTATAGTGTCGGGAATTAAATTGCCAACATGCCACAATATTATCAGTGCGGAAACCATCATAACTAGCGCAAGCAGTACTACCTTTATGGTATCACTGGTGCGCTTTTTATTTACCCGCCTTATTATGTGTCTGTCGTTTCTTTCGCGGCGCATTAAATCTGTACCACTCCTGTTTCAAAATCCCAACTTGTTTGGGTTCCTGTTATTGCCTGGATAATTTCCAGCGGGATATATACACGATTGTCAACCATTCTCGCAGGGGTGCGAAGGGTTGTGGATGTACCCCTTACAGTGGCAATATTCCTGTCTACAAAAATTGTTATTTGGCTACCATCGGTATCTGTGGCTGTTGCAACGCGGCTCGCCCCGTCCCATGTAAGCCTAAACCCAAGTGCGCGTAGTACATCGCCCATTGGCAGGAACAGTTGTCCCCTGTCCAAAACCGCAGGGGCATCCAGTGGAATTGCCCTACCGCCGTTAAATACCCTAACCCTGGCAGCAGCGGCGGCGTCTCTTCTGGCAAGTTCGTCAAAGCCGAATTGCAGCAGGATACGGCTCTCGTTTTGGCGGCGGTCGTTACTGGTTGTGTTCATTAGTACCGCAATTACACGCCGTCCGTCACGCACAGCCGTGGTAGAATGCCCCCAGCCAGATGCGCGAATTACTCCAGTCTTAAACCCGTCTGCACCGCTGAAATAATGGTTGCTAAAAAGCAGCCTATTTGTGTTATTGTATGTCGTTCCGCCATGGGTAACAGTTTGCATTGCCGTGATACGCAAAATATCTGGATATAGCCTAATAAATTCACGCATAAGCAGTGCAATGGAATACGCGTTTGAGTGGTGGGCAATTGCCCCATGGGAATTGGTAAAGGACGCGTACATTCCAAGCTCGTATGCGGTCTCGTTCATACGCTCTACAAAGGCGGCTTCTGTTCCAGAAATATGCTCGGCAAGTACAACTGCCGCACCATTGCTGGAAGGCAGCATCATAAGCCGCAAAAGCATTTCCACTGTTATATTACCCTGCTGAAGGGGCACAAAAGAGCCTTCAATTCGCCTGTTTTGGGAAAAAGTTGCGGCATTCGCGCTTACCCGCACATTTGTGTTAAGGGTTAAATTTCCGGCCTCAATTTCCTGATATGTGATGAATGCCGTCATTATTTTTGTCATGCTTGAGGGTATCCAACGCTGCTCCATGTTGCGGTCGTACAGCACTTCCCCTGTTTCATAGCACATAACAACGGCAATTTGCGCACTAATGTTGGGGGTGGCACTTACGCGCATCCCTAGGGCAAAAAGCACTACAAATAGTCCAACTAAAATTTTCATCTTGCAAACCACCTATCATTATATTGTTGAAAGTACATTGAAACTTCCGCAAAGTCGCGATAATCGGCTGTTGTCCAGCCCCCACGGGCAGACATTATTACCAAAATATAGGGCGAAGGCGCGTGTACAATAGCCATATCATGCCACGCAATGGGCGATGTCCAGCCTGTTTTGCTTGCCACAGGGTGGTCGGATACGATAAATGGGAACTGGTTGTTAAGTAGTGCCCCGCGAAACTCTTCGCTATATACCCCGTCAGACTCGAGATATTCCCATATAGCATAGGCAAAACGTCCGGCCTCGTTGGCAGTTAGTTGGGAGTTAAAAATCCTGTAGCGTATCATTCCAGGGTTGCCACCAAGGTTTTGCACAAACTGCCTGTAGCCCTCTATGCCAAAGGTGCGCCGCAAGATATTTGTAGCAACATTATCGCTTTCGTATAGGTTAAGTTCCAGCAAGCGGCGTGTGGTAAATTGCCTGCCCACGGGATACCTGCTATTGATAATGCCGCTGCCGGCGTTTCTATCTGCTTGGGTAAATGTCAGATACCTGTTAAGGTCTATTTCACCCAGTTCCGCCCGCTGATATAGGTATAAAGCGTACGAAGCCTTGGAAAGGCTTGCCCCAAAAAATTGCCGATCCGCATTCCACTGATAAGTAAAGCCAGTTTCGATATTTTTGTAGAAAACAGCAGTATTGGGGAAGCGACGCATTAAATTATCCAGGGAATTTGTTGGCGGTACAAAGTTAAGATAAATCCACCGTGGCCCTATCCATGTGTTAATCTGCTTCCAGTAACCATCCACATCCAGTACTGTTACAACTTGGGAAGAAATAGAGCTGATTGGATATCTCGCGCCTTTATACGAAAACAACCCCATTACCCTACCTGTATAAAATTGTGTAGGCGAAATAACAGGCTCTTCCACAGGTAATGGCGGCATTGGTGGTGGCGGAATACTGGGAATTATAGAGAAAATAGGCGGCGGGGCATCATCGGCAAAAAGATACACTCCCCCAAAAGCGAGTGAGAATACTAGTGCAATAACAACAACGCGTTGCAAAATTTTTCGCATGATATGCGCCCCTTATGTAAACAAATATATTCAAAATAAGTGTATCACAAGACAAAAAAAAATTCAACTGGTTGGATTTGGTTACCAGTTGAATTTTGCACTGTACGAAATGCGCACGCGTTGCGTGCTTAGATTCCAGTTGAATTGGTCTGCTTGAATTTTGCCAGCCCTGTCATCCTGAACTTGTTTCAAGATCTAACCATAGAAATGTAGGGGGCGGCGTCCCCTACTTAATTGTCTTCCTCATACTCACGCTTGCGCAGTTTCATAAACCCAAGTACACCACTAATACCTGCCAGCACTATCAGTCCAACAAATGGCGCGTTATCAACAAAAACACCCAATGGCGGAGCTTGGTCTTGATGGTTTACAACCAGCACACTATTGTCGCTATTTATCGTGCCTGTACCCTCTACTGTACCCGCAACCCAACGCTGGCGCATTGTGCCATTGGCTAGCAAATCTTGACGGGGTGGGATACGTGGTGCAGAAATCTCACCACCTGTAATA
>Ga0123355_10000761_pt1 | contig 43990 bp, 42 predicted proteins | sample TergutEmb28metaG_3_FD_89872 | JGI IMG/M metagenome (GOLD analysis project Ga0123355, IMG submission 89872) | Embiratermes neotenicus P1 segment gut microbial communities from Petit-Saut dam, French Guiana - Emb289 P1 | ecosystem: Host-associated > Arthropoda: Insects > Digestive system > Gut ...
ATATATCTTTTGTGAATCCGCCATTATCCACGAGGGGGTGAAAGAGCACTTCGTGCAGAAAGTCCACAGCCTTTTCCAAAATCGTATTATCCATAATGGATGCAAACTCAATATAGAGACGAATGATTTGAAACTCGCCTTTTTTAACAATCAGACTCTGGAATATCGCACCGTATAGCTCTTCCATGTACTTATTAATCTCATATAGACTCGGATAGTTAAGTGTCCCTGAGCCTAACATGTTTGCTAAAAGAGCATTCTTTGTAGCTTCTTCCCTTTTTAGCTCTCTTCTTAACATTAGACAAATGGTTGCGGTCTTGAACTTTTTATCGGGTATTATTTTTATATTTGAACTATTCTTACTCATACGTTTTTTGACATCCCCTCTCGGAATCTATTTCCATCTATTGTATTATTTTACATAGGCGTTTTATTATTCATATTGTATCACGTTTATAGCTTCAGAAACAATAGCTTTGAAAAATTTCAAACATTCGTTTGCTTTTTTGAGATTTATGTGTTATAATGCACGAAATTACTGCAAAGTTTGAGCAGTAATGCGATATCTTTTAAATTTCGGGGGGATGTTCAAATTGTCTAAATCGCTTAGCAAAAATCAGCAACTAATATTTGACTTCTTAAAGGATCAAATCAGAGCAAAGGGCTACCCGCCCTCAATCAGAGAGATTTGTGACCATGTTAATTTAAAGTCAACATCTACAGTGCACTCGCACCTTCAGACATTAGAAGCGCGCGGCTATATTCAACGTTCGCGTTCAAAAAACAGATCAATTGAAATTAAAGATGACAACTTCTACTCGGTTCTTAGAAATACGATTAGTGTTCCCGTCGTAGGAAGAGTTACTGCGGGGATTCCAATTACTGCGGTCGAGAATGTTGATGACCACTTTCCAATACCATCAGCTCTTGCGAGCGAGGACGAATGTTTTATGCTTAAGGTGGTTGGAGATTCGATGATTGATGCAGGGATTCATCATAACGATCTTGTACTTGTCAGAAAACAGCCAGATGCGGATAATGGAGACATAGTAGTAGCTATGATAGATGACTCAGCGACCGTAAAGACTTTTTACAGAGAAGGTAGGAATATAAGGTTGCAGCCAGAAAGTCCGCTTTTTGACCCGATTGTTTCTGATGAAGTTATTGTGTTTGGCAAGGTTATTGGGCTCTTTAGAACTTTGCGATAAACTGTAGCAGTTTTGTACAAACTGTAATAGTATGTAGTATAGTCGAGCTGCTCTAAAGGCGTCCAATTAAAACGCAAGATTTTTTCTGTAAGACGAAGAGGCGACAGCGACGCTTGCATAAATGCAAGATAGGTAGCACCGTCGACTATTAATTGCTTTAAGCGAAAGTCAAAGGAGGAACAGAGTTTGACTGACGCTGAATTGAGTAAATACTTTTGGCTTGCAAAAGAAATAGAGATTATCGACCACGAGCTAAACACAAAATACATAGAAGATGATACAAACGACCCAAGGAAACAGTCTTTGAACAAAAGGAAGAAAGAAGCCGCACACAATCTATTGGCTATAGAAGATTTCCTAGACAACTTGGACGATCCTGAGATGCGAACGATTTTTAGGTTACGTTATTGCCTTAGAATGACTTGGGAGGCTATTGGGGATGAAATTTTTATGTCGCCGTCTGGCGTACTTCGAAAGTGTCGGAGATTTTTTAAGGATAATGTATAACGCTCATTTAACACCTGCAAGGTTATTCTATTGACTTTGTGGGTGTTGTTATTTTGGGCGTATATCTGCTCAAGAATCTAGCAAAAAAATGTAAAGATAAAGGATATTATGATAAATTTCAACTTTTTCTTGACATATCCCGCTCTAGTATGCTATCATAACTCAAATATTATTTTAGGAGTAAGAAAATGAACGCATTTACATTTGCTATCGCCATTATTATGATTATTAACATTGCTATTATTAGCAATGTCATTTGGTCTGCGTCTTGGCGTTTGGATGGTGCGTTTAGGTAAAGTTTATTTTGACCTTGCATGTACCCATCGGTAAAACGCCGATGGGTATTTTTTTTATACTTATTTTTATACTTACATACATAAAAACAAAGGAGTACAAACAATGAATACATTACACTCATCATCTATTATTATCGTCATTAGCATTGCTATTATTAGCGATGCTACTTGGCGTATAGATGATGGGTAAGTATGTGTGAAGTGTTTAATCTTTACAGACCTCATCGCTAAACGCCGATGGGGTCTTTTTATATATTATAACAAAAAAATACTACAAAAAATATTAGGAGTGAAAATCATGAAAAAGACAAGAAAATGGGCATTGTTACTTGCGGGGGCTTTATTATTAGGGACTTTAGGTGCGTGTGCCGCTACGAACCAGCTACCACCAGCCCAACCTCAAGGAACTCAAGCTGGCACAGCGACAACTGCTACACCAGCTGCACAACCAGCAGAAACGCAGCCAGCTAATACAGAAGATAATACGAGGCCAAACGGCTCATTAATAATTGCCACACAAAACGAAACACCATCTATTGCACCAGGAAGACATATAACCATGGCAGGTTCATATAAAAATCTCATGACTCATAATGGATTATTCAGAACGTGTTATAGTACCCTTGAGACGATTCCTGATCTTGTTGAAAGTTACCGAGCACTTAGTGATGTGTTATTTGAATTTACGCTTCGTGAAGGTGTATTGTTTCATAATGGTGAAGCAATGACAGCTTATGATGTTGTAGCATCTTTCTTTTATGTGCGCTCTTATCCTGATGCGAGAACAGCTCATATCAGCGCAGTATACGCAGAGGTAATCGACAGATATACATTCACAATCTATACAGGAGAACCAAATGCGGGACTCTTTGACGACTTGGCAGGGCAAGCGAACTTTATAATGCCAAAGTCATTGATAGAAGCAGGACATGACTTTAAAACAGACCCGGTGGGCTCTGGTCCGTTTGTATTTGATGAGTGGCGCGCTGGGAACGATATGACTTTTACAGCATTCCCTTATTATTTTGACACGGAAAGAGCTGCAAGGATTGAAGAAGTTGTTTGGAGATTCGTGCCAGAGGCGTCGTCTAGGACTATAGCCTTAGAGACTGGCGAGGTTGATTTTATAGTTGAGGTTTCAGAAACTGATGTAACTAGACTTCAAGACAATTCAGACATCACAGTTTTCATGCGTGAAGGAACAGGATTCCATTTTATGCTTTTGAACAATTCACTTCCACAGTTTGAAAACATTGTTGTAAGGCAGGCACTCAATATGGCAATAGATCAAGAGGCACTTGTACTCGCGGCGTTTGAAGGGTTGGCTGTTGCTAATCGTTCGCATCTTTCACCTGCATTTGCGGGAGTGACTGATGAAGGCGTGTTGCCGTTTGACCCAGAAGCGGCGAGAGCATTGCTAGCAGAGCATGATATAGACCCTGCAACCTTGGCATTTGATATGATAGCAGACACAGAACCACGAAGACGTATTGCAGAAGTCGTTCAAGCGCAAGTTGCAGACCTCGGCATAACCGCGACTATCACGATACACGACCACGCAACAACAATACAGCGTTCGTTAGATGCTGAGTATGAAGCGCTGTTTGGTATGGTAACTACATCAAGCCTTATTCCTCTTATAAGGCTCGCATACCACGGAGACGTAGGCGGTAATCCAAACAGAAGCCGCTTTAACGATCCAAGAGTGAATGAACTAATCGACAATGGCATAGCAACAATTGATACAGAGGCGAGAAATGCTGTTTTTGAAGAGGCATCAAGATTATTAAACGAGCTTGTTCCAAATGTACCGACCCATGTACCATTGACCATCAGAGCGTTTAACTCAAACTTAATCGTACCTGAAATCAGCGCATCTGGTAATATGCAGTTTAATATGGCCTTCTGGGCTCAATAAGATACATATGTCACCCTTGACACCCGCGGTGGATGCGTTTTAACTTTAATAGTTGCATTTGCCGTGGGTGTTTGTATAGATAGCATAACAGAAACCTCTTGACACCGTACTCCATTCATGATATATTCAAATTGTTGAATATATCATGAATGGAGTTAATTATGTCACTAAAACATGGATTGCTTGGGTTTTTGAACTACAAACCAGCGACAGGTTATGATATTGCCAAGACTTTCAGTGGTTCAGCCGCTTTATTTTGGCATGCAAAGCCCTCTCAGATATATCGCGAGCTTGACGCACTTGAACAAAAAGGGTGGCTGACAAGTGAGCATGTTATTCAAACGGATAAGCCGAACAAACGGATATATACTATTACTGAGCAGGGAAAGGCTGAGCTTAAAGTCTGGCTCTCGTTACCGTTTCCTATGGACTTTGTTCAGGCTAAAGATACATTTTTGATGCGTCTTTTCTTCTCTGGTGAGACAGATAAAGAAAATACTTTGGAGCTTATTCGGTCATATCAAGAAAGATGTAAGGCAAATCTTGCTCAAATACAAGAAGCAAAATCTAGGCTCGCAAACTATGGGTCAGAGCATCGTCACAGGACTTTGTATTGGGAATTGGCGGCATTGCATGGTGAGGTTTGTTGCAAGGCGGCAATTCAATGGACTGAGGACTCAATTAATATGGTTGAAAATAATAAATCATAAAAATATACCCAAACGAAAGGTGGTACTCATGGAACTCTCAAGATTCACAAACTACAAAGACAAAATTTTAAGCTCGTGCGGTAAAGTAATTTTAGGCAAGGAAGATACTATCCTTTTAACATTGATTTGTTTCGTCTGTTCAGGTCATGTTCTTATCGAGGACGTTCCTGGTACAGGGAAGACGATGCTCCTTCGCGCCTTTGCAAAGACTATCGGAGGGGACTTTAAGCGTGTTCAGTTTACGCCTGACCTATTACCGTCAGACCTTACGGGTATAAATTTTTATAACCAAAAAGTGAGCGAGTTTGAATTTAAAAAAGGACCTCTCTTTGCAAATATAGTTTTGGCTGATGAGATAAACCGCGCCACACCAAGGACACAAGCGAGTCTCCTAGAGGCAATGGAAGAGGGGCAAATCACTGTTGATGGCACAACGCATATTCTAGAGCGTCCGTTTATGGTAATGGCAACGCAAAATCCTCTTGAGTCATATGGTACATTTCCGCTGCCTGACGCGCAGATTGACCGTTTCTTCATGCGTCTTTCTATGGGTTATATGCAGAGGGAGCAGGAGCTTGACGTAATTGGCAGACGCTCAACTATTGATATTGTTGAGAGCTTAGAGCTTGCTGTGCCTTATAAAGAGACGGAATATGTTAGAAATAATTATCAGCAAGTCAAGATATCAGATGATGTTAAGGGATACATCATGGACATAATAGAAGGTACGCGGACGGAGTCTGGGTTTATCTCGGGCGTGTCCACAAGGGGTGCGATTGCGCTCTATAAAGCGACTCAAGCAAAAGCCGCGCTTTCTGGCAAAGATTATGCAACACCTGAAGATGTGCGCTTTGTTGCACCTTATGTGCTTATGCATAGATTGAATATCGGTGGCGGAGCTAGGAGTGCTTCTAGTTCTGAGCTTTTAGATGGGATTATTGCTAAGGTTAAAGTGCCTATTGAAGGGTAGAGCAATAAAAACAGGAGGCACATCTCATGATTATAATAATCCTTGCAATAATTGTAATAATAGCCATAGTTCAATACCGTTCAACCCTTGACCCCTTGGGCGGTATAGGGTTTGATTATCATACGTCAAAGCTTTTGATAGAACCGGATGAAGAGTTCGAGATAATGACCACAATTACTAATACAAGACGCCGCTTTGTGCCGTATATAAAGCTAGACCAAGCTTTTCCCGTGCGCCTAAACATAGACGGCGTAACTGCCACAATGACAAATGAAGCAAGGGAATACAGTCGCTACGCAGCAACTCTATATCTCATGCCAAAGTCTAAACACATCAGGCGCGTAAAAGCGTCCTTACCCACCCGCGGTCGTCACCTTTTCCAAGGGGCGTATATGCGTGGTGGTGACTTTTTGGGTTTTAGCGACCAGTTGAAAAAATATAGCTTATTGCGGGAAGTTGTTGTCTACCCTAGAGAAGCGCAAATTGGGCACATTGACATAGTAATGGGCGGCATAATGGGCGACATTTCTGTCAGACGACTTGTGATAGAGGATCCTATTTTAACTGTGGGCTTTAGAGACTACAGCGGGCGTGAGCCTATGAAAGCTATTTCGTGGAATCATAGCGCAAGAGTTGGCAAACTTATGGTCAAACAGTTCGACCATACCATTGACCCTGCGATTACTGTTATGTTAGACGTTGAAGGTGACGGACTTGAAGGCGATGGTGAGAAAAAAGAGCTTGCATTCAGCCTAACGCGCAGCGTCACACAACATTTAGAAGACAATGGAATGAAATATGACTTTTTGACAAATGCGACGGCATCGGACTCTATTGGTCGTTGGTCATATTTGTCTGAAAGTATTGGTGCGCGCCATTTTGCAACGATTATGGAGGGTTTAGGTCGTGCGACATATACACATATTGAGAGCTTAACCACTCTTTCAAAAACTTTTGTGGAAAAGCGGCTATACGACCGCTTTGTCATACTCATAACAGTAAAGAGCAAAGCTGATGTGGCAAAAGATGTATCATATATCGAGAGCAGAAACGGCGGAAAAGTATTCGTCATTAACGCAATAATTGCAGGGGAGGGAAGTACCGATGAGTCTAGTATACTCTCTGAAACTGCTGGCTGATTTATTTTTTTATCTAACATTTGCAGGGACTATTAGCGCACTTATAGGCGGAGTAGACCGTGTCATGGGCAATAGCGGACTTTTAAGTACTGTGCCTTTTGTTGCGTTATCTGCGTTTCTTTTAGGTGCGCTTCATGATAAAGGAAAACTTAAGTATCTAAGTTTTGTGCCTCTTGTACCTGCTGCGTTTGTTGCACTTAATTATGGGGTTGTTCATCTGTTTTTATTAGCCCCAGCAATTGCGTATACAGTATATTACGCGACCACATTGCCATACAATATAAAAACGGTGGGTTATACGACTGTTTTTCGCATTTACATGTGCATTGTATTGCCTCTAAGTCTGTTTTTTGCGCTTAACTCGACGTTTTTTGGCGCATTCCTTTCGGGCGCGCTTGGTCCTTATTTACTCATGTTTGCGACCTGCGGCATCGTTCTTATGCGCATGCTCCGTCATGATAGTGATATCCTTATGCAGGCACGATTTAAGATTATGAACTCTTTAGGCGTTGCGGGTGTTATTATTGCCGGCGCGTTTCTTGGCTCTCCGCGTGGGATTCAGCTTATGGGTGCGGTTCTTAACTTCCTTTATTTTAGGGTGTTTATCCCTATCGTGACATTTATTTTCATGACTGTTGGGTTTGTTCTTTTCCCAATTTTGGCTTTGTTTGGTTTTGAAGAGTGGGATGTTTATTTTCCGATGGACGATGGCGCGGATATGTATGGAGTCCCTGGAGATATAGAGGTCTATCAACTAGAGCGAGGCTTGAGTTATTACATTGCGCAGATAGTTGTTCTTATTATTGTTGTGGTTGTTGCATTCTATGTACTTCGCGCGATGTTTAGATTTCTGACCGAAAAAAGTATCATCAGAGACGGCGCGCCTGTGATTATTGAGCGTGTATTTCTTGGTGATGATAACAAGACTAAGAAGAAAGAACCTAGAGTCAATCACCAAATTCGCCAAGTTTATAGAAAGTTCCTAAAGCTCTGCGAGAAGAGGGGTATCACTATGCACCCTAGTCTAACAACAAAAGAGATAGCAGACGCTTATGGGTCGTCTGCAAAAGACAGCGAGAATCCTGACAGGCTAAGAGAGATTTATATAGAGAGCCGCTATGGCGAGAAAACACCGACAAGTGCGGATGTTAAGGAGTGCAAGGAGTTATATAGTAAGATGAAGAAGTCACAAGGCTCGACTCCCAAGCTGTCTAAACCTGCGGAGTATTTGTAGATAATACGTCCGCGACAAGAAAACGAGGCAGATATAATGACTTCCAAACCCAAAAGTAAATATCCGCCTAAAAAGCCAAGCAGTTGGCACTCCACTATTTGGGGCGCACTGCTCACATTTATTCTGGCGATAGCCCTGTTTTATGGTATTTTTCACGCTATCTCTGTTAATTTGCAAAACTTGGATATTGATTTGCGAGTAGATGTTTTGGATTCATATTATGCTGATATAGATAAGTAGGTTGGGCAAATATATATTTAATAGAAAGGAAAAGTACCACAAAAGCAGCTACCGGCCCGCTGGCTGGAGTACGCTAGTGGGAGCCTTGATCGCTTTATTGTTAAGTGCTGCCATATTGTACGGAGGTGCGCGTCATGTAGCAAGGCATAGCCACTATCATGAGCCTCATGTCCAGTATGAAGTGTACAAATATGAAGATGGACTACAAGGGTGGATGCCTCTTGAGGGGTGGTAATATTTGAAGGAAGGTTTCCATAAATGAAAAAACAACAAAAAAGCACCTACCAGCCCGCTGGCTGGAATGCACTACTTGGCACTTTACTTGCTCTCGTATTAGCCATAGCTGCGTTTTGGGGTGCTACTCAGTTTATATCCAATCGGATACAGTATCTTGACGCAGATTTGCAGAGGGAGTTTATTGTTCCTGATGCACCAGGCGAGGATTAGTCTCACCTTCGAGGACAAAACATGCAAACACCAAACCACAGAAACTTCCTAGAACAATACTATAAAAACCGCAGCCGCGCAGCACTTTACAAGCTTCTTTTTAGTGTTGTGCTTGTTTTGTTGTTCTTTAACCTTGCGTGGTATTTGCCGCGGAATTTTGAGCGAAGCATATTTACTGCTCTTGCTGCTGTGTCGGTTGTCATATTCTTTTTTGAATCGTGGAGCGTGCTTGGTAACAGTTGGCGTGCTTTGAAGTTAGGCAAGTCGTACCCACCGCATATCTATGAAATAGGGCGCGGACTCGCCTTCTTTGAAAAACAAGACTTGCAAATGTGCGAGAATCTAGCTGCGCATGGTTATATGCTTACAAGCGTATTTTTTGGGCTCTATAGATTTGAGCGCGCGTTTCCTGTTGAGTGCGACTTTTTTATCGACCTTGCTGAAATAAGGACCGTCGATGAGGACTTCCCCGAATATATCAGCCGCTTTGAACAAGCTGGATGGTATTATCTTTGTAGTAACTCTACTTTGCATTTTTTCCGCGCACCGAAGGGTAGCGTGCCTATATTCACCGACAGCCCAAGCCTCTTGCGTAAGTATGCTAAAATGCGTAGTCTATCCGTTTGGTGTATTATAGCAGGTTTTTTTACGGCACTCGGCGCACTCTTTATGTTGCAAATTTTCCCGCCAGGGCTTGGCATTATCTTTTATTTGTTGATGGGAATAGGCATAGGTCTTTCGCTAACTATGAGCGTTTTGGCGATTTTGAACCATCGGTTGATTGTGAGGCTTCAAAACCTAAGAGGAATGAGGGCGTAAGAGACATCTTTATCGTCAGCAAACTTTCAACAAATTTTATCGTCCTACCACCCTACAAGCTCTTGACAAATCCCCAACATCTGTTTATAATATCAAGGATGTTTCACTTTTTATATGAAAGCTTTGATGAAAGCGCAGGTTGGATATGACCGTAAATATTTTGCAAATTCCAAGTTCTGGGTTTAGTATTGACCATAAGTCCATTGAGATAATACCATCTCAGTACCTTATTAAAAATGATGAGGTAAAAGCGCGTATTTGCGGCGTGGTTTCTCCTGAACGAGAAGATGATAAGTACAAGTTTTTGGGCAGCTTTGAAATAAGTTGTGTACTTGTCTGTGATAAGTGTTTGCAGGATGTGGACTTTAGCATATCTTCTGAGATTAGTGAACGATTTTCAAGAGACACATCTGAGGGCTGCCAGCCTATAAATGGCGAAATGTTGGATTTTACTGAGGTAATCAGAGCGAATGTTTGCAATCTGTTGCCTATGAAAATATCATGCACAGACGATTGTTTAGGGCTTTGCCCTATGTGCGGTAAAAATTTGAACAAGGAACAGTGCAGTTGTGAAAAGCTTATTGATCCACGTTTTGCACAGCTAAGTTCTTTTTTCAAAGAGGAGGTGTAGTGTATGTCTATAGGACCAAAGGGAAAAGTTTCAAGATCGAGAAATAGAATGACAAGGGCTCAAGCATGGAAAATTTCCACGCCAACATTAGTTAAGTGTACAAAGTGCCAAGAGTTAATGGTGCCGCATAGAGTGTGCAGAGCTTGTGGTGCGTACAATAAAAAGACGATAGTAAGCGTTGAGTAATTTGCAATGCGCAACTTAAGAAGAACCGCCCCCGACTGTGGTCAAAATTGATCTCGCGGGGGCTATCGGCGTTTATGTTGTTGGATTGGAGGAAGGAGGGTTGCGTGTGCGAGATAAAATAATAATAGCAGTAGATGCAATGGGCGGAGATAACGCTCCCGCAGATATTGTAAAAGGGTGTGTTCAAGCACTTGCTAACAAAAATATGAAAGACGATATTCATATAAAACTCTTTGGGTTTGGTGATATTGTTCAGATGGAGCTAGATAAGTATGACTATGATAATAAGTGTATAGAACTTATCCACGCGCCCGAAGTAATCGAGATGAATGAGTCGCCCACCAAAGCAGTTAGGACAAAACAAAATTCGTCTATGATAATGGCTATGCAAGCGGTAAAGGACTCCAATGCGGATGCGTTGGTTTCTGCCGGCAACTCAGGGGCTTTACTCGCGGGTGCTACTTCTATTATCAAACGGATTAAAGGGATAGAGCGCCCCGTTTTAGGTACACCTCTGCCAAATGCAAAAGGAGTTACGTTTTTGGTTGACAGCGGTGCGAACATGGACTGCAAGCCTAGCTATCTTGTGCAGTTTGCAAAGATGGGTTCTATCTATATGGAATATGTGCATAGAAAAAAAGCCCCGCGTGTAGCGCTTATCAATGTTGGTGTGGAGCGCGGCAAAGGTAACGCTTTGACAAAAGAGGTTTATGAGCTTTTGGAAGCTGAGTCTGGTATAAACTTTATAGGCAATATTGAAGCTAGAGACATACCAAAAGGCGAGTGTGACGTCGCTGTATGCGATGCTTTTGTTGGTAATGTTATACTTAAATACACCGAAGGAATGGCAAGTTCTTTGATGGGCATGATAAAAGAGGAATTGATGAGCAGCACTATTTCAAAAATAGGTGCGATGATGGCAAAAGGAGCGTTTGTAAGTCTTAAAAAACGCTTTGATTATGCGGAAATAGGTGGTGCACCGTTTTTGGGACTTAAAAAGATTGTTATTAAAGCGCACGGTTCGTCCGACCACAGAGCGATAAGGAATGCAATTTATCAAGCGTATATATTCGCATCTCTAGAGCTATGTGAAGAGATTGAAGAAAGTTGTTTGGGGGATATGCATGTATAGTGAGCTTGAAAAGCAATTGGGTATAAAATTTAAAGATACGGAGCTTGTGGAGCGCGCGTTTACACATAGCTCTTATGCACATGAAAAAAAGATGGACGCGCTTAGTTGTAATGAGCGATTGGAGTTTTTGGGTGATGCTGTTTTGGAGCTGACTATTAGCGCAGAGTTGTACCGAAGCCACCCACAGTTGCCCGAGGGGGAGCTTACAAAGTTTCGCGCAAGTTTGGTTTGTGAAAGTATGCTTGCCAAAAAAGCTCAAGAGATGGGACTTGGACAGTATCTATTCATGGGGCGTGGTGAGGAGATATCGGGCGGACGTCAGCGCGAGTCTACTATTGCGGATGCGTTTGAGGCTCTTTTGGGTGCGATTTTCATCGACTCGGGGCTTGATGGGGTTAAACAAGTTATTTCTAAGTTGTTTGCCAAGGAGATTGCGCAAGAGCCAAAAAGCTTTCTAGGCGGCGATTATAAAACGGCGCTGCAAGAAGAAGTGCAAAAGACTGATAAAGACGGTGTATCTTATGAGATAGTTTCTGAGAGTGGTCTGGCGCACGACAAGACATTTGTTGCTATTGCCATAGTCTCTGGCAAAGAAGTCGGCAGGGGTTCTGGCAAGAGCAAGAAAGAAGCAGAACAGGATGCTGCATCTCACGCGCTTGAATACATGGGCTTTGATTTGGAGAATTAGATGAGAAAAGTGATTGTAATAGGTGCAGGGGCTGCGGGTATGGTATGTGCTATTGCGGCAGCTAGGCGCGGTGCTAAGGTTACGCTATTTGAAAAAAATGAGAAGCAAGGCAAAAAACTATACATCACGGGTAAGGGTCGCTGTAACCTGACAAACAACTGTGACGAGGAAGACTTTCTCAAAAATGTGATGAGCAATGCGAACTTTCTTTACAGTGCGATATATGGCTACAACAGTCGATATGTTATGGATTTTTTTGAGGGGCTTGGCGTACCGCTTAAAGTGGAACGCGGAGATAGAGTTTTTCCTGTAAGCGATAAGTCAAGTGATATCATAAAGGCTCTGAAAAATGAGCTGGACAGGCTCGGTTGCAAGACTAAACTAAGCACAAAGGTTACTGACATTTGCGCAAGAGATGGTGAAGTTATAGGCGCTCATGTAGATGGCGAGTTAGTTCATGCAGATGCTGTGGTAGTCGCAACGGGCGGACTTTCTTATCAATCGACAGGCTCAATCGGAGATGGTTATCGGTTCGCCAAAAATATAGGACATAAGGTTATAGAGCAGCGTCCATCACTTGTCCCTTTAAAGTCGCCAGATGACTTTGTCAAAGAGCTTGCGGGGCTTAGTTTGAAGAATATCGCGTTGAGTTTTTTTGTTCGTGGCAAGGTAGTTTATAGTGGGTTTGGTGAGATGCTTTTTACACATACGGGCGTGAGTGGACCTTTGATACTTACAGCGAGCAGATATTATAAATCGGGAGATGCGGAAGTTGTTATAGACCTAAAGCCTGCGCTGGATGCAGATGCGTTGGATAATCGTGTGCTTAAAGACTTCACCCAGAACAAGAACAAGCAGTTTAAAAACGCGCTGGATGCGCTACTGCCGTCTAAAATAATCCCTGTTGTAATAGAAAAGTCGGGAATAGATCCAGAGAAGCAGGTTAATGCAATAATGCGAGTTGAACGTGAGAGCCTAGTCCGCGTGATAAAGGCGTTTAGCGTGAAGATAGATGCAACAGAAGGATATAATCAAGCTGTTATAACTGTCGGTGGCGTAACTGTTAAGGAGATAAATCCGTCCACCATGGAGTCAAGGCTGTGCAAGGGGCTGTATTTTGTGGGTGAAGTTTTGGACTTGGACGCACTTACGGGTGGATTTAACTTACAAATTGCGTTTTGTACAGGGTTCTTGGCGGGGGAGTCAGTTATATAGGCGAGTTGTTCCAAAAAACTATTTTTAGAAGCCGCAATCTGCCCATATAATTATCACCCCACACACTAGGAGGACAAAAATGCTTAAAAGCATTCGTGGTGCAACCACAGTAGAAAACAACAATAAAACTGAAATACTAGAGGCCACAAAAGAGCTTATTAGGCAAGTACTCTCACTAAACCAACTAGACCCAGACCAAATCATTAGCATAACCTTTACCTGCACCAAAGACCTAGACCAAGTCTATCCCGCGGTAGCTGCACGTGAACTTGGTATTGTGGATGCGGCTCTTATGTGCATGACCGAACTTTATGTCGTGGGGTCTCTCCCCATGTGTATACGGATAAAGATGGATATAGAGACAAATATGCAACAACGCGAGTTAAAACATATTTATCTGAAAAATGCAAAATCATTACGCCCAGACATCACAGCATCCACCCGAACAGCAACGAAGACTTTCCAAATAGCCATAGATGGACCAAGTGGTGTAGGCAAAAGTACTGTAGCAAAACTATGTGCTGAAAAACTGGGCTTCTTCTACGTTGACACAGGGGCTATGTATAGAGCACTTGCTTATTACTGCATGGCGAAAGGTATTGATACAGATAACGAGACCGAGGTCCTAAAAATAGTTGACACAGCACCCATAGAAGTTAAATTCATTGACTGTGTTCAAACAATATACGTAGAAGGCAAGCCCATCTCAAACGAGCTAAGAACCCAAGAAGTAGTATTTGTAACAGCTAAAATAGCTGTCATAAATGCTGTTCGTAAAAAGCTTGTTGCGATGCAACGAGAACTTGCAAAAAATGCGTCCGTTATAATGGACGGCAGAGATATAGGCACTGTTGTCTTAAAAGATAGTCCGCTAAAAATATATCTAGATGCGTCGGCTGAGATTAGGACAAAGCGGCGCGTTTTGGAGCTTGAACGCCTAGGGCATAGCCCAGACTACGGCATCGTTCTAAAAGAGGTCCAAGATCGCGACTACAAAGATATGAACAGAGACCTAGACCCGCTGAAAAAAGCAGAAGACGCCGTCAAGATCATGTGTGATAATATGGATGCGGATGAGGTCTGTGCTGTCATCTGTGCGTTAGCTAAGGAGAGAATGAAACATGTCAATAATATTTAAATTTGTGCAATTAATATTGCGCTCGTTCATGAACATACTCTATGACATAGAAATTGTAGGGGTAGAGAATGTGCCGAAAGAGGGCGCTGTCATAGTATGCTCCAATCACTTGAGCAATTTTGACCCGATTCTTTTGGGCGCGTTTTTGCCGCGGCACATTCACTTTATGGCAAAGGATGAACTTTTTAGGATTCCTGTTGTAGGGCAATTAATCAAGCTTCTTGGCGCATTTCCTGTGAACCGTGAAGCGGTGGAGATAACTAGCATAAAGCATGCACTCCAAACCTTAAAAGAGGGCAAGGCTTTGGGAATATTTGCCCAAGGCGGCAGAGAAAGCACAAAGTTAAAAGAAGATGAGGGCAAAGCAGGAGTTGCGATGTTTGCTGTTCGAGGCAAAGCTCCTGTACTTCCTATCGGTGTGCAGGGCAGCTTTAGGGTGTTTACAAAGCTCGTAGTAAACATAGGTAACTCTATGTACTTTGAAGATCAAGAGGGCAAAAAGATGAAGTCTGCCGAGCTTGCGGTGCTTACGAAGCAGGTTATGGCTGAGATTAAAAGATTGTCCGATGAATCTTTATAGCCCACGGAGGAGCCTATGAAAATTATTGTTGCAAAGACCGCGGGATTTTGTTATGGTGTAGCACGTGCGGTACATGGCGCACTTTCCCAAGAAAATCCAGAAAATATAGTCTGCCTAGGTGCTATAACGCATAATAGGGCAGTACTTGATACATTGTCTAAGCACGGAGTCTCTATAATAGACTTGCCCTCTGAGGGTACAGATAAAACGGTACTCATAAGAGCCCACGGTGAATCACGCAGTGTATACGAGTTCATGCATGCAAACAATATATGCTACATAGACTACACATGTCCCGATGTTAAAAAGATACATGAAATAATTGCTGAAAAAACAAAAGAGGGTTATGAGGCGATAGTAATAGGCGACTCCACCCATCCAGAGATTATAGGCTGTATTGGCTGGAGCTGCAGTGAAAGCAAGCCAATCGTAATAAGCTCACTCGAAGAAAGTAAAAAATTAATCTTGGACGCGGATAAAAAATACGCGGCTGTAGTTCAAACAACTTTTCTCTCGCAAACCTTTGAAGAGATAACCATAGAGCTAAAAGCGAAGTCAAAAAACATAGAGTTTTACAACACAATTTGTAAAGCAACACAAAATCGTCAAAAAGAAGCCGATGAGATTTCTAAAAAAGTTGACCATATGGTAATTTTAGGAGATAAATTAAGCGCAAATTCACGAAAACTATATGAAATTTGCAAAAAAAATTGTGAAAATACATATTTTATTGAAAGTATTGGTGAATTAGTGTTGAATAATAAGAAGAAAAATGATATTATGGGAATAACGGCTGGAGCATCCACCCCACCCGAGATAATAGAGGAGGCTGTCACAAAGATGAGCGAGCAAGATAATAACATGAATGAACAAAGCTTTGAACAAATGTTGGAGGAGTCTTTTGTTACTCTACATACAGGAGATATACGTAAAGGCACCGTCATCAGAATAAACGGGGGGGAAGTATCTGTCAATTTGGGTTATAAGTCAGATGGAGTTATTCCAAGAGCTGAATTTTCTGACGACCCTAATGTAAACCCTGCCGATGTAGTAAAAATTGGAGACGAACTTGAAGTCTTTGTCGTAAGGGTCAATGACAGAGAGGGAGATGTTCTCCTTTCAAGAAAAAGATTAGAAATGCAAAAAGGTTACACACAAATAGAGGAAGCGTTTGAAAACAAGACGACTGTACGCGGTCGTGTTTCGGAGGTTATTAAAGGCGGATTATCTGTCTTGGTTAAAGGTGTACGTGTTTTTGTACCATCGTCGCAAATTTCTACAAGATTTGTTGAAGACTTGAGTCAGTTTAAAGGGCAAGAGTTCGATTTTGAGATACTTGAATATGACAAGGCAAAAAGAAGAATCGTTGGCGGTCGTAAAGAGTTAATCAAAAAAGAAGAAGCTGCGAATAAAGAAAAAGCATATGCCACACTAGAAGAAGGTCAAACTGTCGAAGGTACAGTAAGCCGTATAGCTACATTCGGTGCATTCGTTGATATAGGTGGTGTTGACGGACTTATCCATATTTCTGAACTCAGCTGGGGACGCGTCAGGAAAGTGAGCGACGTTTTAAAAGAAGGCGATAAAGTTGTTGCGACCCTTATCAAGCTTGACAAAGAAAATGATAAGATATCTCTATCGCTTAAAGAAGTCACTGGTAATCCTTGGGATAATATCGAGCAAAAGTATCCAGTAGGCGGGATTATTGATGGTACGGTTGTAAGAATGGTTCCGTTTGGCGCATTCGTTGAGCTTGAGCCTGGCATAGATGGACTCGTACACATTTCGCAAATTTCTAGAAAGCATATCGCTAAAGCACAAGATGAGCTTGAAATCGGTCAAAAAGTAAGCGTTAAAGTTGTAGATGTTGACCTTGAGAATAAAAGAGTTAGCCTTTCTAAGAGAGAAGCGGACGATATCCTTAACCCGCAACCCGTTGACGAGGTTGCTGCAGAGCTAGAAGAAGCAGTGTCTGAGACTGAAGAAGTTGTAACAGAAGAGACCATAGCAGAAATAGTTGCTACTGAAACTCCAGAGCACGAATAATTTATAAGTTAAACTATAACAAAAGCTGAGAATGGCGGGATGCTTATTCTCAGCTTTTGTTATAGTTATATTTCTCAAGATAAGCCTCAAAGAGACGCTTGAATTCTGGGGTTTGAGATATTTCGGTTTGAGCTTTTTTTGTTAATTTGTATCCCTTGTCATCTACTTTTTCAAACCAATTATAATAATCTCTTTTTAGCGCTTCGGCAATGGTTTTGTCAAAGCCAAATTCGCTGCGAAGCTCTTTTGCAGTTGCGATACCTTTTAAATGTAGGACACTTGCTGCGGCGAGACATTTCTCGCGGTAGGCTGTAATTATTTTTATGCTCTTTACGCCACCTTTGTTTAACTCTATCGAGCGACCGCTTGCTTCTTTCTCTGCGATACGTTTTCGTTTATTGTCGCGAGGCTTACCTTTTTGGGAGGGTATGTATAGAGATTCGACATACTGCGCAATTCCAACGTCAACAAGCAAAACCCCAAAGCCGATAATCTCTGCCAATTGACGAATTTTTGTCAAGTCTTTTGAGTGGCGTTTGGGTTTTGGCAGGGCTACATAGACCTCATCAGCAAACTTTAGTCTATCCATGACCTGGAAAAGGAGCGTCATGTTAAAAGAGAGCTTTAGCTCGATCGCGATTAGGTACTCGTCTTTTCGTGCTACTATGTCTATGCCTTTGACCTCACAATTGACGATGTAGCCGAGAGCTTCGAAGTAGTTTACAATAGGCTGACTTAGGTCGGACTCACGCATGGTCTGTTCTCCTTCATTAAAAAATGGGCGGATATAGAATCCGCCCCAAATTTATTTGAACAATACATCTATCCCGTGCCAACCTCAATAATTTCAGGCTCGGCCTCTCGAGTAACGATACGTTCAACCTCGATACGCTCAGTTATCATCCCATTTACTCTGATAACATGCTCAATCACAGTCGCTTCACCAAGTGTTCCCGGTCGGTAGACACGTCGTTGGGGCGATCTTAACGCGGGGCTGTAAATGTATTCAACACTCGGGTCAATCGCCGCTGTGGTAGATATCGCTTCAGCAGTTCGTACAGATAACATGGGCTGGTCTATATTAAGGCGCAAAACTGTGCCTATTGAAAGTGGTGCTGCGGGATTCACCATGGGGTTTATTAACAGTAGCTCCGCAAGTGTCATATCAGACCGAGAGGCAATAAGTTCTAGGCTATCACCCGATACAACGCTATATTCTACAGCAGCTTCAAAAGTACTTGTCAAAATTTGTAATGCCATAGAGATTTCTTGTACATAATCTTGCTCTACATAAATCATGCCGATTGAAACATTTTCAACGAAACCGACCTCAGCAAATTCAATGCCAAAGCTAAGGTATGGCTCTTTTATCGTATTTAGCACTCTATTGGCGTCATAATAGCTATGAACAATAGCCATGCGAGCACCTTCAATATTTATGGCGGCAGCTTCAACTCGGAAGGTGAGTGCACTGTCAAGCCTTATAATCGCTTCGTCAGTCGATAAAAAATCGCTACGTCTAGCTCGCATAGGCTCAAATTCAACTTGCTCATTAATCAAGACCCTTGTACCTACTCTGGCTTCGATACGAAGTCTGGCTTGCCTAACAAGCTCTTCGCTTACATCCTCACCACCGGAACGTACAGATGCCATGCTTACAATCGCAACTTGCTCACCATCAACCTCAATTCCAAAAGCATTGTTGCGCAAAAGAAAATAAAGCGATGCTGCGATAACCGCAATTGCAGCCACACAAACAGCAGCTAGAATTGCCGTGCGACCTATACGAGCGCGCCGAAGCAAAGTCACACCCCCTGCAAAAGCAGTTGCTAAAAACACTACAACCACAGAAAGCATTCTGCGCCAGGGCTTTTTTGACATATTTTGATTTTTTTTGGCTTTAATTTGTCCTCCTTTGTCTTTTACGGAGGCAGGGTTCAATGGTCTTTGGGTATCTCTATTCTCATTTTGCGAGTGCCTGACGCCTGTAGGTTTTACTGAGTTTATAGGAATAGGTCGCGGTGGATAGTCATCAAGTACAAGCAAATTATCGTTCGAATTGCTAGCGGTTTTTTTATGTGTTCCGCTAGAACTCGACGCTAATCTGGGATTTTTTTTCTGCTTGTTCTTGTCTTTTCTGTTCATCCTAAGCGACCTCCCCCTTCATAAATGTTGCATAATGCCACATATTAGCTTAGGTTAAAACGTCGTAAAACTTTCAATCTCTAATGAGTCAAGACGAAGACTTACTCTTTGTCCGACTCTCATCGTGTGGATATCAAACGCATTTTCACGTACATGGTAACGTTGCGTTTGACCACGTGCGTCAACTAAAACAACAGATGTTCCTGTTTGACCTATCAGTATTTCACTAACCGTGCCTTCTGAAGTGCCACGAGAACCGTATGCATACGCTTCAATAATCAATGAGTATTCAGCGATTACGTCCAAAGTGTCACCGATGCGAATATCTCTAAACTCTACCTCACCTATCGAACCGATGCGTCTCAACATAGTTGCATCGTTTACTACAAGTTCATGCAGCATACCGTGTTGATCTTGTACTATAAAGTAGTTTGTTCCAAGCACGCTTTCTGTGCGTCTTTCAATTACGGTTACGTTCATGCTGCGATTGCGCTCGAAAAGGTCAAGGCGTATGGCAGTATTACCTCTTACAACAGCATTGATTGCATCATTTGGTAAAATATTGGAAAGCGTTATAGGTGTACCTGATCGCACCAAAGTACTTTCTTGGTTTATAGTAATAGTTTCTCTTTGTGTCACGACAAAGCCTTGTGGGTTTAGAATCCTCACATCAACAGCTATGCTATTTTGCCCAATCTCACGAACTGTACCAATAATTTGTCTATCTTCTAAAGGTGCCGTTACTAAAGGTGGCGGCGCAGGTGCCGCTGTAATGCTATGCGCATGTAAATCCGAAATGAACCCGCCACTTATAACACCAATGACTGACATGCTCGGAAGAAGGTTGTTTATAGGTTGCCTTTCTCCGTTTACAAAAATGTTTGCGCCGTCGCCTAGGGCTATGATTCGCACATAATCATCCATTTGCCTAATCTGCAAAGAGTTTGTAGATATATTAACTTGTTCAATGTTGCCGGAGATTACGCTAACATTAACGGGCGCGGGTTGCGCTGGTGGTGCACTTGGTTCAGGTTGAGTAGCCGCAGGAAGGTCTATCGCTTGCGAAACCCTGCTTAATAAAACCGCCAAAGTTGTACGCGTAACGATGCCGTTCGGGTTAAAATTATTGTTCGGCTCACCCGCGATTATCCCTAAAGAACGCAGATAATACACATAAGGGCGCGACACAGAGTTGATACGCGAGTTATCCGCAAAGTCTTGCGGCAAATCAGCTGATCTTGCGGCGTCACCGCGCTCCATGAGTCTTACAAGATACACAGCTACCTCTTGACGTGAAAGTGCTCTCAAATTCTCAACATCGCCGGTACGAACAACAAAGTTACCCAAATCGCTTTCAATAAATATGCCGCGCTCAAGTAAGAATGCAATCTCACGATTACTAGAATCGTTCCAACGAGTGTACTGTGCCGCACGAGCCGATATAGTCGCTGAGTGGCGCATATAAGCTTGATCTAGCAATGTAGGAGTAGCACCAGCTACAGATGCTAAAATACGGCTGGTCTCGAACTTATCAATAGGCGCGTTTGGTCTAAACTCGCCTGAGGCGTTTACGCCTATGTGTCCTGCATCTACAATATCGCGGATAGCATCATACGCCCAGTGGGTACTATCAACGTCATTAATGGCAGGTGTCGCCAAAAGCGGCTGACTAAACAAAAACGACATTATTAGAGCAATTGCAATAATTTTTTTCATTTTAAAATCATCCCTCCAAAAAAACTCACATTTACTTACATTTTAGAACAAAATATGATATAATGCAAGCAATTCCTAGGAAATTGTTGAAAAATGTTATAGAAAATTTTGGATGAGGTATAAAACTATGCGTGCAAGAAAGAAAAAATGGGCAGATAGCGAAATTTTGGAGAACGAAATAATTTTCTCTGAAACAAAAGAAGATAAAAATAATTGGGGACATTTTTTTGGAAATGATAAACCCATCATGCTAGAAATAGGCTGTGGCATGGGCAATTTTATCATGGAGATGGCGAAAAGAAATCGGGACATTAACTTTATAGGTCTTGAGCGCGTGAAAATGGTCATCGTAGCAGGGGCTAGAAAAGTTCGTGAATGGAACGAGTCTGTAAAAGACATCGACGCGCTTGATAATGTACGCTTTGTTCTTGGCGAAGCCATGACACTTGAAGAACTTTTTGTTGAGAATGAGCTTTCACGCATCTACATTAACTTCTGCGACCCGTGGATGAGAAAGAAAAAATGGGCAAAGCGCAGGCTTACGCACAAAAACTTTTTGGATATATATAAAAAGCTTTTGAATGTGCAAGGCGAGCTTCATCTTAAGACAGACAGCAAAGAGTTGTTCGAGTTTTCCGTAAACGAGCTTATACGATGTGGGTGGACAATCAAGAATTTGACACTTGACTTGCACAAGAGTGAATGGGCAGAGAGTAATGTGATGACCGAGTATGAAAAGAAGTTTTCTGAGATGGGGCTGGCTATTTATCGGTTGGAGGCTGGAGTTTGTAGGGAGGTTTAGATGGCGATTGACTATATCTGCTTGGATTTCGCTATGCGTTCTTAGACTGCCACCTTAATAATACTTTAATCAAAGCCACCCCCTATACTCTTGTAATTTCTTGTCAAAAGGTGTATTATTAGGGGGTATAAATGGACTTAATAAGACGTTTTTGTTTAATGAATGTTTATTTTTTCCAAATAATTTCCAAATAAATGGTAAAAATAGGATATATAGTTGTACAAACTTTCTATGACCTTCGGGCAGGAGGATAAATATGATGTTTTCAAGAGACTTAGGGATAGACCTTGGCACTGCCAATACATTGGTTTTTATGCGTGGGAAGGGTATCGTCGTTAATGAGCCGTCTGTTGTTGCGGTTGACACCACTACTTCTGAGGTTTTGGCTGTTGGTAATGATGCAAAAGAAATGATAGGCAGAACTCCCGGCAATATCGTTGCTATTAGACCTATGAAAGATGGCGTTATCGCCGATTTTGAATCGACTAAGACAATGCTTAAATATTTTATTCACAAAGCCTGTCCGCCGTCTATTTTCGCGCCGCGTCCTAGAGTTGTTTTGTGCGTGCCTTCGGGAGTCACAGAGGTGGAAAAGCGTGCTGTTGAAGAAAGTGCTCTCTCTTCAGGTGCAAGGGCTAGGAATGCGTTTTTGATAGAGGAGCCGATGGCAGCAGCAATTGGGGCTGGACTTCCTATCGAAGACCCTATGGGTAGTATGGTTGTAGACATTGGCGGCGGCACTTCAGAGGTTGCGGTAATATCTTTGGGCGGCATTGTTAGCAGTAAGTCTCTACGTGTCGCAGGGGACAAGCTAGACGATTATATTGTGAACTATATAAAGAGGGAGCACGCCCTCGCAATCGGCGAACGAAGTGCAGAGGAAATAAAAATAACTGTAGGTTGTGCGTTTGACCCTGACCCTTCTAATTATATGGAAATACGCGGCAGAGACCTAAAAACGGGCTTGCCAAAGACAATAGAGCTTAACGCCGTTGACATTAAACGCGCAATTGATGAACCTGTCATGGCTATCATAGACGCTATTAAATTTAGCCTTGAAAAGACTCCGCCTGAGCTTTCCTCGGATATTATGGAGTCAGGTATAATGCTTACAGGTGGCGGTGCGCTGCTTACGGGTCTTGATAAGCTCATAGCGTATGAGACTGGTATGCCAGTCCATATAGCAGAGCAGCCTCTTCATTGTGTTGCTTTAGGTACAGGACTTGTACTTGAGCATTTAGAAGCTCTTAAGAGCGTTCTCGTAACTCCAAAGAGGCTTAACATTCAATAGACAAGCTATACACGTTGTCAGTAGAAGGCAGTAGAGCAACCCAACCAATAAGGTGGACATAACAAATGATTTTTTCACAAAACAGAAAAAAACCGATATTCATAACTGCCGCACTTTTATGTATAGTGCTTAGTATACTCACCCTAAATTTTAGAACGCCTACGTTTTTTGAAAATCTTGTGCTTATACTGGTCGCACCTGCTGGTGAGGGTGTCACGGGTGTCACTGGCTGGATTAGCAGTCGCTTTGATTTTATCGTTAATATGCACGAGCTTGAACGAAAAAATCAGCGGCTCATGGAGGAGAATCAGCGGCTGCTTTTAGATATCGGTCGACTCCATATGCTCGAGCGTGAAAATGAGAGACTCACAGCACAGATAGGACTCAGACCTCAGTATGTCGGGCTTGACTTAACAGGTGCTGTTGTAATAGCGGAAGATCCTAACAACTGGAGTAGTCACTTTCTCATAAACCGTGGCACTTCTCAGGGCGTTTTTGAAAATGCGATTGTAGTCGCAGACGGAGGACTTGCTGGGCGCGTTATCCGCTCGTATTATTCGAGTTCTCTTGTTGTTCCCATTATTGATGATACATCTTTTGTTAGCGCGCAAATTAGGCGCACGGGGGACTTTGGTTTTGTGAGTGGTGATATACGACTGTGGGAGAACGGTTTTATCCGTATGGAAAATATTCATATTGGCGCGGACATCCTTGAAAATGATGAGGTCATTACATCTACTACTAGTGAGATTTTTCCGCATGGCTTATTGATTGGTACTGTGCGAGAGGTTAATGTCGATTCCGGTGGGCTTACCAAACATGCTATCGTTCAGCCGATAGTTGACTTTAGGCAGCTCTCTATCGTTTTTGTGAGCGTCGATTATTTGGCTGCTTCGACCCAAGACGAATAAAAGAGGTTTTCTGATGCGAATTGCAATAACAGCTTTCATCATATTTGTGAACTTTACACTTCACTCAACTTTGTTTACACATATCGAGTTCTTTGGCATACGTCCAAACTCCGCACTCATTATAGTTGTTGCTATATCGCTTCTTCGCACGGATGTGGAGGGAGCGATAACTGGTTTTTTTGTGGGACTTTTGCAAGATATTGTGTTTGGGCGGACTATTGGGCTTAACGCACTTTTATACATGTGCATAGGAGCTGTGTGCGGCAAGCCGTTTAAAGATTTTTATCCTGAGAATTATTTTTTGCCGATTCTTTTGGTGTCCGGGGCTACGTTTTTTTATGAGTTTGCAACTTTTGTGGCTAGCTTCCTCTTCCGAGGGCGACTGGATATGCTGTTTTACTTACAAAGGATTATACTGCCATCAATCGCCTACAACGCATTTTTGGCATTTCCGATATATCGAATCGTTTATAGCATTAATAAGTTTTTGGAAAGAAAAGAACGAGCCGGAAGGAGGTTTTATTAGATGGTTAAAAAAGTATTCCCTTATATTGCCGCGTTTTTTACAAACCGTCTTTTAATGCTGTTTGTGGCTGTTTGTGTTATGTTTTATATCTTGACTGTGGAGTTGTTTAGCTTGCAGATCATAGATGGGGAGCGACACATTGAGCAGGTCTCAACTAACATTGCGCGCGAGGTTAATCTGTCTGCACAACGAGGAAATATTTATGATCGTTTAGGTCGCCCACTTGCCGTTAATCAGTTCAATTACTCTGTGAAGATTGATCCGAGTGTTCTTTTGAGTGATGCCGAACTTAACGCTATCATACTTGACTTTGTGAATGTACTTCGTGAAAATGATGAAGCTTATATTGATATTTTACCGATTGCTATAAATGAATCCGCTTTTGGTTATGCTTTTGAGTTTACCTTTCATGGAGATAATCCGCTTAATAGGCAGCACCGCTGGATTAGTCGTGAAATGGAACTGCCAAACAGCCGTACCGCAGTCACTGAAAGAGACCGCCTCGCCGCCTATACCACTGCGGAGCAAGCTTTTGTGATGCTTCGCGAGCGTTGGGGTATTGACGAGTCAGTTTCTAATCAAGATGCCAGAGACATCATAGCTATCCGCGCCATGATATGGCCTGCGCGCTTTAGAAGTTATCAGCGCGTTGAAGTGGCTAGAGACGTAGGCTTTGACACAGTAACTCGTATTAAAGAAGAGCCTGAGCGTTTCAGAAGTTTAGATGTGCAAAAGACTTCGTCGCGCTATTACCCTATGGGTAGATACCTTGCGCATATAGTTGGACATGTAGATCTAATTAATGATGAAGAATTCACGAGTATGCAGCATTTAGGCTATACACGCAGTGATATTATTGGACGAACAGGGATAGAACTCGCCTTTGAGTCCAATTTACGCGGGAGTGATGGCAGTATATCTGTTGTTGTTACTCCTCTTGGTCGTAGAGTTACAGATCTTGAAGAGAGTCGCATAGAGCCAAGGCAAGGCGACGATATATTTCTAAGCATAGATGCCGAACTTCAAAGGCAGACCTATCATCTTATAGAGGAGATTTTGACAGAGATTATAATAGGGCGCTTGACAAGCGCTGACCCACGTGTTGAAAATATTAGCGCAAGAGATGTGCTAGCTTCTTTAGTTGCTGCGAATAATCTCTCACCGCGCGCGATATTCGAGTCGGAGCATGGTTCTGCGAGCTTCCACGTATACGCTTTTGTCAGAACTACACACCCTCATGCCTCCGTTACTACACCTGATGATAGGCTTGAAGTAAATAGAATTATCGCACGGGGTATAGAGGATGGGGATTTGGCGTTATCAACTGTCCTTCTTGTGCTTGCGGAGCAAAGTATTATAGATGTCGGTCCGTATTATATCGAACGCATCAGAAATGGTATAATATCGCCGACACAAGTTATCATCGACATGATGAATGAGCGTCAAATAACTCCCGCTATGACCAATATAGATCCAGCGACAGCGTCCGCTGTAATAGTTGATGTAAACACAGGCGGTATATTGGCAGCGGTATCGTATCCGTCGTTTTGCCCTAACGAGTTTATGAATAATACCAATGTAGTTTTTCCAAGACTCATGAATGACCCTACAAGACCAATGATAAACCGTCCGTTTACAGAAGAGCGTGCGCCTGGCTCTACTTTCAAGATGGTATCTGCTATTGCGGCTTTAGAGTCGGGAATAATTAATCAGCACAGTCTGATTAATTGTCCAGGTCGTTTTACAAGGGCGGGTAGACCCTACTCACATTGTTGGAACAGACACGGCTGTGGTTACTCAAATGTGATACAGGGTATTGGTGCTAGTTGTAACTACTTTTTCTTTGATGCGTTCTTTAGACTTGGTAATGCGCAGCAGCATACTACCTTGCACTCTATTGGTGCTTTGAATCACTTTATGTCATTGCTTTCATTTGACGAGCCAACGGGTGTTGAAATTGGTGAGGCTAACAGAGCTAGGGGACGTTCTCCACTTAACATGGCAACTCCTGAGCTTAAATACTATCACTTTGCAGGAGATCTTCGCGAGAATCCTGAATGGCTTGACGGTAACACTACTCATGCCGTAATCGGACAGGGTTTCAACAACTATACGCCAGCGGTTATGGCGAGATATACAGCAATTATTGCGACCCGCGGCGAACGCGTTGAATTTAGCTTGCTTAATCGTATTGTTACTGAGAATGAGGTGCTTGTGCGCACACCTGTACGCTCTTCGGTTGGTTCTGAAATATCTGAGCATACTTGGGATTTGATTCATGTGGGTATGCGCGATACTATAACAGGCTCACGCGGTACGGGGCGTACTATATTTGCAGACTTCCCAATCCCTGTTGCAGGAAAGACAGGAACGGCAGAGCATCAAATACCAGGGCATCCTGACCATACTGCGTTTTCTGCATTTGTGCCTGTTGACAATCCTGAGATTGCTCTTTATGTCATGATGCCATTTAGTGACGCAAGAGTTATGCCGCATCCTGCGACGGTGCTTTCTAGGCGGATTATAGCGGCATATTATCAGCTCGACTATACGGCGTACACGACTCATGCGACAAATACGCTTGTAATGCGTTAAGTTATAGTCGCAAACGACTTACAAAGGAGGCAGGAATCCATATGGGCGAAATAATCGTAATAACCAGCGGCAAAGGCGGCGTGGGTAAGACCACCACTACCGCTAATTTGGGCACAGCTCTTGCTTTGCTTGATAAGCGCGTTATTGTTATTGACGCAGACATTGGACTTCGTAACTTAGACGTTGTTTTAGGTGCTGAGGATAAGATTATTTATGACATCATGGACGTTTTATCTGAGAGTTGTACACTTGAGCAAGCCATTATACAAGATAAAAAGAATGCAAACCTTCACTTACTGCCCGCCTCGCAAACCGCAACTAAAGATAATATTGAGCCGGAGCAGATGCAAACGCTCTGTGCAGGGCTGAAAGAAAAATATGACTTCGTGCTAATAGATTGCCCCGCGGGGATAGAGCAAGGGTTTAAAAATGCGATGGGTGCCGCTGAGCGCGCACTAGTCATTGCAACTCCTGATGTATCATCAGTTCGTGATGCGGATAGGATAATACGGCTTCTGTTGGTAAACGATCCGCAGATAAACTCTCAACTTATACTAAATCGCGTGCGTATGGACTTGGTGGAACGCGGCGCACAGATGGGCATTGAAGATATAACGGAAATACTGCCGATAGACCTAATAGGCGTAGTGCCTGATGACTCTGACATAATCATCGCCACAAGCCGCGGCGAGAGTGTTGTCATCGACAATTATTCCAAGTCCGGGGCGGCTTATAGAGACATCGCGCGACGCATGATTGGTATGAGTGTAGAGTTTATGGACTTGAGTGAAAAAACGGGTTTTTTCGCTAGATTACGTAAAGCGTTTAAGTAGAATACATATTTTACCCTCGTACAAGGAGCAAGCTTTATGAGAATAAAAGAGAGCCTAAAAACTAAATTTATGAGCTTCGACTATCTTATGCTCGCACTTGTTGTGGGCATAAGTATATTTGGTGTAATCGTGATAGGCTCCGCCACTCGTATATCTATAGGCGGCTCACCTACAGCTTTTGTGAATCAGCAAATGTTTATAGCTACGGGAGTTATCGTACTCCTTTTGGCAGCATTTATAGATTATCGCTTTCTTGCAAGATTTTATATTGTGGCATATGTGATAAATATCGCGCTCTTGTTAGCAGTACGTTTTTTTGGTCGTGAAATAGGTATAGACGGCAATGTACAGCGTGCGATAGACATCGGCAATCTTGGCTTTGGAATTCAGCCGTCCGAGTTTGCAAAAATACTTATGATACTCTTTCTAGCGGTCCTCATAGACAGATATCATGACAAACTTAACCATCCGCTATTTTTAGGTATGACTTTAGTTGCGATAGTCGTACCGGTTGGACTTATATTTATCCAACCTTCTTTATCTGCATCTCTTGTTGTTTTAGTTGTGTCGCTCGCTGTTATTTTCGTGGGCGGGCTTAGTTTTAAATATGTAATTGCAGCTATTATAATATTCGTCCCTGCATTTTATCTGTTTTTGATGGATGTAATGCGCGAGTATCCGCGGTTTGTAACGATATTTTTGGAGAGTTATCAGATTCAGCACCGTATACTCCCGTTTATTCTCCCAGAATATGCCCATCCTGACTCTGTGCGACAAACTATGCAATCCATCCGTGCCATAGGCAGTGGTCAGCTTTTTGGACAAGGATTGCATGAGGGTACACTGAATCAGCTTAACTACGTAGCACATAGCCATAACGACTTTATCTTTGCGGTTATTGGTGAGGAACTTGGTTATGTTGGGGCAATTTCTGTGCTGGCTGTGATGCTTTTAATCGCGCTTAAATGCCTCTTTGTTGCAGCCAGGGCTAAAAGCATGACCGGGAAGCTTATAGCGTCAGGTGTCGGCTTCATGATAGCGTTCCAAACTTTTGTAAACGTGGGCGTTGCTATTGGTATATTACCTAACACAGGGATAGTTTTACCGTTTGTCTCCTATGGCGGGAGTGCTATGTGGGTAAATATGGCGGCCATAGGTTTAGTTATAAATGTAGGCATGGAGCAGCCTCAAAAGACTTCAATTTTTGCTAGAGTAGAGGAGTGATTGTATGAATATAGCATTGATAGCGCATGATAATAAGAAAAAACTTATGGAAAATTTATGTATCGCTTATAGGCATATCCTGCAAAACCATAATTTGTATGCAACAGAGACCACAGGGCGGCTGATCCAAGACGCCTCTGACCTGCAAATACATTCTTTTCTAGCAGGGCACTTAGGCGGTGTAGAACAAATCGGCTCACAAATCGCATACAATAAAGTAGATCTGATCATATTCTTGCGTGACGCGCTTTATCAATGGTCACATAATGCAGATGATGGGCTTATTTTTAAGCTTGCAGATACTCACAATATCCCAATCGCATCGAACCTAGCGACTGCTGAGGCGCTTATTTTGGCACTGGAGCGCGGGGATCTGGATTGGCGCGAGATTGTTCGAGAGAGTGAATAGCGTTGATAAAAAGAGAGGTATAAATATATGAAAAGACTTTTAAAAGTCACGATGCTTGCAGGAGTTGCAAGCTTATTGATATTGAGCGGATGTGCGGGAAATAATTATGCAGCTTATGAGTATGAATCGACCATTGACGTAACGCGCGAAAATGATTTTCGCCATCTGCGGACTCCTTATGTAGGCTCTGCACATGCTACCCATGCTGTTGTTAATATCCTTCCCCTACCAGGCGAGAACTGGACAATTAGTTCTATCCAGATAGGCACAGACCACGGCGATTTTTCCGTAGACCATAGCCCATATGCGTTGACGATTTTTTATGAGCCTCGTCTGAGCAGTGTGATTGAGGGCTACGCTTCGCGAGACTATTTAGAGATCCCTGAAGATATTTTTGACTCTAATTCTGAACTATTGTTTGAGCTTATTGAAAATTTGCAAGTGGTGACATTTTCTGTGAACTTTTTCAGCGGAGAGGATGTTAGTTTTTTCGATTACCGCTGGAGTAGAAGTCGCAGCGGTGAATACTCGTTGAGGACAGGCGACAAATACGAAAGTATACCATTTGCAATTTTTATCGACCTGATGGAAAATGTTAATTTGGGCTTTGGTAATTTGTTCGAAGTTAATTATAATGATGCTTTTGAAGAAGTTCGAGGCTTTAGATTTGACGGTCAGGGCGCGAGATTGGTTATTTGGGCGAACAGACCGCTTTTTAACCTGTCGCTAGACGCTCTATACCCTGATTTTGTAGATGATGAGTTGCGTTTTACCATCACGGACACGGTGTTTAGAATTGACAAACTAAATCCTGCAAGTGCCGATGCGTTTGTAATTGACGAGTATTACGGAATGGGAACGATGCCGTGGAGCGGGATTTCGTTTGAGGATGAGTTTGGCGAGAGGCGGTATTTTTGGTTACAGCAGAGTGGTTATGATGGGCGGTTTCACTTACAGGAGTTCGAGCCGCTTCAGACTGAGCATAGAAGTGAGGCAGGGACGAATGGGGTACTCGCTTGGCTTGTAGCTCCGACTCTGCCACATGATTCTATCACAATGTGCCTTTTTGGGGCTGTGGATTCACAAAGACGACTCATTGACCCCCAGACAGGACAGCTTACGGGTGAAAGCTGTGATGGACATGGCGGACATTCGCCCAACTTTGTATATGATAGAGAAGAAGGCCTGTTCGGACATCCTGGATATGGTGATGGTTATCACACTCTTTTTGGTGTCCTTCCGATGAATGAGTTTATAGATATAGCAGATCAATGGACTCTGCAACGCTCCAGGGGACTTATCGCTGTCGAGGCAGTAGACTCAACGCTAAAAGATCCAGGTAGTGAAGGCTGGGATGGCTGGTGGCTTGCGGACGAAGCGTTTTTGGAGCAATTTGCTGTAATGTATGGGCATGAGTTCATAACGGGCTTTATATTTGATGGTGGCTCACGCGGGTGGCGTAACTATGAAGTGGACTACATCGCAATGAGCAAAAACGGCAAGTGGGGCGCGATTGATACGAGTGGCAGTGCTGTGATAGACTTCATATTCGATAACCTTGTCATAATTGATGAGCACTCAGCCTTTGCGAAATATAATGGCAGTTACGGGATTTTGGATATAAGGAATTCACGTTTACCGTAAGGGTTTTCGCTATTAGCGATAAAAAATAATAAAGATGGAGAACTTTTTGATGAAAAAATGTATGAAATTTTTAGCTCTTACAATGGTCACTTTGCTTACCTTAACGGCTTGCGGCAGAAACGACGAGCTGATAAGTTATGATGTTGAACCTGATTTATCAGGACAAGCTCAAGTGGCAGAGTCACCTGAACAGCCCTCAACCTCGCTAGATGAGCTAGATGGAATTTTTCACCAATTTGACGATCTTGGATTTTCTGTTGTATTCCCTGCTTCGTGGGAGGGCAGATATGGTTTAGAGTATCATGAATTTGAACATGAATACGGCACTACAAGATTTGTGAGCGTGTTTCACCCAGCTACGCGTGAGGAGCTTGAAAGCGATTATGTTGGTTGGTTATTTTCTATAATCAAAGCTCCTGGCTACTTTTATGAGAATCCGGTCGGAATAATTTTAGCCATAGATGACGAATACTCCTTCCTTATGAATTTCCCAACAGATGTTCAGTGGAACTACCTAGACCCAGAGAGCGAGTCTGCGCCTGAGTATCGTGAGATGTCAGAGCAGCTTGTGCTTATTGCGGATAGTTTTAGGCAATTTTAACTATACTTCAATCACGTATAAGAAATCTTGCGGCAAAAACTTCTTGACAAATATACAATAATTAGAGTACAATGCTTGCTAAAGGTAGGGATTAATATATGGTAGAGTATAATCACATTAAAATCGTTCAGACATATATAGGCATGAACAATATGATGATGCGCGGCATGATGATGCTAGACGCGTCTACTTTGCGTTTCTGCCGAATGTGATAATTTGACAGAGAAATAGCAATGTAAGGCGCGGAGCGGCAAATATGCTCAGCGTCTTTTTTATTTATATATTTTTAACTACGATGATTATAAACAAATTTCTAGGAGGTATAAACGAATGCCAATTCGAATCCCCAACGAATTACCCGCCAAAGCACAATTGGAAACGGAACATATATTTGTCATGCCAGAGCTTCGCGCTTCTACGCAAGACATTCGTCCGCTCAAGATTGCGCTATTGAATCTGATGCCCACCAAAATTACGACGGAGACGCAGTTTTTGCGCCTATTAAGCAACACTCCGTTACAAATTGACATTGAGCTAATCCGTTTGGATACTCATACGTCAAAAAATACATCGAAAGAACACCTGCTCGCTTTTTACAAAACTTTTGACGAGGTCAAAAGTCAACGATTTGACGGGTTGATTATTACCGGCGCACCGATAGAGCATCTGGAATTTGAGGAGGTGGATTATTGGGAGGAGCTTTGCGAAATTATGGACTGGTCTAAGACCAACGTGACCTCTACACTGCATATCTGTTGGGGTGCACAAGCGGCTATGTATCATCACTTCGGAATCGGGAAGTTGCCTTTGGCGCAAAAAATATCAGGCGTGTTCGCACACGAGGTGATGCCGAACCAAACCATGTTACTCCGAGGCTTTGACAGTATTTTTTATGCCCCTCACTCTCGTTGGTCAACTGTAGATGAAGCGACGCTTAAAGCGTGTTCCGCAATAGAAACACTCGCTGTGTCACCTGCGGTGGGCATCCATATTGCATGGGCAAAGCAGAACAACCAGCTGTTTACATTCGGACACATGGAGTATGACGCAGACACACTGGCACAAGAATATGCCAGGGACATTGCAAAAGACTCGAATACACAGGTCCCTGCAAATTATTTCCCTAATGACAATTCGAAAAAGCCACCTATGGTTACATGGCGGGCTCACGCAAATCTGTTGTTTTCTAATTGGCTAAACTTTGTTTATCAGGAGACACCGTATGATATTGATATACGCTGAACCATCATGAGATTGTTATCCGATTTATGTTGCTTCGACCATATTCTGTAATTTTAATTTTAAGCAATTACTATAAACCGAAACCAGGAGGAATCATTCATGTCAGAGAGAAAATGGCGTTTTGAAACGCAACAAATCCACGTAGGTCAAGAGACTCCCGACCCTACCACAGACGCGAGGGCAGTCCCTATCTATCAGACTACCTCGTATGTATTCCCTACACCCGAAGCAGGTGCGGCACGCTTTGCTTTAGCAGAGCCAGGTAACATCTATACCCGCATTATGAATCCCACTACAGATGTATTTGAGCGCAGGATTGCGGCTTTAGAGGGTGGTGCGGCTGCCCTTGCCCTAGCCAGCGGCTCTGCCGCTACGACCTATGCGATTCAAAACATTGCAGGTCCAGGAGATCATATTGTATCGGCAAAGACTCTCTACGGAGGCACTTATAATCTGTTTGCGCACACCTTTCGCAACATGGGCATTACAGTCAGTTTTGTAAACCCTAATAAGGTGGCAAACTTTGAAGAGGCTATCCAAGAAAACACTAAAGCCCTGTTTTTAGAAACCATCGGTAATCCTAACGCCGACTTAGTGGACATCCAAGCGGTTGCAGATATTGCCCATAAACATGGACTTCCGCTCATTGTAGATAACACATTTGCCTCTCCGTATCTTTTACGTCCTATTAAGCATGGTGCGGATATTGTTATCCACTCTGCTACCAAGTTTATCGGCGGACACGGCACATCCATTGGTGGTGTACTTGTGGATGCGGGTCGATTTGACTGGGCAGCATCGGGACGCTTCCCTAGGTTTACCGAACCAGATGCTAGTTATCATGGCGCTGTGTTTTGTGAAGTTGCAGGTCCGTTGGCATATATTGTCAAGGCTCGCGTTACTCTGCTTAGGGACATGGGGGCATGTCTATCTCCCTTCCATTCTTTCTTGTTCTTGCAGGGGTTGGAAACACTATCTTTGCGTATGGAACGGCATGTGGAAAATACGTTGAAAGTAGTAAATTTCCTTCAAAACCATCCACAGGCAGAGCGTGTCAATCATCCATCTCTGCCCGAACATCCGCACCACAAGTTATACCAAAACTATTTCCCAAATGGCGGTGCGTCTATTTTCACCTTTGAGGTCAAAGGTGGCGCGAAAGAAGCGCAAGCCTTTGCAGAGAAACTGACTCTCTTTTCTTTCCTCGCTAATGTGGGTGATGTGAAGTCTCTTGTGATTCACCCAGCCAGCACCACTCACTCTCAAATGAGCGAAGCAGAGCTAGTCCAAAGCGGTATTAGGGCAAATACTATCCGCCTCTCTATAGGCACTGAGCATATTGATGATATTTTGGAAGATATTGAACAAGCATTGAGATAAAAATATATAAATCACAGGAGGAGTTATTATGAGCAAGAGATTTCAGCTAGTAGGAAGCTTATTACGTCCTGCAGAACTTTTGGAGTACAAGCGCAAAATTGAGGAGCGCGAGGATATAACATACCCGTTTTATTCAAACTTTGAAGGATATGAAGCGTGTGAAGACAACGCTATTCGCCAAGTCATAAAAAAACAAATTGACCAGGGTATTGATGTAATTAGTGATGGCGAATATTCAAAAGCCTTATGGCATTTGGACTTTTATTGGGGGCTTCATGGTCTCGAAAGAAAGATGGCCTCCAGCGGGTATAAATTCCGCGACCATGACGGAACAAGTGCATTTGAAACCCGCAAAGATATAGGTATAGATATTGTCGCGCCGCTTAGTGGAAAAAATCACCACTTAATATCTATATTCAAAAAAATTGAAAGTGCTGCGGATGGTCATCAAACCAAACTTTGCATACCATCAATATCGCAAATGTATGGCGAGATAACACTTTCTAAAGCTATCGGTAAATATAACGACCATGTATACACGACGCAACAAGACCTAAAAGATGGTCTGCTTAAATCTTACAAAGAGTTTGTTGACGATTTCGCAGCAGCTCATGGAAAAATTCTGCAATTAGATGATTGCCTTTGGACGCTGTTTGCCGATGACAACCCGAATTCACCTTTCACTGGTGTAGGCGAAGTAAAGGGCGTGGAGTTTGCCAATGAATTTATCGAACTTAATAACGCAGTTATTGATTATGCAAAGACCAAAGGGTTAAAAATCTGGACACATAACTGCCGCGGAAACTATAAGTCTCGGAATATGGGTGCGGGTTCGTATGAAAAGATAGCTGACCTTTTCCTAAAGCAACAAAGATACGACCGCTTTTTCCTTGAATGGGATGATGAGCGCGCAGGGTCACTAGATTCATTAAAGGCATTCGCTGATAGAAATGGTGAGGTTGTACTAGGACTGCTTTCTAGCAAAACAAGTACTCTTGATGATGAGACGCGTACACTACAATGTCTTGATGATGCTTCAAAAATTATTGACAAAAACCGCCTTTTCCTTTCGCATAAATGTGGATTTGCCTCTTGTGATAATGGTAATGAATTAACAGAGGCTCAGCAATGGGAGAAAATTAAGCAAGGTCAAAAAATTGCATTGCAATATTGGGGTGAATAATTTTGCTATATAAGCTATTGAATGACCGTATTTTCGTCATTTTCCATAAACTTTTGTTCACATTCTCGTAATATTTTCATGAAATTTGACACAAACAAGTTCTTCCCTTTGACCACAATATATAGTATAATAGATAGGCGCACCATACTATATATTGTGGTAGGGTCGGACGATTTAGAAAGAGTCCTAATAAAATTAAGAGGTTTTTTGGACTACTTTTATACTGTTCGACCCTGAGAACCACTTGCGATAAACATATAACGCAGAAAGGAAGAGCAAAATGAGAGCATTACAGCAACAGACGAATGTACTAAGCGCAATAATTAAAAGAGACGGACGGACAATAGTTTTTGACGAGGAGAAGATTGTAGAAGCTATTAAAAAAAGTTTTCAAGCAGTGGGCGATTACAGGAGCTATAACTACTATCAGCAAATAACTTCTGATGTTCTTAGGTTATTGTTTGAGCGTGGAATTAATCAGCCAACAGTTGAGCAGGTTCAAGACAGCGTTGAGGAAGCGCTTGTTAAAAATGATCATGCGCAAGTAGCAAAAGCGTATATACTCTATCGTGCCGAGCGCAGCCGTATTCGTGAAATGAACACAAGGCTCATGCAAATCTATGAAGAAATAACGTTGAAAGATTCAAAAGACTCGGATATCAAACGTGAAAATGCCAATGTAAACGGCGATACCGCTATGGGCACTATGCTTAAATATGGCTCAGAGGGTGCGAAGCAGTTTTATGATATGTTTGTACTTAACCCTGAACATTCCAAAGCACATAAAGACGGCGAGATTCATATACATGACCTAGACTTTTTGACAATGACAACGACCTGCTGCCAGATCGATATACAAAAATTGTTTGAGAACGGGTTTTACACAGGACACGGTGCGCTTCGTGAGCCTAAATATATCGGCAGTTATTCAGCTCTTGCGTGTATTGCTATTCAATCTAATCAAAATGACCAACATGGCGGACAGTCCATTGCCAATTTTGATTATGGTCTTGCAATCGGTGTGAAGAAAACGTTTATAGCGAAGTACCGCGATGGTATGGCGCAGTCACTTGAGCTTATCGCTGATTTTAGTGACAGTATACAACTTAAAAAACTTCATAAAGAGCTTCTCGCAAGTGGTGCAGTGCTTCGTATGGAGTGCTATGAGGACTTTTTGAAGCTCGAGGGCGAAAAGTTAGTAGAGCTTGGACTTAACGAGACAGATATTCAAAAATGCCAACAAAACTCAATCAAAAATGCTATCAAAAACACAGACAGAGACACATATAAAGCGATGGTTGCCCTCGTTCATAACCTAAACACTATGCACTCAAGAGCGGGTGCGCAAGTTCCATTTTCTAGCATCAATTACGGCATGGATATATCGCCAGAGGGGCGCATGGTTACAAAGAATGTGCTTTTGGCACTTGAGGCTGGTTTGGGTAATGGCGAGACACCTATTTTTCCTATCCATGTCTTTAGAGTCAAAGAGGGTGTTAATTATAATCCAGAAGATCCTAGCTATGACATGTTCAAACTCGCATGTAAGGTAAGTTCTAAGCGGCTTTTCCCAACTTTTGCATTCTTAGATGCGCCGTTTAACTTGAAATATTATAAAGAAGGCAGACCTGAGACGGAAGTTGCTTACATGGGCTGTCGTACAAGAGTTGCGGCAAACATTCATGACCCTGAGAATGAAACTATCCATGGGCGCGGTAACTTGAGCTTTACATCTATCAACCTTCCCCGTATAGCTCTTAAGGCTGAGGGCGATTTGGACGCGTTTTTCAGTGAGCTTGACCAAAAGATTGACTTGACTGCTTATCAGCTTTTGGAGCGTTTTGAGATACAAGCTAATAAAAAAGTGCGTAATTATCCATTCCTTATGGGCGAAGGTATTTGGATGGGCTCGGATGAATTAGGTCCTGATGATAAAGTCGGTGAAGTTCTAAAACACGGTACGCTTGCTATTGGTTTTATTGGCCTTGCGGAGTGTTTGACGGCTTTAATAGGCTCTCATCATGGTCAGACCAAAGAGGCAAAGGACTTAGGCTATAAAATCATAAGCCATATGAGAAAGAGAGTTGATGAATGGGCAAATAATAAGAAGCTCAATTTCTCACTCCTTGCGACCCCCGCGGAAGGTCTTTGCGGTCGTTTTATCAAAATTGACAAGAAAATGTACGGCGAACTTGAAGGCATCACCGATAAAGACTATTACACCAACGGTTTCCACATCCCCGTAGGCTATGACATCTCAGCGTTTGAAAAAATCAATTTAGAAGCTCCATACCATGAGCTTACAAACGCAGGACACATAACCTACGTAGAGATGGACGGCGACATGGCGAAAAATCAAGATGCATTCGAAAAAGTCATCCGCCACATGAAAGAGTCCGGTGTAGGCTACGGCTCAATCAACCACCCGGTAGACCGTGACCCTATTTGTGGATACACAGGAATCATTAACGATGAATGTCCGAGCTGCAACCGAAGCGAAGGTGATATTCCTTTTGAGAGGATTAGAAGAATTACTGGGTATCTTGTGGGTACTTTAGATAGGTTTAATAATGCTAAACTTGCGGAGGTTCGTGATAGGGTTAAGCATGGTGGGGTTTAGGGAGAAATACTGTGAGTGCATAAATGCCTTCAAGAAAAAATATCAGACAGAAAGGCTACGATTATTCATTCGTAAGATATTACTTCATCATGTGATATGTACAAAAGATAAGAAAAATCTCTTGAGTACAGTTGATATCAATGCTAATGTAGGGACGCACACTGTGCGCCCCTACGGTGTTTCGTACAATTAAGCAAATGAAGGCTATGTAACAAAGTAAATTGAGTATCCAGTTTGGCAAAAATCATTTCATGAGCACATAATTCGTAATGAAAATGACTATAAACGCACTTGGCAATACACTAACTGATTTACGCCATAAGCCACATAACATTCGTAGTTCAGGACATGAATCGAACAATCCACTTCCTAGAAAAAATATTTGCAGCCAAAGAAATTTACTCAAGCCCGACCGCAAAATACTTCCTTATAAACGGTCTATGGATTGCGCTAAACACAGGAGAATCACTATCAGAGCGCACATATAACCACATAGCTTTTTCAACTTTAGATGATGACTTTGATGAATATGTTAGACGCATAGAAGATATTGGCGTCGAAATACTTGAGAGAAGAGAGCATATCGCAGGTGAGGGTCGTTCGATTTATTTCTACGACTACGATAATCATCTTTTTGAACTGCACACAGGGTCTCTTGAGAAGAGGCTTGAATGTTACAACAAATAAAGGAGAATCCACACATGACTCTTAAAAAACTACTAACCCTCCTGCTAACATCATTCCTAACAATAATAATATCACCGAATATACTCCAAGCCACCCCAATCCAAGTAACCATAAACGCATCACCAATAACCTTCCCAAACAACATCCATCCAGAAAACATCTCGGACAGGGTTTTAGTTCCTGCACGCGGGGTATTTGAATCACTTGGCTTTGAAGTCTCTTGGGAGGCGGCAGCACAACAAGTCACCCTAACACGCACAGGCTACGAAATAATCCTAACTATAGGCTCAGCCACTTTCATAGTAAATGGTGCACCATACCAACTAGAAGTCCCCGCGCAAATCCTGCACGGTGGGACGACTTTTTTACCATTGCGACATCCACTTGAGGCAATCGGCTATACCCTCACATGGGATGGAGCGACACAAACGGTGCAGATTTTAACAACCACGCCAACCCTCGCATGGGTACACGGATTTTATGCATTCGGATCTTTTGCACAACGCACTTTAATCCATGACATGGATTCGGTATCTTTTGGCTGGAGCGTGATGCAATGGGACGCTGAGGGTGGAGCAAGATTAAACACCTCAGCTGCGGGAGGCAATGAATGGCACATCCCAGCGGGGTATGAGTTAATCGCGAATTATCCAAGAGAACATGGTGCAAGAACTCACCTGAATGTCTTTATGGATACGTCCATAGGGCTAAATAATCTGATGGCTTGTGAGAATTCTAGAAGCCAAGCCGTAAGTGCTATCATTGCAGAGTTACAACGGACATATCCACGCATCGGGCGTAATCCTTTTGATGGTGTGACAATAAACTTTGAAGGGTTAAGAGGCGAAGTTGCACGAGCGCAATTTAATGAATTTTTGACAGAACTATCAGGCTATCTACATGCAAATTCGATGACTCTTTACGTCACAGTACATCCGACAACTATAGACGGCATATATTTCGACGGCTATGACTTTCGCACGATTGGGCGGCTTGCGGACAGAGTTATTTTAATGACACATGACTATCATCCGCGCTTGATTCCGACAGAACTCTTAGAAACTGAATGGCAAAGGCACGCCGCTTTGACTCCGATAGCCGAAGTACGCAGGGCTTTAGAATCAATAACACATCCAGAAACAGGTGTAGAGAACAGAGATAAAATAGCGATAGCCTTCAGCTTCCAAAATGTTGGCTGGAGAGTTGATGAAAATAATCGTGTAATATCACCTACCCCGATTACTGTTTCAGTGGAGACAGTACTTACACGAATGGCACAGCCAGACACCACCTTCGGATGGTCAGATACGCATCAAAATCCGTATCTCATCTACACGACAGAAGCTGGCGAGCGTATATTCCTTTGGTATCAGGATTCCCGTAGTATCGCTGCAAAGATTCAGCTTGCACAGAGTTTTGGTATAAATGGCGCGTCTGTTTGGCGAATGGGGATTGTGCCGAATGAAGCAACTTGGGATGTTTGGGATAGCTTTAGATAAAATGTACTTATATGACGAAGCTGAAATGATTACATTCATGCAAACGGCAAACCAAGGCTAAATTTAAACACAAACTTTATCATACAAGGAGGAATTTTAATGGCAAGTGTACAAGATTTGAAAAAAAGAGCATGTGAAGCAATTGACAAAAACAGGGACAAGATAATAGCAATTGGTGACTCCATATTTGAAGAGCCTGAGCTAGGCTATAAGGAGTTCAAGACCGCTGCTAAGGTTAAGAAAGCCTTTGACGAGATGGGATTTAAGTATCAGGACGAAGTAGCTATCACAGGGGTTATAGCACCTCTTAAAGGTAAACAATCACTTGCGAAAGTTTCTATAATGGGCGAACTTGACGCTGTAGTTGCGCCTGACCATAGATGTGCAAATCCTGTAGACGGTGCTGCGCATTCTTGCGGTCATAATGCTATGATAGCGGCTCTTGTTGGCGTTGGTTATGCACTTTCTGGGACTGGTATCATGGAAGAGCTTGATGGTGACATTTCTCTCATGGCTGTTCCTGCTGAGGAGTATGTTGAGATTGAGTATAGAAGTGAGCTTATAAAAGAAGGCAAAGTGTCACTCCTAGGCGGCAAGCAAGAGTTTGTTAAACTCGGTGTGATGGACGATATTGACATGATGATAATGCAGCACACAGGACTAATAAGAGAAGGCGAGCCAAAAGCATGCACTTGGGGCGGCGGCAACGGCTTCACAGGAAAACTTGTCAAATACATAGGAAAAGCAGCTCACTCAGGCGGTGCACCACACGTGGGAGTAAACGCGCTAAATGCAGCCACCTTAGGGCTTCAAGGAATAGCTATGCAGCGTGAAACTTTCCAAGATAAAGACCATGTAAGAGTTCATCCGATTATAACAAAAGGTGGAGACTTAGTTAATGTCGTACCTGAAGATGTACGCATAGAGACATATGTACGCGCGGCTAATTTGGAAGCCATTGAAGACGCGTGTATGAAAGTTGACCGCGCTTTAAAAGCAGGAGCTGACGCGATTGGTGCTGACGTAGAGATTAACGACTTTCCGGGTTATATGCCTGTTATACCAAGCTTTGGGCTAAGTGATATAGCTTTCGAAAACTTAAAAAACATCATGGGTGAAGAAAATGTATCTTACGACCAAACCGCAGGTGCAGGCTCAACAGACCAAGGCGACATCTCACACATCATGCCGTCTATTCAAGCGCGTTTTAATGGCGCGGTTGGCGTTGGACACAGTAGCAATTATGAGATAGGTGACAAAGAAGTGGCTTATATCGCCGCAGCGAAGCTGTTGGTTACGACAGCTATTGACTTGCTATATAACGGAGCTGAGAAGGCTCTTGATGTTAAGAAAAACTTTACGCCTGCGCTTACTAAGGACGAGTATTTGAAGAAGTGGTGTAAGTTGTAATGATGAAACAACTAATACTCTGCGCAGAATAAGCCTACTTAGCCAATATCGATTGTCAAACTTCGATGGCGAGGCTTTGGAGCTCTCAGAACGCATTGTAACAATACCAGTTAAGGACAAGGCGAAAAATTGGGTGCCTACTCTAAAAGAGACTTATCCGATTATCTACAAAGAGACAATCAAAGCCTTGAAAATGCGCCGAAAGCCAAGCCAGTGGATATAAAACCTCTATATATTTTCAGTGGAGAGTTATGTGAGAGATATGTCTTTGACACAGAGGCAGATATAAGCTGGAGGGGCAACGTTACTGCTCAAAAAGCCGAGTGGGTAGCATCTAGTATAGAGATTGGACTTGAGTTGTTTAATTATGTATTGATGGCAAATTTAGGGGGGAGTTAAGGTTGCAAATATTAACCGCACGATGTATTTTAACATCACTAAATGAAGTTGATTTTGAGGAACTAACTCCCCCTTATTAAAGATGAAGAGACGCGAAAGCATTTAGGCGGTGTTCGTTCCTTAGATAAATCGCTGAACGAATGGCGTAACTCAATGCGCTCAACAAAAGAGCATCTGTTTACTGTACGGTTGAACAAATCCAACATTGCCATCGGACTTGTGGCAGTTGCCCCACACCATAACCCAAGCGATATGGAGATATCGTTCATGCTTATCCCAAAGTATTGGGGGAGCGGCTATGCGCAAGAAGCAGTTGCGGCACTTCTCCAATTTTGCAAGTCCGAACTGCAATTAAATCGCATTGTTTCAGAAACCCAAAAAGTTAATACGCGCTTACGAGCTATGCTTGAAAAGCTGGGCTATATTCTTGAGAGCGAAACGGTGAGGTTTGGTGAAGTGCCCGTATAAACCTCGTAAAGGCGATTCTTGTAGTCACTAGAAGTCTATTAACTGGAGAACTTTATAACAATGACACCCTACACCCTAACCCACTCAAACAGAAAAACCATAAGCATCCAGGTCTGTGATGGTTTTATAACAGTCCGCGCGCCTTTTTTATGCCCACAATCCGAGATTGATAGGTTCATCCTCGCAAAAAACGACTGGATACAAGACAAGCTGGAAAAGTCTAGACAACAAATGGCGCAAAGGGAATCATTTGCACTAAACTACGGCGACAAGGTTATCTTGCGCGGCAAACTCTACCCTATTACAGAATACAAAGGCACTCTAGCGGGTTTTGACGGAGAATGTTTTTATCTACCGCCAAACTTTAACAGCAACCAAATAAAAACAACCTGCATAAAAATCTATCGCAAAATAGCCAAAGCCCACCTAGCTAATCGCAGCTCACATTACGCTGCACAAATGAACCTCGCACCCGTCTCCATCAAAATAAACAGCGCAAAAACTCGCTGGGGCAGCTGCTCTTCCCAAAAAAACATAAACTTCTCATGGCGGCTTATTATGGCAGACGACGATGTCATCGACTATGTTGTTGTTCATGAGCTTGCACATTTGGTTCATATGGATCATTCTGGCAGGTTTTGGAAAGTTGTGGAGAATGTAGTGCCTGATTATCGTGAGCGAAATAAAAGGCTTAAGGATTTGCAAAAACGGCTTGCCGTACAAGACTGGGGGTAGGTAGTCGCAGTTTATAGTCGCTTGCGACTATAAATAAAAATAGTTGACCCACATACAAAATTATGATATCGTATAAAATGGTTTTATACGCTCTTGTAACTCAGTAGGTAGAGTACTTCCTTGGTAAGGAAGAAGTCGGCGGTTCAAGTCCGCTCAAGAGCTTTTTGAGGGAAGTTAATGATAGTAAGAAAAACACACTCCCGATGTGGAGTGTGTTTTTAGTTGGATAACTTATAAGGGTAAGGATGAATTGCATTATAGCACTGCATAGATACTGTAGACAAAGATATATAGGCATTTTTATAAAAAACTTTGAAAAAACAAAAGAATTGAGTATAATAGTCATATGGAATAAGTAATTTCTTTGCTATAAGCATTTTAAAGAATGGAGGGATATTATGAGCGCAGCAAAACAAATCGCCAATCGTATGTTAGAAGAGTTGCCTGATGAAATGGTGGCTAATGTGATTTCCTATATTGCATTTATTCAGAATGAGAAGAAAAACAAGATTTTTATGGAGCTGGCTGAAGCTAGTTTATCAAGTACAGACTTCTGGGATAACCCG
>Ga0123355_10000762_pt1 | contig 43985 bp, 35 predicted proteins | sample TergutEmb28metaG_3_FD_89872 | JGI IMG/M metagenome (GOLD analysis project Ga0123355, IMG submission 89872) | Embiratermes neotenicus P1 segment gut microbial communities from Petit-Saut dam, French Guiana - Emb289 P1 | ecosystem: Host-associated > Arthropoda: Insects > Digestive system > Gut ...
GAAATGAAGTATACTGAGTTGTTATATACCATACCCTGCAATTTATGTTCAAAAAAAGTCGGAATAGGGTAATGGAGTGCAAATGCACCCTTTACCGCACAAGCGTTTAACTAATGTGCTATTGTATCATAGTCGTAGTGAAAACCCCCGTTTTTGCGTTGACTTTGACACAATGCACGAAGTGCATCAAAGCCGCAGTACCCCCCCCCAAACCACCATTATAGGAAGCATCACCAATCATGCATGAAAAAAGGTTTACCATTATTATCAAAACCCGACTGATGTATTGTCGTATTAAACCCACTGTATTTTTGCGTATCTTTTGCCCTGTTGCGGCTATGGAAATATGTTGTAAAATATCGAACTGTATGTTATATTAGTAACAAGAAAGGCCAGCGGCAATATTCCACAAGCTGTTGCAGAAATAAAAGTACCGCGGAACCGCGAAGTGCCTGAGAAACACAACGCGGCGCTCGTAGGGATTCAAGACATCGCCTACCAGCACAGGAAAACCTGCCCCCGCAGCACACATAGTATACAACATTTCCCTCCCCATTCCAACAACAAGGGCAGGGCAAGTGTAGTAAATATGTTTGTTTGCGTTAAGGCAATATTACTGTGTAAGTGCTAAAATTTAACTTCCAAAAGTTAAAAGCGCGTAGGCGATAATGGGTTAACACTCATCGCCTACGCGCTTTTGTTTCCGCTGGCTTTTCTAATACCACGGAAGGGAGGTGACTTTTAGTGGGCGCAATAATAAGAACCATAGACCAATTAGGGCGGGTTGTCATACCACGCGAACTACGTATAAAACTGGATTGGGATGTACGTGACATCATAGCACTTTCCATCAAAGACGAAACTATTATCATACGGCTGGTGGAAAAATACTACGAAAAAGAGGAAAACAGCACGAATGCCCAGTAACGCAAAACAGGCAGGGGCGGAATTCAACCGTCCCTGCCTGTTTTGCCTGCTTGAGTTATGCATTTTGTGCATAAACATGCATGATATATGTCATTGCGAGTGTAGCGAAGCAATCCAAGGCTGTCGAAACCCGCAAATTTACTGGATTGCTTCGCTTCGCTCGCAAAGACAGACATGATTACTTATATTCATCCATTGCGCTTAGCCGCTGGTATTCCAGTACTACTGGGTCTGGCTTTGCAACTTTCCTCGGCCTGATTTGACGGTGCTGCCGGAATATACTAGTACCCCGGGCCAAAATCCATATACCCCATGCACACATTATTCCAATCAAGAAATGCAAGAAACCGTTATTATAGTGCACTTGTGTATGCGGGTGCCATGCTGTCCCCGTACTTAGCGGGGTAATAACTTCGAACGGGGCTGACCGCATTCCTCTCTCAACATAATCGAAAATACCGGTTATATATTGAGCGACATTCTCAATAATATATGCCTCCAGGCTGTGGTCAAAAGCGTTGGCTACAAAAACTTCCGGCCAGGGGTCAAAGGTGTCAGGTATAAGAGATTCTCTCAAATAAAAATTGCTGGGTAAAAATACCCCGTCACTTGCCCCAAAGGGGGTTGTAAATCTTATGGCTTCATTCCCCACCGTAACACCACGGCGGTGTGATGTTGAGTGGCTTGTAAATGACATCCCAATAGAAAGCAGAAGCACCCATGCCAGTGCATATGCAACTATATTTTTTACAAGGTTCCTTTTACGGGCCACATTTTGCCGGGCCAGGTACATTCGCAGTTCGTTTACGCCGTCAGTAGGCGGCGTTTCCGGGGCCTCTGGGGCCATGCCGTTATTTGTATATATGCTTTCTGTCATTTTAAATACATCCTCCTTAATGGAAGGGAGGGCCGGTATTTCCGGGGCTTGGTACGGGGCCATTTGTAAGCTTTTTCCGCCCTCCAGCCAAACCGCCCGCCCGCTGCGCACAAGCTGCTTAGCGCGGCGGTGATATGTTTCGCCCACCCGTTCATGGTTTTCATCGTACAGCACGATGGGTATCGACATAACTTCAACTCCTTAACCGCCATTGGCAGCGGCATAAAAGGTTGGTGAAACCCCTCTACGGTTGTTTCACGCTTATCTTAGTTTCGCTATGGCCGTTTCGTTTGAAATTGAGCTTCGCCTGTCGCCGATTCTGCGTAGAAGCATTCGCAGAATCAACTCGTCCTCAGCCCATTTCAAATCGAAACGACTATATGGCCGCTGCTGTTTTTTATCATGGGTGCCTGCCCCTTGGCCGTCGTTCTCGAAACTGTAATACTGCTTATAGATACGCAGGAAATTGTTGATATGTCTGCACTATAGCCGGGCTAAAGCACCCCAAGCACACGCAAGACATAAATAAACAGCGTAAGCGTAAACGCCGAGATAAACGTAGACATTACAATAATTGTAGCGGCAACATAACTGTCGCCCCCAATTTGCACAACCATTGCATACCCGGCAAGGGCCGACGGCACGCCTCCAAGTACTAATATCGCCGCAATATCGTAACCCCTAAAGCCCATCATATAACCAGCAGCCACAAATAAAACCGGCAGTACAATAACCTTAACCAAGCTGGCAATCAGCGCATACCTAAACTTGGTGTCAAAACCCTGGAAGTACATACCCGCCCCAAGGCAAATAAGCGCCAACGGCGTGGCCATATTCGCGGCATAAACTACGGTTTGGGTCATCATAAACGGCAGCCTAATGCCTATAAGCTGCACCCCAAAGGCCAAAACAATGGCAATAATAAAGGGATTCTTAACGATAGTAAAAGCAATCGTCTTGAATCCCACTTTTTTATCCGAATCAGAACAAGCCGCCAGCACCAAAATAGAGCAGATATTATATAGCGGCAACACAAACACCATAATAAGCGCGGCACGGGCAGCACCGGCATCCCCGGCAAGGCTTATTAAAAGGGGCATCCCAAGGAATGCAAAATTACCCCTAATCGCGCCCTGGGTAAAAGTCCCCCGTATGGGCCTGCTTTTAATAAATAACACCGCAGCCAGCCATACGCCAACAAACGCGATAAGCGAGGCCCCAACCGCAAAGGCCGCAAACCTCATATCCAGCAATTCCCCAAGTTCGGCCATGTACACGCTTCTAAACAGTGCAGCCGGCAAAGCAACATAAAACACCATTTTATTGCCGCTGGTAACAAACCCGCCGCTGATAAACTCTAATTTCTTAAATGTATAGCCCAAAAACAGCATCAAAAACAGCGGAATGACCGCGTTAATACTAAAAAGAAGATTATCCAGCATTCGAGCAACTCCTTCAATGTACGCTATGGAGGGTGCAAATAACGCACCCGAAAATATAGCGTAGCGGTTCATTTGCAGGGTTTTTGAACGCTACCGGCTAAGAAAGGAGCAGAGTAGCGTTATTTTTATATAGGCTACCATGCATACATGAAGCACATCAAATAAGGGAACGGCGTTCACCATGTAAAGCCGCTCCCCAACCTCAACACGCAAAGGTGTCACAGAAAATTATACAATATCCGTACGTACCTATTCAAGTGGATACCACACTTCCGACACGGAATCTGGATGAATGCCGTTGAATTTTTCTTTCCAATATTCTAGCTGATAGACTGAACCGTCAAATTTGCGCCAATGGTAGTTGGGATTATCTTTAATCCATCCCTCTACCTCCTTATCGCCAGTATCCCACCATTCGGCGGTATTTACTTCAAAAACGGCCCATTCACATGCTGGCAGTTCAAGGATGGTAAGTGCTTCGCTATCTTCTGAAGGGTCAACTTCAAATCCGTAAAAAGCTTGTTTATCTGGGTCTTTATTTCCCCAAAAATATATTTGCACTTGGTATTTGGATTTTTTTTGAAATGGTGTATTTGCGTATTGCTCATTAAGTCTGTTTTGCAGTTCCGTCTGTTTCTTGATATGACCATATAATCCTGCAATAAAAAACTTGTCCATTTTTACTATTTTTAGTTGCATAAAAATCCTCCTATAAGTTCAACCACAACGCTGGGCGGATACCGCCATCTACTCTGTACACATCATCCCCACAAAGAAAAAGTTCGCCGGCGTAACCAATGCTACCTGCAATATGGCTCTTATGACCGGGAGAGCGTAGCCACCACCAATCATCCTCACCTTTGGCATTTTGCACTTTCCGCATATCATTATATTGGTCATAAATGCACTCGCCGTATTGCAAATGACAATTTTCGTCGCTGGGAACAATTATGCCATCTTCTTTCCAATACCAACCCTTTTTGCTTTGCAAATCCCCACTGTCACCAAAATATCTGATAACTTCGTCATAGCTTAATAAGAATATTTTATCGAATGTTGAATTTCCGCACTTTACATCATACCACGGGTTATTTCGGTCGCTTAGCTTTGTCTTCATCATCTGCGATTTTTCTGCCGGGGTAAATTTATTATAAAATTCACTATTTAGATATTTTCTTATACTACTATGTTCCCATGTAATGCCAGCCATATGGTCGTTATAAGGTGCTTTTCCAATTGTTGTTTCCGAGATAATCAGTGCGCCGTCAGTATTTACCTGCAAAACAAGCCACCCATAATTGCCAAACTGTATTAGGTCGCCTTCCTTAACCGTACTTGGCGTTAATATAGAATCAATTGTGCAATTCAATAATTTCGCCAATAAAGGAAGTAACGCTGTTTCCGGCAAGGTATGTCCGTTTTCCCATTTACTGATTGCTTGTGCGCTGATGCCCAATTTTTCCGCAAGTTCGTCCTGCGTAAATCTGTTCTGCTTACGCAAGGAAAGAATTTGATTGCTTACTCTAGTATTATCCAACATTAAAGTCCTCCTGCTGCATTTTGATTGCCCGATTACAATGTTCGCGCATAAATAATTTTAACAATAGCAATTTGGCATTACCATACCATATAGGTTGTGTTTTCTGTCAAAACCTTAACCAGAGGTTAATACCGATTCCAACAAAAAACCTATCCAATCTTTGCGGTTTTTTGTTGGAATCGGTATAAGTTGGCGGGTGTCTATCTTTATCCCAAATAAAATAGGCGATTGGATTAGTGTAATTGACCCACTATCCAATCGCCTATCGCTTTATAGCCGTTTCGGTAACTGCCTATCCCCGCCTAAAATGCGGCACCTTCACATGCTTCAATACATCCACACCATTCTTCTTCAAGACGATATAGGCAAGCAATCCAAGGCCCATGGTCATAACGGCGGCGCCGGCCGCAAAAATCCCGGCCCGGCCCATACCGCCCATTAAAGGCAGCTCCATCATAAGCCAGTTACCTACATACCATATCTCGTTATCTGGGTTCCGGTGGAAACCGGGGCTTTGCGCGGTTTCTGTTATTGTGGTTATCCGTACCCAATGGGTCCTAAAAGGGGTAGTCAATAAATACCACTCCGACGGGTCCGGGCTGGTTATCGTATTCGCGGCAAGTTCTATCCGCCATTGGCCCATGGGAATCACAAAGCCGGGCGGGGCCAGGGTTTCTATCAACTGGAAGTACCTAAACTGGGTATCCAACATTATTTCCATAGGCAAGCCCACTACAACCGAACCGGAATCATCCCATACCGCCACGCTGGTACCTTCCCATATTATGGACCATTCGCCTTCGGCATCGCCCATCATAGAGGTTGAAACAAGTTCATCCGACGGCGACGTACCGGATACTAAATTATTGTAGCGTACCAGCACAAACTCCGCGCCGGGCAGCAAGAACGTATCAATAAATGCCCAATCCGGCGAGCCGGTGGCAATTTGCTCGTACAACCTGTAATCTGTCTTGTGTACCGGTAAAATCGGCATGGGCTCATTGCCTACGAATAATACATCCTGGTACTCGTTATCGTCGTCCATGACGGGCCTTGTTTCAAACTCATGGTTCCCGTCGTGGTGGGTGATTTCCAATACCCAGGTATCCGGGTCATCGGGGTCTACTCTGCTCCAATCTATTATCCAGTAGCCTCTTTGCAGTACAAACCCGAAGGGTGCCGTGTACTCCACAAGCTTGTAACGGCCAATTATCCTAAGGTCAAACCTTACCAGCCCATAAACTCCGGAGTCGCCGCTTGTGTAGGAGGTTACATAGTCCCAGTTACCTGGGTTTTGGCTATGCTCGCTGTATCTGTACAGGCGGAATACCGCACCGTCAAGTGCGTGGACATCCGGGTCGAATGGAGGATGGCCTAAGTCAAGCAAGAACGCTTCGTCCACCTTGATAAACTCAAAGGGCCTGTATTCCGGCAGGTTGTATACATGAAGAACATCTTCACTATTAACCATAACAAGCCTAAATTCAGGATTACCGCCAACAGAATCTATGGGCTGCACAATATACACATCGTTGTTTCCGTCCACATTAAGGGTAATACGCCACTGGCCGGGCGGGTTTACAAAGCCCGGGGGCGCCACCTCAACCATGTGGAATGTATTGCCGCCTTCCCATAAGGGGGCCGTTACCAAGCCATCAGGGTCGCTGCTTGTGGCAGCATACACCAATGTCCAATACTGGGCCAAAATTCCGGCCTCTGTTACCAAATCTGAATGAATACCGCTGTTACTGCGCGGCGTGTACATATAGAAGCGGAACTGGGCACCCGGCAATGGCTGCACTATATAGTCGTCCTCTGGCTGGAGATAATGGTCTGCCTTGATAAAGGTAAACGGAATATACACCGTGCTATTGCCAACATGCCACACATAATCACCAACAGACGCATTATGCCGCCTAATAAACAGCGGGTTGCCCCCATGGGGGACGATAGTTATTACCCAAAGGGTATGGTCCCAAAAGCTGGCGCTTTGGTCCCACTGGATAATCCAATAACCGGTTGGGGCATCATATCCCCGGGGGGCGTAAGTCTCTACCAGCCTGTACCTGCCTGCATATGTTAATACATGGTCATATACTAACCAACCGTCGCCGTGTACTGTGGTAGAACTGGTTTGCTGGTTTACAAACACCCAATTATCCGAGTCATGTGGCACTTCCCTGTATAAGCGGAATGTGGCACCGTTTATCGGTACGATATTGTACGGGTCATCGTAAACTTCATTGTTGGTTTTAATAAAGCTAAACCTGGAATATCGTATGGGCTCCCAGCGGGCAAAAACATTTGTATGCCCCCATGCGCCGATATTGGTAGTGCCGGTGAATGGAACCCTTGTGTATTCGCCGTTTACCATTGGGCCGCGCATATACCAATATTGGAATGTATGGGCGGGTTTTACCGGGTTTGGCGGCATACCTGGGCCATGTGCCCAGTTAACCGTTGTGGCGTTTTCACCTTCAGGGACTGTCCGTATTACGTTTGCGGGATTATAGTCAATAAAGCCGCCTTGCAGTAGGAAGGTAACATTTGCAGTCCACTGTGCATATAGGTCGTGGCTTCTGTTAATAAGCGTAACCGGGCTAAATGAAGGATGGGTGTCATACAGCCCCCAGCGATATTCATTCCAACTGTCATGAACCCAACCGGGGCGGTGCATGGTGGTAGGCTGCACCACTAAGCCGAATAGTGAACCAAGTGGAGTTGCTTGAAGGTGAGGGTTAGTAGTCGGCCCCGGGCCTATTACCATCGAACCTCCTGTAGGGTGATAATTTATATTCACGTTCCATATGGCAAAAATCGCTATTGGGTCATTTGCATCCGAGTTAAATTCTATAGCGCGGCCTCGGTTATCGGACTGCGTATTCCAACCCCAGAACGAGATACCGTAGTCATCCCAGCCCCAGTATGGGTCCCAATCATAAGGGAGGGGGATACCCGCAACGTGGTTTACATTGGGCAGGCCTATTACTGTCGGGTCACCGGGGTCTTCTGCCTGCCACATTTGTATACCAGCCTCGGCTCGCCGCAGTACACCGCCGGAAGGCAGGCCGGAACTTGCCGGTGCGCCGTTTGGCAGGAATACAATCATATTCCCCCATTGGGCAAATAAATTTGTGTTACCGGTTATAAAGGGGTCCCCGTTTAATAATGTGGTTATAACCGTGCTTTCGCTAACCCAGTGCCCGCTGCCGTCAGGCTCTGTGTTCCAGCCGATAAGCGCTGCGGGCCTATAAAGTTCGTACAGCAGAATTGTTTGCCAAAACCTATTCGCATCCCCAATATTCCCGGTTGGGAAGAATATAGGGCTGGCCCCAGTATTCGGGTGGAAATGGTTGGTATTAGCCGAGAAGTTAAGCGCTACAGACCGGGATTGCGTCCCGGCGGTAATTCCAAACTGGTTGGTATGGAAGGTAAATGTTATTCCCCATTGGGCGAAAACGGTTCTGTCCTCTGTAATAGGAACATTATTTAAGAACTGTGCCCCTGTGCCGTCAGCATTATTGTTCCACCCCAGAATATGGTGGTTTGCCCGGGATATACGCTGCATAATGTCACCAGTCCATGTCAAGCCCCAATTGTAGAAGTTAAAACCATAAGTTGAACTCGGGTGGCCAGGTCGGGGGGCAGTGCCGCCGGGAGGGATTAGACCCGGTGGCGGTAAGGTCGTACCGCTCCAACTGGTACCCGTGCCACCGTTATTCCAAATCTGAAACATTTGGAATAATGTTCTGTCATGGGCAACTGCGCGTAAATTCGTACCGCTAAATACACCGTCGTTGGGGTCAAAGGTTACTATATGGTATGGCATCCAGTGTGCGTAAACAATCCTGGTAGTGTCCGCCGCTATAGTCGTATGGGAATGGAATCTGCCTGTATCCGGGGTATTAGGGAATTGCGGCCCTGTATCATCATCATACCAGCCCATAAAGATATATCCGTATCTTACAGGGAACTGCGGCATTGGGGCACCCATTGCGTTCATGGTTGTACCGTTGGAAACCCTGGTTACTACGTGGTCCTCTTGATGGAAGTCAGGGCTCCACCAATAACCTTCGTTAACCCGGAAAATAACCGTTCGGGTTGGCGGAGGTGTTGGTGGTACGTGTATATACTCAGGGGGCGGTATTGGTATCCAACGGGCAAAAACGGTTCTGTTAGCGTTAATAGTCTCGTTGCCCATGAATTGATATGCGTCTCCAAAACCATGCAGTGCTTCGTCGCCTAATCTTACATGGGGAGGAATTTGGTGGCTCCACCAACCTACAAAGAAGAATCCGGTTCTTGACATAAGTTCCCACGGGGGCATTCCAATAGGCACTGCCACACCTGAGGCAAGTCTTACAAAGCCGTTGGCATTGACTGTACCACCCAAATACCCCGGCCCTATTGCCGGAATATCCCGGATATGGCGCACGGTATCCCATGATGGCGGCGTCCAAGCACCAGGGGCAATAACATTATTAACCCAGCCGCCGTTGGGGTGGAAAGTTACCCTAAACACCCATGCCGGATAAACAGTAATATCCTCGGTTACGGGGGTATTGGCAAGCCCACCCGGCGGGACGGCGGTATCGGTCCAGTTCCATGTATTTTCTATTCCTTGTAAGGCCCAAAAATTGCCGGTTCCAAACTCGCCTCCGGGTTCGGTCCACCAGCTTTCCATAATCATTCCGCGCCCGTCTACGCTGCGTGTAACAAGAGGAGCGCTGCGCGGCCATGTGATGCCAACGTTTGTACGGTATGCCTCGGCCGTGGCGTTAGAACTTGATGCGTTTACAGTCAAACCGGCACGGGCCTGACGTGTATTGCTATGCCCGGCTCCAAGTACACCCGGCCCATAATCAAAGGTTACCGTGTATATTGGGTCCAGGCTCCATGTTGCAAACAAGGTCCTGTTATTGGTAATAGGGGTATGTTGGTCATTGAGTTCACCTGTGCCTACAACAACCCAACCCGTAAACGTATGCCCGGACCTAAAGGGTGTAGCTGGCCACGGCTGATGATTAGTCCATCCAAGCGCGTGGGATGCAGCAACAGATTGCTGTGCCGCCACTACCCTATCGGTTATTGCTATACTGCCAAAGGGGCAGATAAAAGTTACTCTAAAACCCCATTGGGCATAAACGGTAAGAGGCGACTCGTGAAAGTTAACAAAGGTATTTGATAAGAATTGCGGGCCCGGGTCATTAACAACCGGCGTCCTGGTCCAAGCCATGAAGTAGTGGTCCCCGCGACTAGCATGTAATTCATTGGGCATGGTGGATCCTACCGTACCGTTGTCTAGGGTTATACGGGTTTCGGCACCATCAAAAATAGTACCGCCGTTGGGGTTAAAATGCACAACCCTAAGTGTCCACCTTGCGTAAACCGCCACATCGCCGGTTAAGGGGGTGTTAATAGTTACGGGCTGGTCAAACTCGCCATCCACCATTGTATACCAGCCGGCAAAGCTGTGGTTGCCGCTTGGGTGTATGGGGTTGGTGGGCCATACTTGATTTGTTGTCCAAACTAATGCGTTGGTACATGCTAGGCTTCTGCCAAAGGGGTGGGCAGATACAACGCGGGAGATGTAATGGTTCGCGTTGCCCGGGTTGTCGCCTAAATACAGGAACGCCCCGTTTCCGTTGAAATGGATTCTATGGCCCCACTGGGCATATACCCTAAATACAGACTGGGAACCGGTAATGGTACTGGTTTCCGTGAAATGTACACCGTCGGTTACCCCGGTTGTAACGCCCGCACCGTCCTGGTTACGGGTCCAGCCCATGAAGGCATAGCCTATTCGGGAAGGGTTATCTGGCATATTCCCTGCGCCTATTGAACCGTTTGGCAGTGTTTGTATTGTTACGGTGGGTGTGCCACCGTTAGCGTAAAATTCTACATATTTATCAAATGTAGGTTCCCAGCGGGCGTGTAGCTGCCTGTGGGCGTATATGGGGGTGCTGTTTGTATACATTTGGTCATAATTGCCGTTATCCCTGGTGTACCATCCCATAAAGGTAAAGCCTGCCCTGGTTGGGGTTACGGGCCATGCGGCGTTAATCCACCATAGGGCGTTTGTCTCAAATGCCGTTCTGCCTGTTAAAACTTCAAATGTATTAGTTTGCACGCTTTGATTAAAAAATTGCACTGTATGGCTCCACTGGGCAAAAACCGTCGCGGGAGACTGAGCATACGGTATGGTACTTGAAGTTCCGAAAATCATGCCTGTTGTTATGTCCCAGTTACTCGTAAAGGGCGCAACGGTAACTCCATCTTGGGTTCGAGTCCATTCCCGGAAGTTAGCGCCAGGTTTAGTTACTACCGGGAAATTTGCAATGGTTCCGTTTGCCTGTGTCCAGCGTTCTTCGATACCGGGAGGGGTGCCGCCGTTAGGGTCAAAGTTTACCTGAAGGGTCTGCCAGCGCGCATATAATGTTCTGTTCCCGTTAATGACACTGTAGCGGTTGTATTCAAACCCGCCTGTATCGGGGGTAGTCCACCAGCCCATAAAGAAATGCCCTGCCCTTGTGGGGTTGTTGGGCCATGTTTGCGTGGTCCAGACCTCCTGATTCGTATCATATACAGATACACCAGGCAGGGCATAACGCGGGCCATATTGGTTTATCCCGGTACCGGTAAGGGTTGCGCCGGTCCAGGTTGCACCATTGGGCATGAAAGTTATACGGTGGCCCCACTGGGCGTAAACCGTATAGGGGTGCTGTGCAACGGTAATTGCAGATGCATTCGTAAAAGCAATATCCCATGCCCAATAGGGCGGAGTAACCTGTCCGTCTTGGGTACGGGTCCAGGCTATGAAGTTCAGGTCGCCTGGGCGGGGTGTTGGGGGAGGCGGGAAGTTAGCGGCACCAATGCTATTGGTGTTAACCTGTGTATGGCGGTAATCAAACGGCGGAGTGGAGCCGTCGTTGGGGTTAAAATAAACACGCCTTGGTATCCATCTTGCGTAAAGGTTCCGGTTGCCGTGTATGGGTGTGTTTGCGTCATACTGGAAGCCGCCTGTTTCCGGCTCTGTCCACCAGCCGCCAAAAACATGCCCGACTCTCTCTGGTGGGTTTTGGGGCCATACCAGGTTCCACCAGTGGAAGGTATTGTGTGTTTCAACAACACTTAGGCCGGGGCTGGCGATACGCGGTAAAAAGTGATTCGGGAGGTTGGGGTTATTGCCAGGGGCCAGGGTTACGCCGTTACCGTTGAATGTTACGCTGTGCCCCCACTGAGCATATACCATTAATGGAGATTCATGTGGGAAAATTACGCTAGTGCTTGTAAAGTGAAGGAACGCTAACTGCGGGCCCAGGCCTGAAGGTGTGCGCGTCCAGCCCATAAAGGCATAGCCCGTACGCTCCGGGTTTGGGGGCATATTGGCTCCCATATTTCCGAAGGCTACAGTTTGCCGCTCTTCGAAGGGGGGGCCGGAGCCGTCATTGGGGTTAAAAATTACTGTTAGCCCTTGCCAGCGGGCATGTAGGGTAATGCATTCGGTTATGGCACAGTGTTCGGTAACAAGCGTGTCGTATTCACCGTTAACCCTGGTCCACCAGCCCATGAAGTCATGGCCAAAGCGCTCCGGGTCATTGGGCCATACGGAACTGGTCCAGGAATAATTTTGATGGGACTGGAACATGCTTCTTCCGGTACGTACCATACGCGGCATATAATGGGCCGGATTGGCAGGGTTATTGCCCACTGTAAGATTTACACCGTTACCCCAGAAGGATACCTGGTGCCCCCATTGGGCGTAAACATTGTATGGCATATGCTGCAGCTGAACACTGCTGTTTGCGTTAAAAGCTATGCCATAGGTACCGGCTGCCCCTACGGGGAACCCGGTGCCCTCTTGGTTACGGGTCCAGGCCATAAACAAATAACCGTTTGGATGAAGGGGCTGATTGGGAACAACATGGTCGGCCCAGCCTGCCGCCCCAATATTGCGGAATGATGTAGGTAGCACACCGGAGCCCGCTGTTGGCATAACAGAAAACGGGGTTGCCGGAACGCCGCCGTTGGGGTTGAAAATAAACTCTGGCGTGGCCCATCTGGCGTATAACTGGGTATCTTGTGTAATTGGCGTGGCATTGGTAAATCTTTGGTCAAACACACCGCCTGACTTGGTATACCAGCCCAGGAAAAAGTGATGTTCCAATTGCGGATACAATGCCGTGTTGGGGGTAAGTACAGGCCATACCTGTGCGCCCAACTGAGGAGGCAGCGGTGCAGGGTTTGCACTGGCAACCCATTGCAGGGCTTGGGAATCTAAAAAGCTTCTGCCTGAACTGACAATGCGCGGCAGGAAATGGGTGGAATTATTTCTGTTTGTGCCTATATACAGGTTCATGATGTCGCAGTGGAAGCTTACCATGTGCCCCCACTGGGCAAAAACCGTTACGGCACCCTCGGCGGGGGTTATAAAGCTTGTTGCATTAAATCGCTCCGTAGGGGCGCCTGACCAGTTCACTGTTACCTCACCATACCCTAACTGCGTACGGGTCCAGGTCATGAAGTGGTAGCCGGTGCGGGTGGGTTGGTAAGGAACTACATATAAATCCCAGTTTGCCTGCCCAATAGAGCGCTGTGCAATGCTTCCAGCCGTTACAGGTACGGTAAAAGGCGCTGCGGGGGAACCGCCGTTAGGGTCGAAGATTACGTATCTGTCGCCTTCGTAAATCCAGCGAGCATAGAGGGTTATATCGCCGTTAATGGGTGTATCGGCGGTAAACAACTGCTCGTAAACACCGAACTCATCACGGGAAAACCAGCCCAGAAATGTATGGCCGGCGAGGGTACCAGGGGCACCGGGCCATGCCACATTAGCCCAAGCGCGGGTATTTGTTTGTGCAACCGATAAGCCCGGCAGTACTATCCTAGGCCCATGCCACGAGGTAGAATTTTGGTTAGTAGGCGGAACTGCCGGTGCCGGAAGTGTCAAAGTTCCGCCGCTGTCGCAGGCAAAGGTTACTTTATAGCCCCACTGAGCATAAACCGTGTAGGGGGACTGGGCTTGTGATATATGACTGGTGGATGTAAAAAGTTCGCCCCTAAGGTTGCCGGTAAGAGTCCCCAATGCATCTTGTGTACGGGTCCAGGCCAAAAGATGGTACCCGTCTGGGTGATTTGGGGCGGTTATAGCTGGTTGGAAAATCCATTCTACTATGCCTATGTTGCCTGGGGCTACCATTGCATATATATGAGGGAACGGTGCCGTGGCCACCCCATCGTTGGGGTTAAAATGCACCTGGGGGAAGACCCCGTCCGCAACAGGCCGCCACCGTGCGTATAAGGCGGTATCTTCTGTAATAGGGGTATTCCAGTTTACATGTTGGTCATAGTCATCAAATTCGTTGCGGGTGTACCAGCCTAAAAATACATAGTTTACACGGGTAGGGATATAGGGCCATACCTGTGCGGGAGTCCACACATGCATTTGCGAATCTGCAAAGCTTTCGCCTACGTTTACAACGCGAGGCATGTAGTGGTTTGCATTATTTCGGTCATTACCCGGGGCCAGAGTAATACCGTTGCCATTAAAACTTACTTCGTACCCCCACTGGGCGTAAACGTTTATTATCGGCATAGTGTTGTTAAACCAGGATGTATTGCCGGTTGTAAGCCAGATATAAAAATGTGCGCCTGGAGTATTTGTATAAGGCGGTACGACTAACCCGTCCTGGGTACGGGTCCAAGCGATAAAATGATGATCGGGCCGTGTAGGAACCGGCGGAAAGGCAGCGGCACTAATCCACGTGCTAAACGGGAAATTGATTTGAGGGAAATCTTGCGGGTCTGTAAGGCCGCCGTCGTTTAAATTGTAAATTATTGTGGCTTGGCTGGCGGTGACTGTGGTGCGCCACCTGGCATATACATAGATATTTTCGGTTATGGGCGTCGCGTTATTAACTAACTCGCCGCCTGCGGTAAACCAGCCGTCAAAAACATAACCCGCCGGTGGGGGAGGGTTTGCGGGCCATGCCTGAGCTAATTGCGCCGATACCCAGGGCAGGCCTTGTGATACCGCAAAAGTACTGCCCGGCCATACGAAACGGGGCACATAGCTGGTATTCCAGTTTGCGGGGTTATTCATATTTAGGGTTGTGTAATTGCAGTTAAAGACTATCAAATGTCCCCATTGGGCGTATACGGTCATGGGGGAATCGTAAGGTGTTAAGTTGCTGTTTTGGGTGAAGGCCATAAGCATGTTCCAGCCGGCGCCGGCAACGGGTGTTGTAGGGTCCTGGTGGCGGGTCCAGCCTAAAAAGCCATAGCCCGGACGGGTGGGGTTGTTGGGCACAACCCGCTCAGCCCAAACCGCCGCACCGATAATGCCGCTTTCTAATGTAGGGACGCGCAAAAGTTCCGGTGTTAGGGGTGTTGTACCGCCGTTGGGGTCAAATTCTACCTCTCTTAATACATTGCCGGCCTGCCATCTCGCGAACACTACTACGTTTTGCGTGATGGATGTAAAGGCACCAATACGTTGATTATAAGTACCGTCTGGGTTTCTGGTATACCAGCCCAAGAAGGTAAACCCGGCTCTGCCGGGGTTATCCGGCCATTGCTGGATGGTCCAGTCAAATGCCAGGTTTGTTTCGGCAACAGACATACCCACGTGGGCAAAACGGGGGGCATGGGCTGTGCCAAGAGCAATGCTTGTGCAAACGAAGGTAACGCTGTGCCCCCACTGGGCGTAAACGGTTGCCGGGTCTTGCAAGGCTGTAATAGTACTGACGCCTGTAAATTGGATACCCGATGCATTACCGGTGGCCGTAAACGGGTAAGTTGTAAGCCCGTCTTGGGTACGGGTCCAGGCCATGAAAACATAGCCCTGGCGAATGGGGGTTGTGGGCATGTTGTGTGCGCCTATGGCCCCAAGTGCGGTTGTGGTTAGCAGTGGTGTTGGGGGCAAACCGCTGTGATTAAGGTCAAAATAAACGGAACGGGCCGCTAAGGGCATTATGCCTATATAGCCGTGGCCTTCTACGTAATATTGTATTAAGCCGTCGTCATAGTAGCCTGATTCGTCATACTCCGCTTCACTGTAATCTTGGTCATATTCCGGTCTTTCCCCGGTATAGTATTCATATTCCTCATATGGCCCAAGGTTGTAATACAGCCCGGGCCAATCTTCGGGTGCCGCCGCTATAAATACTACAAGAATCGGAGATTGCGGATAAGTATCGTTATTATCGTAATCATATTCATTACTACCTTCATAGATATACCCACTGTAGGTTTCCATTAACCAATAACCCCACTGGTAAGCCGGGGTTATTATCAGCTGATACTCCTCGTAACCATATGCATTATAAAAGGAAGAATACCAGCCCTCCGGTAATAAGCGAACTAAGTCCGCCTGGCTTCGAAGCGTTTCTTCAAGGGGCAGGGCCAGCCTTACTGCTTCGTACTCATATCCGTATTCCTCTGATATCTGGGCCTCTAAAACCCAGTAATCTCGTCCAAAGGGCATGTTGACCACAACATGCTCCGCTTCCGCCCAGTTGGGAAGCATAATGAAAATATTGCCGTTGTCGTCTTCTTCTATTGTAAAATTCTCCTGATGGGGCCGAGCGCTTACATATCCCCACATGTCTATGTCAATATGTACTGTATCGCTGGTTTGGTAATGTTCATCGCTATATGTGGGGGGCTCGTTATACTGAGCTAGTACCGCTACTGCTATAATTATGAATAACGCCGACATTAATATCGCAATACGATACTTATTGTGGCCGATAAGCTTACTAAGCCTATACATCATTTTAACCAATCCTTTCTTGCTATTGGGCAGATATCGTTTGTTTGTTTAGCTTATTTACTGCTGTGCAAAACATGATTTTCCTTATATTGACAGTTGCCAACTTTGCTAAAACACAGTAATTATGCTCCATCTGGAGCAACTTGGTGGAATATGGCAACGAGCGACGTTCAATATAGATAAAATTTGTCATATATAGCACCCTAGTCACCCCATATTTTTAAGTATCGCGCATTATAGCACTGCTATTTTAAGAAAGCTATGGAAATCTATGTTCAATTTTTACAAACATATTAAACTTGTAGTGCGCTTTGTAACACATTGTTCCATTCATTTTCCTAACACAGTCAGACAGGGTTAACGGGCTTGCAATGCTACGGCTAATACCATATTATTCGGTTATGCACCATTGATTGCATAAGAGCCGCCAAATAAATAATAAGCGTTTCTTTTCCATACAGCGCTAAAACACATAAAAAAGGAGAGAATTATGAAAAACATGCCAACAGTAAAACCGGGGATAGTAGCGGTAAGCCGCGATTGTTTCCCAAGCACCCTATCTGAAAAGCGCCGCCAAGCAGTTGTAGCGGCTCTTAAGGAAAAGGGCATCCCCGTAACCGAGATTAAAGTAGTGGTAGAAAACGAAAACCACGCAATGGAAGCCCTGGCGGAACTTAAAAAAGCCGGCTGTAACGCATTGGTTGTGTATCTTGGCAACTTTGGCCCAGAGGGCCCAGAGACTATGCTTGCGCAAAAATTTTGCGGGCCGGTTATGTTTGTGGCCGCCGCCGAAGAAACAGGGGAAAACCTTATCCAGGGCAGGGGCGATGCATACTGCGGTATGCTTAACGCCTCATATAACCTGGGTTTAAGGGGCGTAAATGCATATATTCCCGAATACCCAGTGGGAATCGCCTGTGAAGTGGCCGATATGATTGGCGAATTCTTGCCCGTTGCAAGGGTGAAAATTGCACTTGGCAAGCTAAAAATCTTTACCTTTGGGCCGCGCCCACATGACTTTCTTGCTTGTAACGCCCCCATTAAGCCGCTGTTTGACCTGGGCGTAGAAATTCAGGAAAATTCCGAACTCGACCTGTACGCAAAATTCAAAGCCAATGAAAACGACCCGCGAATAGAAGCGGTAGCAAAGGATATGGCCGAGGAACTTGGCCAAGGCAATAAGCAGCCCGGCGTGCTTACCCGGCTTGCCCAACTTGAGATTACATTGCTTGATTGGGCCGAGGCCAATATTGGTGCGTCTGAGTATTATATTTTTGCAAATAAGTGCTGGCCCGCATTCCAGACCCAGTTTGGAATGGTGCCGTGCTATGTAAACTCCCGTCTTGCGGCCCGCGGTATTCCCGTGTCATGCGAAACCGATATTTATGGTGCGCTTACCGAATATATACTGCAACTGGTGACAGACCTTCCGCCCACACTGCTGGATATAAACAACACTGTGCCCTACGACATGTATGACGCCAATAAAAAGAACCTGGGCAGCTACAAGCCAACAGACCTGTTTATGGGCTTCCACTGCGGCAATACCCCAATATGCCACCTGAAAAACGGCGAGATGAGATATCAGCTTATAATGAACCGCCTGCTGGAAGACCCAAATGCCGAGCCGGATATCACCCGGGGCACGTTGGAAGGGCAAATCAAGGCTGGGCAAATCACGCTCTTTAGGCTGCAATCTACTGCGGATTGCCAGTTGCGTTCATATATCGCTCAAGGGGAAACTTTGGATATAGACCCACGTTCCTTTGGAGGAATCGGCATTATTGCCATCCCGGAAATGGCGCGTTTTTACAGGCATGTATTGGTAGCTAAGCGCTATCCTCATCATGTGGGCCTAGGCTTTGCACATGTTGGCAAAGTGCTGTTTAGCGCAATGAAACTGCTGGGCGTTGCCGACGTGGCATATAACCAGCCTGCTGGTACGCTGTATTGCGATGAAAATCCTTTTGCGTAGAGTGTATGGTATAAATTAAACTCACGGCTCTTTCCGGCTGGGTTGGGAACCGGCGGTTTTGATACTAATGGTAAACCTTTTTCGGTTTTGATGATACCGACAAAGGCTTCCTCAACTATTCAGAAAGAGCCAAATTACAACAAAATAACCCAAAACAGGCCAAAAGGAGTATTCTCTTGCTAAAACCCTTAAGAAAATCCGTTCACAAAGCCAACCTTCGGCTGCCCAAGCTTGGGCTGGTGCTATTTACCTGGGGCAATGTAAGCGGTATAGACCGGGCCCGGGGCCTGGTAGTAATAAAACCAAGCGGCGTACCCTACAAAAAGCTGCTCATCGACGATATGATAATAGTAGACCTAAACGGCAATGTAGTGGCAGGCGAAGGCAAACCGTCGTCTGACACGGCAACTCACCTGCGGTTATACGAGGCTTTCCCCGATATTTCCGGCATTGTGCACACCCATTCAACCTACGCAACAGCCTTTGCCCAGGCAGGCCACAGCCTTCCGGCCTATGGCACCACCCATGCCGACTATTTCCACGGCCCAGTACCCTGCACCAGGGCCCTTACCGATTATGAAATTCGCGGCAACTACGAACTGGAAACCGGCAATGTAATAGCAGAAACCTTTGGCAACCTGGACCCGACCGCGGTACCCGGTGTGCTGGTTAAAAACCACGGGCCGTTCACCTGGGGGACTTCCCCGGCAGATGCCGTGTACAACGCCGCAGTATTGGAAGAATGCGCGAAGATGGCGTGGCTAAGCCAAAGCCTAAACCCGAATATGCCACCGGTTGAGCAAGTACTGCTGGACAAGCATTATTATCGCAAGCATGGGCCGGATGCGACTTATGGCAATGCATAAGACTTCTTAGGAAACCCCGAGTAAGCGGCCACAAGTACATGTTAAAGCCCGCGATATTCGTGGCCGCAAAGGAAATTTCCGAAGAAGTCTATAGTTGACCGCCCCTTGAAGGAAAAATTTTAAGGACTGCGCATACGCGCTTCCCGGGATAACAAATTAAACACCTGCATTCAAGAATTCAGATTTCTTGTATGCAGGTGTTTTTTTGGAGCGTACGTATTGACATTTTCTAAGACATATTCTAAGATTGCAAGGATTCACGCCCCGGAATCAAAATGAAACAAAAAACTAACGAAATTTAAAATGCATTGTGTAAAAGTTGGAGGTATTTATGCGCACCACCCATATCACAAAGCCCCTGGAAGTTGAACGCAAATGGCTTGTAGTAGACGCCGAGAATCAACTTCTGGGCCGCTTGAGCTCACAGATAGCTCATATTTTGCGCGGCAAGCATAAGCCGGACTTTAGCCCCTCTGTAGACTGTGGGGACTATGTTATCATAGTTAATGCCGACAAAATCCGCGTAACCGGCAAAAAGCTTGAACAAAAAACCTATGTACGCCACACCGGCTGGATAGGCCACCGCAAAGAGACTAAACTCAAAGTGGTACTTCAAAAAAAGCCGGAATATGTACTAACCCACGCAATCAAAGGCATGTTGCCTAAGAATAACCTGGGCCGCAAGATGTTTTCTAAATTGCACGTCTATGCCGGCCCTACCCATAAGCACGAAGCGCAAAAGCCCGAAGTGCTAACTATAACAACTTAGTCGGAAGTTTTTTTGCCGAGCGGCAAAAACCGCAAATTTATTTCTGCGTAAAAGCATCGCAGAAAAAATGTAAATTTAATCGGAAGTTTTTTTGCCGAGCGGCAAAAACCGCAAATTTATTTCTGCGTAAAAGCATCGCAGAAAAAATTTACTAACTAAAAGGAGACTCATATGGCAGCAGTTTCATATTATGGTACCGGCAGAAGAAAAAGCGCCGTCGCAAGGGTGTATCTATTGCCGGGCAAAGGCGATATTATAATCAATAAGCGCGGCATAGATGACTATTTCGGGCTTGAAACCCTTAAATTAATCGTACGCCAACCCTTGGAACTTACAGGCACCACCGCCAAGTTTGACATAAAAGTCAATGTGTTTGGCGGCGGCTATACCGGCCAGGCCGGTGCAATACGCCACGGCATTTCCAGGGCGCTTTTGGAAGCCGATGGGGATTTTAGGCAGCCCCTTAAAAGGGCAGGTTTCTTAACCCGCGACCCCCGTATGAAGGAACGTAAAAAATACGGGCTTAAAGGTGCAAGACGCGCGCCTCAATTCTCCAAGCGTTAATGCATGTGCGCTTAAATGTCAATGATACGGACCCTCGGCCAAGTGCCGGGGGTTTTGTGCAGATTAGAGCCTTTTCCAAAATTAACCTTTTATTGGAAGTGGTCAAGAAAAGGCAGGACGGATATCATGAACTTGTATCTGTAATGCAGTCATTGGCACTTAGCGATACAGTCACAATAAGTATGGCAAACAACAGTGAAATTTCCCATGCAATAGAACTGGTGTGCAATAACCCAAACCTCCCAACAGACGACCGCAACCTGGTAACCCGCGCCGCCAAATACATGATACAGGAATACAACATCCGGCAGCCGATAAAAATACAACTTGAAAAACGCATACCTATAGCGGCAGGTTTGGCCGGCGGCAGCAGCGACTGTGCCGCAGCACTTCTTGGCATAAACAAGCTGTTCGACTTAGGCATCCCACTGTATAGCGCTAAGCAGGCAAGCCAAACGGTTGCATCATACTGCCCAAGTAAAGCACAAATACAGAATAAAGCCGCCTCGTTAATGGAAATTGGAAAGCAGTTTGGGGCAGATGTGCCCTTTTGTTTGATGGCAAACGCAGCCGCTGAAGGGGGCGCAACCGCATTGGCGGAAGGTATAGGCGAAAAACTAACGCCCCTTGCACCCCACCCCAATGTGTGGGTGGTGCTGGTATGCCCAGGTATCCCGGTATCAACAGCGGATATTTTTAGTCGCTATAATGCCAAGATGCATACCCAACCGTTAGCGGACGGCCAATCTAACACAGCTTCCAATTGCTCCGCTATGATTAATGCCATAACCAAGGGCGATGTACATGCAATAACCGCTAATTTTAAAAACGACTTATCCCAGATAACCACACAACTCCACCCGGAGGTTCAAAACATAATAAACGAAATGAAAAACCAAGGCGCAATAGGCGCCGCAATGAGCGGCTCCGGCCCTTCGGTATTTGGATATTTCAGCGATAAGAAAAGCGCCGAAAAGGCATACAAGAATTTTTATCATATTGAAGGAAGGGCCTTCCTAACATACACAAAATGACTTAGAAACTGCCGAATAAACTCTTGGGGGGTGTACAATGCCAAAGGACAAACCAACAAATCCCGAAGCAGAGGATCTTAGAAAGCTTCCAAAGCCTATTCAATTAAACCTGCCCCGCTCACACCCAAAACCGGCACGCCGCCTTCATGAACCGGAAAAACAACCCACCCGTCAAGAGCGTGTAAACCCAAAATCACCCACCGGCGGCGCATCAAAAAAATCCGGCAATCCCTCCGATAAGCGTTATTTCAGTTCCGCCCAACGGGCCTATGGCCAACGCCGGCCGCGCCCGCCAAAGGAGCCTAAACCCAAGCGGCGCTGGTGGTATCATACTCAAACCGGCCCAATGCTGGGGCAAGGCGGCAGGTTATACACCCCGCCACAGCCCAAACAGCCATTTTTCCCGCCGCATATATGGCGGATTGTAAGGCTATGGCCCCTAGGTGTTATTGCGGTGGCCATTGGGATAATGGCAATGATAAACGTATTTAGCTACAACGCATGGGCCGTATACCTGGACGGCCAACTTTTAGGCCATATGCCCATAAACCGTGAAATCGAGCCGGAAAGCATCCATGATGTAGCAGTACGCCACAGGCGGGATATCCTGGGTGCCGATGAGGTACTGGTAAACGAAGCAGTAGAAGTCCGAACAGTACGGGCAGGCAGGCGTGAACTTTACACTTCCCAGGATATGATAAGGCTCATAAGCCAAAACTTCACATATCAGGTAATGGCCTCTGCCATATACTTGGAAGGGGAACGGGTAGCCACCCTAAGAAACCAAGCCGAAGCACTGCATGTGCAAGTGGAAATAATGCGCCGGTTTGAAAACGATGGTTATACAATACGGTCCCTGTCCGCCTTCGAAGAAGATTGGCAAATTATACAAACAGCAATTGACATAAATAATATGGACGAAGACATGGACAACCCAAACGAAGTCATACAATTTTTAGAAAGGCCCATTCAGGACTTGCACCGCCACGTAATACGAAGCGGCGACACCCAAGGCGGGCTGGCGGTAGAGTTTAACACCACAGTAGACAGGATAGGCTACCATAACGATATTTCATCAGATGCAATTTTAGTGGTAGGCAATATTTTACTTATAGAAGTCACCCGACCGCGCCTTACTGTTAGAACAGTAGATGAAGTTGAGTTTATTGAACTAATACCACGCGATGTAGAAACAATAGAAAACCCAAACATGCTTGCAACTGCATACGAAATAATTAACGAAGGCCGGGACGGTGAAATACAAATAGTACAGCGCATAACCCGGCTAAACGGTGTACAAGTTGGCGCACCTGAGGTAATATCCCAAAGGGAACTTTCTGCCCCTGTAACTCAAGTTGTAGAGGTAGGCACACTGGACACTGTAATTGAAACTAGGTAGTAAACACATTTATATACAAATGAGGAGGGCTTGAAATGCCAGAAAAAATCTTAGTTGTGGACGACGAAACCAACATCGTGGAAATACTAACATACAACCTAAAAAAGGCAGGCTATGAAACTATCGAAGCGTACGACGGTGAAACGGGGCTTAAAATGGCCACGGAAGAAAACCCAGACTTAGTAATGCTGGATATCATGATGCCAAAAATGGACGGTTACGAGGTTTGCAGGCAGCTAAGGCTGCAATCCCAAGTGCCGGTAATTATGCTAACCGCCCGTGCAGAGGAAACCGACAAGGTACTAAGCTTCGAACTGGGTGCAGACGATTACATCACCAAACCCTTCAGCGTAAGGGAGATGCTAGCAAGGGTAATGGCCAACCTGCGCCGCAGCAGCGTAGGCCAAGCCCAAGAGCCAACCAACAACAAGCTGGTATTTGGCGAAGTAGAAATAGACCTAGACATGCACGAAGTAACCCGTGGCGGCGTGCTGGTGGAACTTACCAGGCGGGAATACGAGTTGGTAAAATTCCTGGCGCAGCGTAATAACCAGGTGTTCTCTCGCGAGCAGCTATTCGAAAAAGTATGGTGTTACGAGCATTTTGGCGACATGCGCACAGTAGACGTAACAGTAAGGCGCCTAAGGGCCAAGCTGGAACCCGATGATACAGAGCCCACATTTATCCTAACCAAGCGCAAAGTAGGCTATTATTTTACAAGGGAATTTGGTGACGGAACCCCCAATGAATAGCATTAAACTAAAACTTATTATCATATATGCAGCGGTCGTTCTTATTATCATGATTGCAAGCGGCACCTTTATGGTGTACGAATTGCGCAGAAATGAGATAGAGCATACCTTTTCGCGCCTTGAAGGCCTAGCCGAGGTACTGGAAACGCATGTTGTGCGTGTATACGGTGAGCCTCAGGGTATTTTAGGCGCAACCCATTGGGAAATGCTTGACGCATACGATATACAGGGCATGATTTTAAACGACATAGGCCGGCCCATAGCCCCCTGGGAATTTGTGGAGCTTTTTAGCAACCAAAGTTTAACAGACGGGGCTATTTTATCGGCTGTGGGCGGCAACGCAGGTTTCGATGTAAGAAGCCGCGCCATTGACGTTACCCATGTTATGCAGCGGTGGCTGTCTCATGCAATGCCTGTGACTATCCATGACAGTGCTACTGGTGAAAGCACAACTTTTATTGTATATACCCGTGTAAGCGCGGTTCCGTTAAACGACAGAGTTTCCGGGATGATACTTAGCTTGGTTATTACAATATTAATCTCCGTTGTGCTAACTGCCGTGTTATGGTTCTTCCTTGCAAACAGGATTACAAACCCAATAGTAACCATGATAGACCGGGCAAAAGCCATGGCCCAAGGTGAACTTTCTGCGGAAATCCCCGTTCACGGAAAGGACGAAATAGGGCAGCTTGCCTATAATTTTAACCATATGGCAAGGGAACTTTCCCAGTTAGATACCATGCGCAAGGAGTTTGTTGCTAATGTTTCCCACGAATTGCGCACGCCCCTAACCTCTATTCGCACATATACCGAGACATTGCTGGAAGGGGCATTAGACGAACCTGAAACCGCTACACGCTTCTTAAAAATAGTAGACGACGAAGCCCAGCGTATGTCCTTACTTGTTACAGACCTTCTGGAACTTAGCCGCCTGGACAGTGCGCGCACTAAGCTTGACCAGGACGTACTTGACTTGGTGGGGTTACTGCGTGTAACCATCCGCCAAAGCCAAATCTTGGCCGAGCAAAAGAACCAGACAATAGAGTTTGACCCGCCAGAGGAATCATGCTTTATCTTGGCCAACGCCCCCCGGTTTAACCAGGTTGTGTTTAATGTATTGTCAAACTCTGTAAAATACAGCCCAGATGATACAACCATCACCGTATCTGTAGAAATTACAGACAATGACTATCGGGTATTTATAAAAGACCAGGGCGTAGGCATCCCGGAAGACAGCGTTAACCGCATTTTCGAACGTTTTTACCGGGTAGACAAGGGCCGGTCGAGGGCCATGGGCGGCACAGGCCTAGGGCTTGCCATTGCCAAGGAAATCATAGAAGAAATGGGCGGTAATATTTATGCTTTCAGCCCCCCCGGTGAGGGGACTACCATGGTAGTAAGGGTTGATAAGTATGTCGAATGCTGAAAACATTTGCCGACGACGAGCCGAATCTGCGAACGTTTCTACGCAGATTTGGCGACAGAGGAGGTTAATGTTTTCGCACTTCGATATATATTGAGAAATAGGGCGGTGGCTAGATGGAAAACATACTAACAACCACACTTAGGAGGGCTAAATCGTTTTTGATTTTAGCCCTTGTTGCGCTTGCGTTGTATCAGGCAGGCAGGTTATGGTTTATTCATTTGGCAAACCGTAATTTTTTCGAATATGTCTCGGCCCGTTTTGTGCCGTCTGTACCCGAGAGAGGCTGGGAGTTTGTGCGGCCTATGCGGGTGGTTAGCGGTTCAGGTGACGGGGTGTTTGCCATGCGATACGACGGGCTTATGGACGTCCCCTTTCGAACTTATTTTGACACTGTTATGACAGAAATGTTTGCAAACGGGCGCTTTGTAAGCGAGGCTGAAACGGACTACCGGCGAGTTCTATCCCGCCCGGTGCTAATATATGAATATGCGTTTTACATGCCCGGGGATGTGTTCCCTTTAGGGTTTAACCAGCGAACTACCGGGTTTTTGACCGGGCGCGGGGTTTTGGAGTTTAATTCCGTTGCAATATGGCCGTGGGTGGACGGTCAGGATGCCAGGGTATTTTTTATTAATAATGACCGGACATGGGAGTTTGTACTGGACGCGGCAAGGGAGCAGCTTGTGTTTCCTATTCATCCGGTGCCGTCAAGTTCTATCCATTTTGTTTCCTCTATATTGGAAGGATATGAGTTTTTGCCTCCCGGAAGTTTTGTTGCCCGCAGCGGCGATATTGGGTTTTCGTATTTCCCTGTTATTGTAACCAACCCATACCGCCCGCATATTGGGGGCAGTTTGGAGCATATCCGTAACCAGGTTTCGCATTTTTTTGATAACCCGGCCACCATTAACCACCGGGTTGCGGGGGACGGGGTGTGGACGGTTAGCAATATCCATACGGTTGTGCGATATTTTGGTACGGATGTGTTGGAATATTCCAGCTTCCGCCCTCGCCGACGGAATATTACAACCAGCTTTTTAGACGATTTTTCCGCAGCCTGGGCATTCATATTAAACGACCCTCATGTGATAGATGAAAACGAGGTTTTCCTTACCGGGTTTGAGGCCCGGGGTACGGGTTATGTATTTTGGTTTGGATATATTATAGACAATTTCCCAATTCTAATGCCGGATAATTGGGAGGTATCTTCACCGGAAGATATACTGCCTGCACCCATTGAAGTGGTAGTAGAGCAAGGGCGGGTAGTGCAGTATCGCAGGCTGGCCCATAATTTCCGCTTAAGCGATGTTCATAGCTGGCTTGATTTGGATTTGGATAATTTCATTGAGGGGGCTGCGGGGCCACTTGTGGGCCTTAGTTTGGGCTATCATATGAGCCCCTGGGACAGCAGCCTGCGGTTAGGCTGGATGGGTTGGTATGCGGAAGCATATGAGGATGGTTTGGAAACAGAAGCATATGAGGGTTATTTGGAACCGGAAAACCCATAAAACTGCTAAAATTTACACGCACAAATGGGAGGCTTAGATGGAGTGGGAGAAGGCCAAGAGTTATCTTTTGCTGTTCTTTATACTGCTTAACCTGGCATTAGGCGGGCTGCTTTTTATGGAGAGCCGCCGTTACATGGTCACGGCCGAGCGGGAGCAGACCATTATGACCATTTTGGCTCAAAACAACATAACCATGGATACCGAACTCATGAGGAACTTCGCGCCTATGCGCACAATGAGCGTTTCTGGGTTTTACTATAATACAGAGGATTTGGTGCGTATTTTTTTTGGTAGTGCCCCGGTGCAGCATACCACCAACTTTCGCGGATATGTAGTCACCCGCCGCCCGGCCGAGTTGGTAATCTCTAACGGTTTTATTTCATACAATAACCCACGGGGCCGCGGGGAGATTACCGAACTTAGTTCCTACGAAGCCAGGGAACTTACAAACGCCTTTGTACGCGCCTATTGGCCGGATTTTAGGCTGGATATTGAATACGCGGGAGACGACGGGATACTGCTTACCTACAGGCAGACATACCGTGGCAACTGGATTCATTCAAACTTTATAGAGTTCTTTGTTACCGAAGATGGGATAGTGCGCATAGAGATGCAGTTCAGCCAGGTGCTAGGATGGGAAAGTGCGGACCAGCAGCCCATTGTACCGCCGGACGAGGCGCTGCTTACCTTTTTCCAACGGGTAAGGCTTATGGCCCAGGCGGCACCAATGGTTATTACTCATATGGACTTGGTATATTTTCAAGAAGAAGGCGGCACGGACCCAGAGGTAGGCCACCGGGCAGTACCTTTTTACCGGGTGTTTGTTTATGGGGGGGGTAGTGACCCGTTTTTGATTAATGCTATTACTAATGAGATTATACATTGATGGGTTGAAGGTCTAAACCGTTTAAGACCGTGGGGCTCTGCCCCACACCCCGCAAGCTTTTTGAAAAAAGCTTGGCAAAAACTTTAAGAAAAACCGCGCAAAGGCAGCGCGGTTTTTTGGTGTTGGATTGGCGATGTTCTCGTTATATAGGCGTTTTGATTTGAAATGGGCTGAAGCAAGCCGGAAAATGCAACGCTTCAATGCATTTTCCGGCGCAGTCTGAAGCCCAATTTCAAACAAAATCGCTATAGCCCATAACGCGGCAGCATATCCAATATTTGCTCTGGGGATAACATGCTTGCGCTAATTTCCAGCACTACGTCATTATACAGTATCGCAATGGAGAGTACTTGCCGGTCGGGCATGTCGTCTGTATGGCTGTCTAGCCAGTGGGTGAAAGTCTCAAGTAGTTCCAAGGTTAAATCCTCGATTGCAATAACCGGGATTGCAAAAACTCGGCGCGCCCGGTGGGTTTCGCCTTCGAACACAGGCAGGCGCTGGTTATGCTCTTGACTTGCTAGGTCTTGGGCGGTTAGCTGGCTTTCATGGTGGTGATTTTCGGCCTTTCTTATCATCCATCTTAGATGTGTGTGGGTGCTGCCGTCCCAAGATAGCAGCAGGAAGTCGCTGTCTTGGCATATCCAGCGGTTTGCTATGCCTAGGTTCATGCCTGGGGGGATATTGGCCGGTACAAAGTGGCCGAAATCCGGGTCTTGCCGGGCTTCGGCCAGGGTTATATGGTCGTTGCGCAGTTCGGGTATTTCCGGGTCGGCCAATACAGATAAATCTGCCGGGCCGCCTAATATTAGGGCGTTTACTACTGCTGAAAGTTGAGTATAGCCTTGAGCATCGTCCGGTGCGACTGTATGGGTGACAATATAACCGATATTATCCAGCATAAACACCGCTACATGAATGCCGGTATGGTCGGCAGAAAGAGTTGTAACTAAAACCCCGTGCATATAGGATGTTTCTATGTTGCTGTATGGCTGCCATAATATGCGGCTCTTGGTTTCTTCGTGGGTGGATTCGCATGTGTCGAGCATTATGTGGGTCGAGTGGCTGTAGTTGAAAAATTTAGAAGCGGATACCTCCAGTAATACACCCTCGGGACAGTATATGGCTGTAGCGGTAAAGGCCGGGTCAATGTTGGGGAAAACAGCTTGGAACTGCTGGGCGGTAAGTTCGTGGGAAAATGTCATCATCATTGACGAGCGCGCTCCCCCACTTGCATACAACCGGGAGAAAATATGTGTTTCCCTGCCTAAATGGTATGGAGGAACCTGATTCTGCTCCAGGTGCCACCGTTCATCCCGCCATGGGATTGGTATGCCTTCTTCCGGGGCAGCCTCCTGCAATTGGGGGGGGGCATCGTAATAAGGGACACCCCCTGCCATTACATCACCGGCCCCGCCTGGGGCTGGTGCCATTATCCCAGTGTCTATTCCGTACAGGCTGCCGTTTTCGTTATTATCGTGGCTGCTAATATGGATAACATATTCCTCCGGGCCGCGCAGGTTGCGAATCGTGCCGGGCATTAACCACATGCCAAACAATAATACTGCGGCGGTTGCCACAAGGCCCGCGTAGCTAAGATAAGTGCGGCGGCCGGCTGTAGGTGAAGGTTTTGACCTTGCACGCATTATGATTTTGCCCTTTAAAGCTGGGTCAGGTGATATATTATCCATGTAGTTTATATAGTCTTTCATTGATAGTCTCCTCTCAATTGATTTCGGTATGTCTCGCTTATTCCGTTTCCAAGAAATCCTTAAGCTTACGCCGTGCACGGGTTAGCTGCTGGCGCACAGCGGATTCGTTTTGGGTGGTTATTTCCGCAATTTCCTTTGTAGAGTAGCCTTCGTAGTAGAACAGATGAATTACCCCACGGTATTTCGATGGCAGCGCCATAATGGCCTGCACAAGGCTTAGCTGGCTTTCGTTTTTCGCCGGATAGGTATCTAGAAGGGGCACCGTTCGCCTCCACCAGTGGGAGCGCAAGCGGTTTTTACATAGGTTTACCGTGACCCTAATAAGCCAGGCCGCTTCATGCTCAGAAGATTCGAAGTCTTGCTGTTTTTCGAATAATTTTATGAACGCATCTTGAACTACATCTTCCGCGTCGGCCTTGCTGCCCAATATGGCAAGCGCTGTACGGTATAGTTTGTTTTGATGCTTTTTTATTATTGCTTCCATCCAGTAGGCATGGGCATGTGGTTCGCTTATTGTCGAAATACCTATCCCGGGCTTATGGGATAGAAGTTCGCTACCGGGTAAATATGTGGTGCAATCCACCGGCCGGTTGGATTGTATATCCATTTGTTTCACTCCCTTCACCTTATATACACCTGACAGGGGGTAAATGCGACATGGTTTATCTTGTTGTTTTTACCAAGAAAACAAGCCTCTATGCAGCGAAGAAAAACCGCAGAGAGGCTTGACATATCATTACTCATAATGTGTTACGTTTCACACCCCTACACCCACCAAGCCCCCTCCTCCGGCGGCACATCCTCCTCGGCTTTCACAACTTCCAGCTTCCTAATTTCCCTATCTTCAATATACCCATCTAAAATATCCTTTAACACCGCCACAATAGGTATCGCAACCAGCATACCCAGCACCCCTGCATATGCCCCGCCCACAGTAACACTAATAATTACCAATAGTGGACTAAGCGAAAACGAGCCACCCATAAGCTTAGGCTGGATAACATTGCCATCAAGCTGCTGGATTGCAAACATAACAACCGCCGCAAAGGCCGCAGTACCCAGGCCCTGGGTAAACGCAACAACAATAACGGCCACCGCCGTACCAAAAATAGAGCCAAAATAAGGAATATAGTTAACAATCCCCAACATAAGCCCCAAAACAAGGGCGAATTGGGAACCAAAAAGGTACAGCGTAATAGTCATAAGGGTACCCAAAATAAGACCGTCAATTGTTTGAACATAGATATACTGCCGGAAATTGAAATTAAGCTTACCGCAGTATTTTAGAATCATAGCTTTCTTTTTCTCGGAGAAAACCGCCCCAAGAAACCGCAGGGTGAAGGTATGCAGCCTTTCCATTTCAATAAGCAGGTAAATAGAAGATACAATAGCCAAAAACGTCCTGAATAAACTAGCTGCCGCGCCGCCAAAGCCTGCAAGTATAGAAGCAGTAATGGCCGCCGGGTCAAAATCGTCCACAAACTCCTGAATCATGCTAAAGCCGCCGTCTTCCAGGTCAAGTTCCGGTATAAACTCCGGCAAGTTTAAGCTGTTTACCCACGCCACCGCATTTTGCAGCCCCAAAAGATGGGTGTCAAACTCATTAACAAACTGGGTAATGTTTCTTATGAGGGCGGGGATTATAAGATTTAGCGAAAGCACAATCAAGGAAACCACTATAATCATAAGAATAAGCACCGCAATAGGACGGCTGCGCTTTATGATTACCGGGTTCTTTGTGCGCTTTAATAGGCGCTGAATGCCGCTACAGGGCAGGTTTAAAATATAGGCCAATACAAGCCCGGTGAAAAATGGGTTAATAATCCCCCATATGCGGGAAAAGAAGCCTAAGATGATACCAATCTCCCCTACTACATGGAAGGTAACAATTACAGCCACGGCCAAAACATAATACGGCACCATGGACTTGACTATTCTGGACCGAAAAATTCTGTTCAATAGGATCACTCTCTGGATAAATTTATGGTAAGCAATAATACTGTATGACAATATGATTTTATGGTAGATGTGTCAAGTATAGTGCATTCAATTGAGAATGACGGTTTTTGTCATTCTTAATTGAATCACTTTCCGAAGCCATAGCAATTCCAATCCCGCATATTGGATTGAAATCGCTATATTTATCTGCAGTTTTGATACTAATGGTAAACCTTTTTCCGGCTTAGCAAGTACAGCATTTCATTGCCGATACACTTCTGGCCGACACAAGAGTATTCTCCTAATTCACCATCATTAAGGGCTTTTTCAAAAGCGGCGGCATAGTGCTTAGCCATACCCTTTTCGCGGCCCCCCAAACTTTTAAGGGGGTAGGTTATCAGCAGATGACGGGCACTTAGTTCCCGTGCAAGCTTGAAGCCGCTGCCGGGGGCTTGGGCTTCCAATACGGGGATTAGCTTGCACATTAGAGCAATATCTGCCCTGTGAGGCGGGACATGCACAGCCAGGTCGGCGCAGTTTGCCAAGGGCGGCAAAGATAGGCATACAAGAAAACGATTAATCAAATCGGCTACCCGTGTATCGATATCGTATGCGTGGTAGGTTTTTAATTTGGCTGCCGGGCTTTGCCCTTCATTATCAAATCTACCGGCCCATGCCCCTGCCATTAACGGAATCGAAAAGGGATTATAGCCGCAGCCTATATCCAAAATAGATTCCACCGGGCCGGTGTGGGATAGGATAAACTCGTAGAAACCGGCGTAATGGGGCAGCCGTTCTTTGGTAGATGCGTGTAAGGGCAGTAAAGATACGGCGGCTTCGTTTACATACTGGGGGCAAACATTGGCCCTTTCAGAGGTGCTGGGGTTGTCCTGTTTACGGCGCTCTTCCAACGCGCTTATTATTGCTGCGGCTTTCTTATGTGCATTATCTTGGGTGTAGGCACCGTATAATTGATGAAGTTTCGTTTTCACTGCCTTAATGTTATCGGGCTTTTTTTTCTGCTCTTTTTCCGTTTCGGCCTGTAAACGCTCAACCAAAGGCTTATAAACAGCGGCATATTTTTTTGTCATTGCAGCATCTCCATTAGCATCGTAAAAAACCTTAGGTTGTGTATTGTGGCAAGCCTGCTTCCCAGCCCGTCGCCAATGCTTATTAAGTGGCGGATGTATGCACGTGAGTAGTTTGCGCAGGCATGGCAGTCGCATAGGAGGGATATGGGACGCGGGTCCCGCCGGTAACAGTCGTCCAGTGGGTACATATATTGGTAAAAGTCCCGGGTTAGGTCCACGTTCCCAAACTCTTCGAATTCCTCGTTAAACACGTATAGGCGGTTATGGCGGGCCTCCCTGGTTGGGATTACACAGTCGAATAGGTTAAACCCCATTTTTACACAGGCTGCGATGTTTTCGGGCCTTCCTACACCCATAGCGTATTTTACCATGTGGTTTGGGATTAGTTCCGCGGTATATGCCAGTATTTCTTCAGTTAAGCGGCCGTTTTCGTCTAAAGGCCAGCCACCAAAACCAAAGCCTGAATAACCCATTCCCAATAGCGCCGTTGCGCATTCCTTGCGAAGGGCTTTGTCGTTACCCCCTTGAATTATACCGAACAGCTGTGGCGCGCTGTCCAACTTTTTGCCGCCTTTTTGAGTATGTTGCAGGAATACGTCCATACACCGTCTGCCCCATTTAACGGTTGTTTCTACGGCTTTGGCCTGTACCTGGTAAGGGTCGCTTGGGTGGGTGCAGTAATCCAGCGCCATTAAAACATCCGAGCCATAAGATAATTGGGACAGAATGCATTTCTCCGGGGAAAGGGTGGTTTTCTTCCCGTCACGCCTAAAGATGATTTCATTTGGGCGAATCTCGCCCATGGCGGCGTTCTCTCTTATTAAAGAGAATACTTGAAACCCGCCGGAATCTGTGATAATGGGCCGCTGCCACCCGGCAAAACGGTGCAGCCCACCAATGCTTTTTATTGTGGCCGGGCCGGGCTTTGTCATAAGATGATATGTGTTCATTACCAGGCCCTGAACGCCGCAGTTTATAAGGTCTGTACTGTCTACAGTACGTACCACACCCCTTGTTGCGTCCGGGAAGAAGGCAGGTAGAGGCACATCGCCCCATTGAAGGGATAGTTTCATCATAATCTCCATTCCGCCGCTTCGCTTGCGGCACAAATAGGCATGAAAGTGGTAACTTTCACACTAGCAACTCCTTAAGCCGTAGATTTGCCGCATATATTGCTTTTTTGCCCCCCGGTATCCCCATTTGCTTTTGGGTTTCATATAACAGGTTTACGGCATCTTTTAGGGTGCACCGGTTTTTTATCATGATATCAACCAGTTGGGCCTCCAATGACAGCGGCTGGGCTGTGTCCTCATTGCTTTCTTTTGCGGGCAATATGACTATGCATGTGTACTCGCCTTTTTTTGCGTTAGCGTTTTGGGATAATTCCTCTAAAACCTCTGACGGTGTGCCGCGATATATCCGTTCAAATTTCTTTGTTATGTCGTTACATAGGCAAATGCGGGCAGTTGGGTAGGTTTCCGCCAGTAGGATAAGTGTCTTGTGGATGCGCAGCGGGGATTCGTAAAACACTGCCGGGGGGCTAAAGCCGGGGCGGTTTTGTAAGCCGTTAATTCCTCCAAGCATGTCCCATATTTCTGCTTGTTCTTTTGGGGTGCGTGGCATAAAGCCTAGGAACATAAACCGGGAGGCGTCAAACCCGGAAACGGATAACGCCGCCGCTACGGCATTGGCCCCGCACACAGCCACAACTTCTATACCCTTTGCGGCGGCCATGCTTACCAGTATATGCCCAGGGTCGGAAATTGAGGGTGTGCCGGCGTCGGAAATTAGGGCTACACTTTTCCCCGCCTCCAGGGCCGAAAGAAAAAAATCCCCACGTTTCCCCTCATTAAATTTATGACAGGAGAACAGCGGGGTACGTATTCCAAAATGGGTTAAAAGCCCGCGGCTATGGCGGGTGTCTTCGGCTGCGATCATATCCGCTTGGGACAGCACTTCTACTGCCCGGGGGGTCATGTCTGCCAAATTGCCTATGGGCGTTGCCACTATATATAAGGTGCCGGGCATTGCGGCCTCCTTCTGCGGCAGTTTCATAAACTGCACGGGATTTTGTGTTGTGGCTACATTCTAATATGATATCGTAATTTTACAAGACTTATGGTAATCTTCCAGTGACGGGATGGTGAACGATGAAAACAGTAGATATACTGGGCATACCCATAAACGCCATAAGCATGGACGGGGCCCTAGACCTATTAGAATCCTATTTAGACGAGCCTGGGAACCACATAATAGTAACCCCCAACCCGGAGGGGGTAATGCAGGCAAGGCGAAACCCGGCATTCCGCGACGCGCTTATAAACGCCGATTTGCGGCTGGCAGATGGTATAGGCATAGTACTGGCATCCCGTTTTATTGGCAATACAATACCCGAACGGGTACGGGGCTATGATACAATTTTCGCATTATTGGAAAGGCTGGATAAGAAGAACCGTAAACACACGGCTTACTTCCTAGGCGGCCCGCCCGGCACCGCCGAAAAGGCCAAAGCACAAATGGAAAGCCGCTTCCCTACCCTAACGGTGGTAGGCTGCCATCATGGGTACTTTACCCCGGACGACGAGCCTGCTATCTTGGAAGAACTAAACCGCCTGCAACCGGATATTATGCTGATATGTACAGGTATGCCCCGGGCCGAAATTTGGGCGCACGCCAACCGGGACATACCGGCCCGCATAAGCTTATGCCTTGGCGGAACCATGGACATTATGGCCGGCAATATAAAGCTGACCCCATCGTGGATACGCAAGCTGGGCCTGGAATGGCTGTACAGGCTTATACGCCAGCCAAGCCGTATTAAGCGCCAGTTGGACATCCCGCGTTTTATTTTCGCTGTACTAAGGCATGGCAGATGATAAGGCCGTTCCGTTGTAACGGCTCTATAGCGATTTCGTTTGAAATTGGTCTGCGCAGAAAAACGCATTGAAGCGTTGCATTTTCCGGCTTGCTTCAGCCCATTTCAAATCGAATCGCCTATATGTTGGAAAGGAAAAAATATGATTAATAAAATTTTAAAGAGCGACCAAACAATGCGATATATCAAAGACTACCTGATAATCATATTGGGGGTTTTCTTGCTTGCCTACTCGGTAGTGGCGTTTTTCCAGCCACAAAACATGGTAACCGGTGGAGTGTCAGGTCTGGGGGTTATTATTGCCGACTATTCTACCAGGTGGCTGGGTTGGGAAATTCCCATTTGGCTTACGAACTTAGTATTTAATATACCGCTGTTTATTATTGGTGCGTTTACATTAAAGGGCGAAAGCATAGTCAAATCCGCTTTCGCAACACTCTTTTTTACCTTGGCCTTGTTTTTGGTGCAGTTTCTTCCTGTTCCCGAAAATGATATTGTGCTGGCTACGGTTTTTGGCGGCGTAGTATCAGGCGTTGGTGTAGGGCTTGTACTGCGCGCACTGGCAACTACCGGAGGTACTACTTTGGCAGGCGCGATTGTACACAATTCGCTGGTTAAACATGTGTCGGTAGCAAAAATTATTTTTATTATCGACAGCGCAATTGTAGTGATAGGGCTTGTGGCTTTTGGCCCGGTTGCTACTATGTACGCTATTTCGGCAATTTATGTTTCTACAAAGGTCATGGAGGCAGTACTTGAAGGGATGCATTTTGCCAAGGCCGCCTTTGTGATATCGGAAAAATCCGAGACTATAGCCGAACATGTAATGTCACATTTAGATCGCGGTGTGACAGAACTAAGGGGCCGGGGTATGTACACAAAGCACGATAAAAATGTACTAATATGCGTGGTTAGTACAAAGGAACTTATTAAGCTTAAGCAATTAGTCTCAGACATTGATGAAAATGCCTTTGTAATCGTTGCAGATGTGCGGGAGGTGCTTGGGGAAGGGTTTAAGCCCCATTCGTAAATTCTAGGGTGTGTCGACAGTAACGTACAAGAAATTAGCGTACCTGCATTGCTAGATTATTGAGAACATAATTTTCCAGTATATTTTATCCACTCCAGGAAATGCTTGTATAACATGAATAAGCATTTTGGAGGGAGCAGTATGCACAGCAGCAAAGTAGAAATCTGCGGCGTCAACACCTCAAAACTGCCGGTACTGAAGGGAGAGGAAAAACGCAAGCTATTTGAACTGATACTAGAAGGTGACGCAGAAGCGCGAGAGCAATATATTTTTGGTAACTTGCGGCTGGTATTAAGTATAATCCAGCGCTTTAATAACCGCGGGGAATATGTAGATGATATCTTCCAAGTAGGTTGTATTGGGCTAATCAAAGCCATAGACAACTTTGACATAACCCAAGGGGTGCAGTTTTCCACCTACGCCGTGCCTATGATAATAGGCGAGATACGCCGTTATCTAAGAGACAATAATACAATAAGAGTAAGCCGCTCCCTTCGGGACACGGCCTACCGTGCCCTTTCAGTAAAAGAGCGGCTAACCAACAAAAACGCCAAAGAACCGGATATAGAGGAAATAGCCAAGGAGATGGAACTCCCAAAAGAGGATATAATTTTCGCCCTAGACGCGATACAAGACCCGGTATCCCTATTCGAGCCGGTATACAACGACGGTGCCGATGCCATTTTCGTAATGGACCAAGTAAGCGACGAAAAAAACACCGATAACCGCTGGCTTGAGAATCTTTCCTTAACTGAGGCCCTAAAGCGCCTAAACGATAGGGAGAAGATGATACTTGGGCTGCGGTTTTTTGAGGGTAAAACCCAGATGGAGGTGGCTGATGAGATAGGTATAAGCCAAGCCCAGGTATCCCGCCTAGAAAAGAACGCCCTGAAGAATATGAAAAAGTATATTTCGTGACTATTATAGTGCATTCAATTGAGAATGACGGTTTTTGTCATTCTTAATTGAATCACTTTCCGATACCATAGCAATTTCAATCACGCATTTTGGATTGAAATTGCTATATAAAGTCACGTAATTTGTCGTAATGTTGGAAAACCAAACGACATATGATACAATCTATACGTGTCCATGTAACGGATACTGCAATTAAGGGCATTTACTGGCCCTACACAATCTTCATGTTAACGCGATAGGAGGCTAATTACATGGAAGTTTTAAAAGTATCATCAAAGTCAGAACCTAAATCCGTAGCAGGTGCCATTGCCGCAATCCTGCGCAACGATGAACCGGTAGAAGTCAACGCAATAGGCGCTGCGGCCGTTAATCAAGTGGTTAAAAGCATAGCCGTAGCTAGGGGCTATGTAGCCCCTAATGGCATTGATTTGGTGTGCATACCAGCCTTTGCTCAGCTGGAAGTAGACGGAAAAGAAAAAACCTCTATCCGCTTTATAGTGGAAAAGAGATAGTTTGACACCGGCCAAGCCGCTGGTTATAATTGTAGGGCTTCGAAAAAAGTTCGCAAGCCCGAGTGGCGGAATGGCAGACGCGGTGGATTCAAAATCCACTGCCGGCAACGGCGTGGGGGTTCAAGTCCCTTCTCGGGCAGTATAGCCCTGAATCTATTAATGATTCAGGGCTTTTTTATTTCCAATTTCAAAGGTCTATGTGGTGTTACACGCGGGGGATTAAATCATAGTCCACTGGGGTAATCCCACGAGTGTTTGAAAGGGGAAACAACATGCGTAAAGTAACTATGCGAAGCAAGAATGAGGTCACGGTAACAGAGGCGATTGACCGCTTCTTACGGAAAGGTGTGGCGAGGAACTTATCAGACAAAACGCTAGACACCTATAGAAAGCGTTTGCGGCCATTCCAAGGCTTTTTGAATGACGACACTGTGTCCGTATCAAGCATTACGAAAGACACTGTAGCCGATTATACTTTGCACTTAAAGGAAACTGGAAACCGCAACGACATAACCACAACTTCATTTCTTAGAGACTTGCGGGTATTCCTGTACTTTTGCATGGATGAGGGAAGCCTTCAACGGTTCAAGATTAAACTGCCAAAGGTAGACAAGCCCATCAAAGAAACATATCTTGATGAAGAACTAAAGAGCCTACTGAAAAAGCCAAACATCAAGACATGCGACTTCACAGAGTATAAAATCTGGGTTCTGACCAATTACCTTATGGCAACGGGCAACCGTATATCATCCGCACTTGACGTTAAAATTGAGGACTTAGATTTTACTAATGCCTTGATTCAAGTTAATAAAACCAAAAACCGTAAAGCACAAATACTACCCATGTCTGCAACACTAGCCACTGTATTGCAGGAGTATCTTATATATCGCAAAGGAGAAGCTGGTGATTATCTATTTTGTAATTCCTATGGTGATAAGGGGGAAATCCGCACCTACCAAGAAATGTTAGCAAGCTACAATAAAGCCCGTGGAGTAGCTAAAACATCGGCACACCTATACCGCCATACATTCGCTAAGAAGTGGATTCTAAACGGTGGGGATATATTTCGACTGCAAAAGATATTGGGACACAGTGACTTAACAATGGTTAGAGAGTATGTAAACATGTTTGGCAATGAGATATCCCTAGACTTCAACCGCTTTAACCCACTGGATAATATGGGAGGCAGCCATGCCAAAGATAGAATTAAAATGTAGCATATAATCACCCTGCCAGAAAGCATAGCAGTTTAATCTCATAAATTACCAGTTCGGCAGCTAACAAAAAACGGTGTATCATTTCACAATATAGCGCCAGTCAACCCCATACCAATCAACCCCAGTTTGCGGAGCGAAGCGTAGCAAACAAATCCTCGTTGAAAGCATTGTTGTGGGTGGTGGGGCGAAGCCCCGCTACCCAACGCAATGCTCTTTAATGAATTTAATCCAGAACAATATGTATAGCCCTATAATAATACGCAAAAAAAGTTGGCTACATTTCTGATATAAGGACAATTAATGCACTAGGTATATCAGAAAAATAGCCAACTTTATATAGATTTTAGTGTATTAGAAATGTAGTCGATTTTAATTCATTTGCTTTTTTATTAATTATTATCAATTTTTATAAATGATTAATCTAATTCCTTTTGATATTTAACATAGTTTGAATCAATAAAAACATAAAAATGCTGCCAAATGAGTCTTGGCAATAGTGACCCAAACCATCTAAATTCCTTATATTCTTTCTGCTCCATTGCACTTTGATATAATGCATTACCATCAGCAAACGTTTCGTGAGTTTGTTTATTAAGACCTTGTAGAACTCTATCATTCAATTCTTTCCGATTATCCCGTACCATTGTAGTAAAATCGTCATGGCCTATAGGGGGATGCCCTTTAATTTTTTCACTGTTGCCTATCAGTATATACTTTTTATACGCGCCATTCCATCCATATAGTTTGTTTAATTTATGGCTAACTTTTCTGTAATATTTACCATAATAACGAGGGGGCATTTTTTTGTTAGCATACCCCATTGCGCTCCTGACCTCTTTCTCTACGGCTTTAATATCATTAACTTGTTGGGCATTTGCTTTCACATGTTCATTGCCTATAACAATCATTCGCAACTCATCATATTGCAGAATGCCTTCTGCCACCATATCATCAAGTGCATAAAAAAGGTTGTATTTAAGCATCTTTTCACTTCTGCTAAAGAAATAAACAATATGTTCGCGGGGTATTGAACTCGTATAGGCTATCACATCTACATCATCTTTGTCGTATTGGCTGTTTACCATTCCCAACACAATAAACAATTGCCTTGCTGTATATGTGGAGGTACATTTATGCCTTTTTGATAGTTCACACATAACTAATGACTGAATTAAAGATTTATAGCTATCCTTATTACCTACCTTGGGAAACGGATATACTTCAACAATAATATATCTATTCCCCTTGCGCTTGTAGCTAAAATAGTTTTGCCAATCAGCCAATTGGGATTTTTTTGAATCACCATCTAAGACTTCATCACCTAACACTTCACACAAATGTTTATAATTCATAGCTACAAAGCCTGGGGTTAGTTCATAGGTATCTATGCTTCTAACTTTGTTTTTAGTCCCTTTTTCTCGCGGCATTTTACCACCCTATTTTTCGTTATCATTGTATAGTTAGCGAACCATTATTCTAAGCAACCTCTCAATAATTTTTTGCTCAATCGCACTCGCTACGCTCGCGTTTCATTCGCCTAAAAAGTTATTATCGAAGTTTGGGTGCTTGGTGCTACGCACCTTCACACGTTGAGGTTATAGAGTTAGAACAACAAATGTATAAGCTATCAAGGTTTCCTGTTTTCGTCTAAAAATGAAAACATTGTTTTTATCATGTTGACTGCTACCATTTTTTCATCTTCCGAACGGTTGCTAAAAAGCTGAAGCATAAGGTTATCTGAAATTGATTCTCCGATAGCAACAGAATCAGATAAAATATAGTCAATTGTTACGCCCAGACGGTTAACAATAAGCACTAGCTTATCAAGTGCTAGACTTCTCTCACCGCGCTCAATTTGACCAATATATGCAGTTGTGAGACCAACATCATCTGCAAGCATCTCTTGTGTTAAGTTTAATTTAAGCCTTTCCTCACGCATACGCCGACCTAAAGCTATGTAGTTCATCTACTTCGCCCCCTTCTTTCAGCATAGCTAAATGATACCGATAGCTAATTTTGAATGTAATTGGCTATATGCTTCATACGCATTGGCTTGTAGTTGTATTACGCTATATCCCTTGTTATACTACTTCGTAGAGAAGGTGATATAGTGTTGCAAATACATGTTAGAAACACGTTGATATTGGCAGGTTTAATAGTTTTATTATACCTAATGCTCCTATTTGTAAGTGGTAGGTACATGAGCCAACGTTTGGATGGAATCTGGGTTAGCGTGTGTGGTCAAAGTGAATATGTATTTGATAGTAATGAATACAGACACAGCGGAGGAGATAGTGGTCATTTTAGTGTAAAAGGGAATATGATTCACTTTAGCAATGGAGACGCATACCCCATAAACGTCAGATTGAGACGTTCATACATGATTCTGAATGGTATTCACTACTTGCGGAGGGATTAAAGGAAATGAAAATTTGATTGAGATTCTTTATTGTGAATCCTTGCAAATTTTGCTAAAATATCAATGCACATAGGAGTTGTATAACTTTGAATCTTTGCAACAAAGTAGCATAGGGATAAACAAAGTTGAGGGTAAATATGGTTGAATGGATTTATGAAAACAGGTCTTGGATTTTTAGTGGGGTTGGGGCTGCCATACTGGGTCTGATACTGCGGAAGGCAAAGGGCAAGGCAGAATTTGAACTAACATTTAGATTCTATGCCCTACTCTTTACTGCTACTATTGCCGCCTTTGGCTTTGATTATCTTTTTAATTATAGTGAAGATTGGCGTTTGAGAGTTTTCATTTTTGGAACAGTTATAATAGCAACCTTCGTGGCACATACATGCATAAGCCATTTGAGGCGTAGATATGCGAAAGCTAGGATTATTAACAGATTGTCAATAGATGATTGTGCTTATGTAATAAAATGCTATGAGGAGGATGTATATTTTAGATTCGAGTCACTTGGAGATGGTATAGGTTTTGATTCCAAATGGGAAGGGGTTTTGCTAGTGCCACGGGGAAGATATGTTGAACTATATAGCTCCTATAAGATAGTTGCTTGCAGATATGCATATAAGTTGGCAAAAAGAAAGTTGCGGGGAATGAGCAGAGGTAAGTAATAGTGGCAAATGCCAATTGTGAAGAGTTGGTTGCATTATAAAAGCAACGGTAGTAAGTAGGAAGGTGAGTATGGTGACTATAATTGATATCTTGAAGAAATATGATTTATGGGATAAAGCACAATATGAGTACCGTATTCAAAAAGCCCATAGCATATCAGAAAAGATTAGAATTCATATTGGGCTTCTTAGAAGTAAATATAACAACCTACAAAGTGAGAGGCGCAGGCTATTCTTGGAAGACCAAGAAGCATCTAAGGTCTATCATGATGATTTAAATGAACTGGAAGATTGGTTAGCACAATTAAGAGAATGTATGGATTGACGATAAAAGATAGCAAGATGCCTATTTTGTAAAATAAAGTATCTTATACTAACAATTGACTTAATGCAAAAAGATAGGGGAACTCTTACATGCTAAAACCATTTTGGGGACAACCTGAAGGCAACTTCATTTTATATATGGATATCTTGGGTGGAGAGAAGATTATACAGTCACCACAGATTGGTATTTTATCAACGGTATTAGATTGGACGTTGAAAGAACTAAAAAGAGCAAAGCAAATTCATAGAGCAGATGATGTTTATTTTAAAATGTTTTCAGACAATATAATTGTCTGCTCTGAAAATAATTATGAGTTCCTACTGCTGATTGCGGCAGGATGGCAAAAGCACTTGGCAACCTTCGGCATATTCCTACGTGGAGCAATTTGCTATGGGAGCGTTATTAAAAACACTGACTTTATTTTAGGCGATGGCTTAGTAAGAGCATACAAATTAGAAAATGAACATGCAAAATCTCCAAGAGTGCTGGTTGATAAGGGCTTTATTGATGCGCTGTCTTGTAAAGAAGCAAGTGATAGTGTTTATTCACGATATTTACACAGGGATACAGATGATAATTTATACGTTCATTACCTTAAAGAAGCAAACCTAACCTATGACAAGACTACTATGATGAATTTATTATTGGAGCATACGTTTCGTATAAAACTTAATCTATTTTGGAATAGCGAAATAACAGAATTTACACCAAGGGAACAGGAAAAGAACGTGCAGGGGAGTATAAATAAAAAATATGAATGGCTACGGGATTACCACAATGCATTTATACGTGATAACAACTACGATAGTAGATTCATAATTGATAACGATTCGAGCAAATGGAGGGATAAGTTTGAGGGATAAAATTAAAGCAGTTATATTGAATAACTCATCTAGTACGGACTCTTAGCACACGATGAAACTAGGGTTCCAAATAACTTAAATTGGAGTGAGAGATTAATGGCTATTATTAACTTAGGGCAACACAATCTCACCATAAATGAAAATGACTTGATTTTAGATAATGAGATATCGAAAAATGAATATCGTTATGTAATTGTCACACAGGAAGTTGGTTCAAGTATTAATGCATATCATCCTGTTATGCCAAGAACATTGTTCAATGATTTAAGGAGACATGGGATGATATACACAAGTAATGAATTGAGGCAACGTGCTTGTGACAAAGAAAAATCAACCACTGTCACTTATTGGAAGTTTAAAATGGATTTGATGAATGAGTTTTATGGGTAAAATCAGAGTTTGATAACCACCAAGGGAGCGAGATAACAACGCTTCCTTTTTTATTGCCACAAAGTTACAGCCAATGACTTAGGACGATACATTCGGAGCATGGAAAATAGCCTCGCTGCGTTTCAGTTAATAGGTGCGCCATGCTCAAACCAAACCAGCAATATCAAGATGTGAAACACTCCCTTATAACCCATGCAAAGCCTTAATTTTAGCCACTTTTCCGTTTTGACGACCACGCCAATAAATTTGTATTCTGCATTTGCAAGCCCGCTTCAAGGGTAGCGAATACAAACTA
>Ga0123355_10000763_pt1 | contig 43969 bp, 44 predicted proteins | sample TergutEmb28metaG_3_FD_89872 | JGI IMG/M metagenome (GOLD analysis project Ga0123355, IMG submission 89872) | Embiratermes neotenicus P1 segment gut microbial communities from Petit-Saut dam, French Guiana - Emb289 P1 | ecosystem: Host-associated > Arthropoda: Insects > Digestive system > Gut ...
AACAGCCCCGGGAGTCACATGGAACGGCTCGCGAGGGCGGTGTCGAAGCGCTGGCAGAGGGACAGGTCGGAGATTGAGGCGTGAAATAACTATCCTGTTGGGCAAGCAACAGGTACTCCAGGGTGCCGACATATCCGTTCGCAAACGGCTGCCCATCGTGCGACCCTGTCGACGGGCAGGGCCAAGCTATCGAGAGATGTCGATTCGGGCAAAGAAGGTACGTTCCTCCGCCGTTTCCCGGACAAAAAAACGGGCCGGAAGTCTGAAATCGGCTATGTGGCTGGAAGCATAGGTGGCCATGGTGACCATGAGGTCGAGCACGAGGCGGATGCAGGTCTAACGGGGGATCTGGGCTGGCTCGCGGCATGCTCAATACCAGTCAATGCGATCCGTGAGTCAAAACAGGTTTGTGGTGTCGTTGGACGTGACAAACAAACGCCCGAGTAGGTCCTGGAAGTACACGCGGACGTTGGTGATGCAAAAAACTTACCCTGCCGCGCCTTCAGGCGTCAAGCTGACAGTTTTGCCAGCCCCTTAACTTGTTGCGTTGGAAACTTGTTGCGTTGGACGCCAGCGCGGGATCCCACGCAGGCAGAAAAGTCTGGAGTTCGCTGCTGGACTACTTCGACCCGAAACCTGCCGTGTACAACGAAAAGGCCCCGGGCGTCTCAAGTCAGAAAGTCTCGAGCCGCTCTGACCTTTGCCCATCCGGCTGAATGCCACGTTTCTATCCGCGCGCCTTGCACGTTGTGGGCCCTGCTGTCTTGCAGACAGATCGGAGCGCAGACGATCTACTCTTCAGGTTAGTGCTGGTGACATGTACGCTTCTCCATCCCGCAGAGGCGAGCAGAAAGTCAGTGGTGGGCCGGGATTGACAGTTCATTTTCAACCGTCGCGGCGAAAAAACCGAGTTCCACTCGCGGGCGTCGTCGCACGAACCGATCGACATCCGCGACGCAGAAGGATTTCACGGATAATAGGGACGGCAGCGGTTGCAACTTGTGGTTTGCGGGGCGGCCGAGCGAAGCTCGCCCGGCCGCAACTCAGAAAAGAAGTCAGAACGATGACGAAGTTCGAGAACAGCCTGCGCATACACTCCCGAGCCTTGAACGCCGCGACCAACCCGGAATTGCTGCGATTTGACGGTGCTGTCGGGCGGGACCCCGCCATCGAGGCCTGGATGAAAACGCATGACGGAAAACTGGGAGCCATCGCGCATCAGTGGTTTGAAGCGATGCGCAAATGCGGAGACGAGGTGCGGGAGCTCTTGCATGACGGCTGTCCGGTTGCATGTTTGGGAGATGCGCCCTTCGGCTACGTCAATGTTTTCACGTCCCACGTAAACGTGGGTTTTTTTCACGGCGCGGCGCTTCCGGATCCTGCGCACTTGTTACAAGGTACAGGCAGGTTCATGCGCCATGTGAAACTGAGGCCGGGCCAAGCGACCAGCGCCCGGGCCCTGAGCGAGCTCATCGAGGCGGCGTATGCGGACATAAAGGAGCGCGTCGAACACGGCTAACTCCGAGCCGCACTTGTGAGGTGGCGGCGGACGTGGGAGGGCCACGGGATGAACTCCAGCCGCCTGGTGTTGCGGATCGCCGGGCAGATTACCGGCAAGAGCCGGGGACTGCCGTCGCTCCTACGCCCTGTAGCGCGAAAGACTCAACTCACGGTCACGCGTAAGCCGGTGGCGCGAGGGACAGGCACGGAGTACTTGCCCATTTTGAGCGAGTCGGCCTTCCCGGAGGCTGTGATCTGAGCTTCGCGGCTGTCCAGCGCCGGTGCGTGCAATGTCTCGATTTCCACCGCTCCGCTCGTGTCGCGGCCAAAGTCGAGTTCCACCTCAAGGTCCGCTACGGCGTCCTTGTTCAGAATGATCACCGATGTCTGGCCTCCGGGGAGTTTCGAGGCATAGGCGGTTGCATTGGCTCCCGCAGCCTGCAGCTTTGCCGGCATCAGTATTCCGCCGCTGAATGAGCCGGCAAACTTGAGCCCATAGGCAACCGGCTCCAGCCGATAGTCCGAGCCAAACGTTGCAATCGGTGTATAGAAGGGATGGGGATGGGCGGCAATCTGTTCGGGAGTCTCCCCACTCGCTGCGAGGAGCCCGTCGCCGGGCAAAGATCCGCCTACGGAATTGGCCACAGATTTGCCCGTGCCACCATGCAGATTGACGCCGGAGTAGCCGTTGCTGGCAAGCAGCAGCGAATAATCGGCCGCCCAAAGCGCAGCGGCAAACACGTCGGAGACGCCCGGTTTGCCGCCGCGATAGCAGGTGTTGCCTTCGGTCATGCGTACGCTGGCGCCGATCTTTCTGGCGGCGGCGGTTGCGACATTCGCCGTTTTCTGCACTTTTTCGACCGTCGCCGGTTTTAGCAGGTTCGCAATGTTGACCTCGGGGTTCGTCGCCGGTCCGCCGAAGTAATAGTGATGACTCAGGGTGGTCACGCGGGGCGGAGCCGGGATGGAAGGCCACTGATCAGCAATCTGGGTCAGCCATGACACGTCGCTTGCAACGTCCGGCATGCCGAACTTGGCTTGCGGCACCCGAGCTTGAATCGCGCGCGCCAGCGTGAGCCATTCTTCGAGGTACGTCTTGGCCGACCATGTTTGCGGATCGCGCAGGTGCCTGCCAAACAGGTCCGCCTCATTTCCGATCTGTAGATACTGCAGGCGGTCGCCAAGCGTCTCAGCCACAAACAGGGCTTCCTCGGCGGCGCGTGCGGGTGTATTCGTGCCCATCCCGATGCCGTACACGCAGGTCCAACCCGTGGCCTCGAGGAACTTGGCCAGGTTCCTGACGGCTTCGACCGTCACCGCGTAATACTGGGCCTTCGGCTCGCCCGTGACCTCCCGGACTTTCGGATGCGCCGGTGGAGGGGAATCAGGCGTAGGTTTCCAGTAAGCAAACTCACTGGTGTTGCCGCCAAGGCGCAGAACACCGGTTGACGAGAGCGCTTTGAACTCGCGAATCAAGCCGCTGTTTTCGCCCGAGAAGAAACTCGGCTCCACGAGTTGCTGCACTTCGTAAGACAGGCCGACAAAGTCGATCGGCATGCGAGGACCGCCCGCTTCCCTGGGGATGCTGAGGGCAACCTGGACTTTGCGGCCTTGGTCCTGCGCATGAAGACGTGCAGCCATCGCAGCCCAGGCTGTGGTAGCCAGGAATTTCCGTCGTGTGAGCATCGGAATCTCTCGATTCCTTACCGCCCGGTCTGGAACAGCACCCACGGTTCTCGGCAAGGTACAAACAGAATACGACACGCTGGGGATCCATCCGGCTTTTTTTTCGCTAGAGGGCTCCGGAGTGGTGGCCGATTGGGTATCGCATTCGGGCCGCGAGCCCGTCCAGCCCACCTTCTCCAGCCATTCGCGCCTGTTGTTGGCCGGAGATCTCAGGCGGCTCCCTGGCCCGTCTAACACGGGCGAATAGGCTCAAGTCCTCAATCACCCGCGTCCGATGAACGGCATCTTCGTGGCCATCACCGTCATGAACAACACATTGGCCTCCAGAGGCAGGCTCGCCATGTACAGGACTGCCCTGGCAACATCGGCGACCTCCATCCTGGGTTCAACCGCAGCCATGCCGTTGGCTTGAGGCACACCGGCCGCCATGCGATCGGTGAGTTCCGTGGCCGCATTGCCTATGTCGATCTGGCCGCAGGCTATGTCATGCTTGCGGCCGTCGAGCGCGATGCACTTGGTCAGCCCCGTGATGGCGTGCTTGGTTGCAGTGTAAGGCGCCGAGTCAGGGCGGGGCGCGTGCGCTGAAATTGAGCCATTATTGATAATCCGCCCGCCTCGCGGCTGCTGTGTCTTCATCAGTCGGATGGCTTGCTGGGCGCAGAGAAATGCTCCCGTGAGATTGATGCCCAAAACCTGACTCCACTCTTCGTAGGTGAGGTCTTCCATCGGGACGCCGGGCGAGCTTATGCCGGCGTTGTTGAAGAGAATGTCCAAGCGGCCGAAAACCTCCTTGGTTCTGGCAAATGCCGCTTGGACGGAGTCAGGCCGACTGACATCCGTGGGCACACAGACCATCTTGCCGCCGTCCGCGGAGGCCAGGGCCGCAGTCTTCTCGAGTTCCACAAGCCTGCGTCCAGAGAGCACGACTGAATATCCTGCCGATTGTAAAGCGAGACTGGCCGCGCGGCCGATTCCGCTGCCTGCGCCGGTAACCAGAGCAACCCTTCCATTACTTGGCATTTGATTTCATCTCCCATGCTTATGTTCCGACGTTGCGACGTTCCGAGCCTTGGTCGACCAAGGACCAGCCGGCCGACTGGGAAACCGAGGCGATGACGTCATCCGTTATCCAAAGATTCCCCTCCAATAAGGCTGCGGCCCGGGCGGCGGGCTTTGCCGTGGCCCGGGAAATGCCGAGGAACCCGCCCAGTCTTCTTTTTTTGCCCCGTGACACTTTCGGTCGACCGCCTTTATTCCAAGCTTTGGCCGTGGCGGCCCCCGTTTCCGAGAGCCAGCAACCAGCGGAAGCAAGCATCGCAGCCGCAGCGGCAATCTGCAATCATCTTTTCCCATGTGCGGGCGCTACCGATTGTCGCGGTGGAAGCGGATTGTCCAGGAATATTTCGACATTTCGGGGTGGGATGGCGACTGGTCGCCCAGATGCAATCGAATCGCCGCTACGCAGTCCGTGATCCGGCGCCACCAAGGAATCGCAAGAAATAGCTGTAACAAGCAGTAAGGTTGCTTCGAAGTGGGGCGGAAACCTTCAGCGCGCCGGCCGAATCCAAGCCCGTCCGTTTTCCAGATCGAGCATCAGCACCCAGTTTTTCAGGAAGGTCATGCCGATGTTGCCGTCCATGATCATGTTTTCAACTACGCGTGCTTTCCCCTCGAGCCTGATCCCGGGCGGAATGATGGCCTGGAACGGTTGTGGCCCCCTGATCTTGGGGTCGAGACCGAATTGCGGGGCCATGGATTTGGAGACCATTATTTCAGACGAGTCGTTCCCGCTATCCATTTCCATCCACGCCTTCCCGGCAGGCGTGGCCACCCCGAGGTAGATCTCGAGTCCCAGGCTGCGATCGCGCGCGACCCGGACAGGAACTCTGGTTCCACGCACCTGCCGCAAAAATGCCTCTGGGCTTTCGACCCTCAACTGGTGATGCCCCAGATCGAGTGTCAGCCTTTTCCGCGAAAAAGCATCGAGGGCAATCGAGCCGTCCAGGTGCGGCGCCTTGGGCCCGGCGAGCGACATGATATCGAAGACGCCAGCTGTGGGCGCGACCAGCGTCTCTGCCGCGAGCGAAAAGCGCAGATTGTCGCAGCGCGGGAAATCCACCCGGTCTCCCCGCATGCGAAAGCCGGTGATATTTCCCCATGGGCTGCACCCGGAAGCAGCCGCCATCGCGGGCGAGACGACGGTATTACCTCCACCCGTGTCGAACAGGAAGAGACCTGTCCGTCCACCTATGGTGGCGGACAGGGACGGCAGTCCGCCGAGATAGGTGCCAAGCGAGATGGTGGCGCCGGAAGACGGTTCTGGCGGAGCCGCAAACGCGCCGGCGACAACCACGACGAGGACGAGAACGAGCTCGCCAACGGCTCCGAGAGTCAACCCGCGCTCCTGAAAGTTTTCGACGAGTCGCATTCCAAGTCCGTGCCTTGACTCTGAACCGGCATCACTAGAGCAACGATCTGCACTTCCAGTCGCCGAAGCGGCGCTTCCGAATCTCTGGGTAAGATTGGGTTCAGACCCGCTTTTACGACCAAGGCGTCAACGGCGGCGTACCCAACGTCCTGGATGCACACGGTAACCGCTGCGGTAACGCTGGTAATAGGGTTTTCGCCAGACAAACCCCGGGCGCGGGGGTCGCGCCCACCGCCCCGGCTGCCACGCCCACGCGCTGCCGCGCCAATCGTAAAATCCGTCGGTCCACACCCAGCCCGGGCCGGGTGCTACCCCGACTGGGCCATAGACCAGCGAGGGCGGACCGAAGCTGACGCCGGCGTAGTAGCGGGTATGCTCGCAGGCCGGCAACGCCAGGGCTCCCAGTATGGCGACGGTGGATGCGGCAACTCTGAATCTGCGCGTCATGGTTCGCACCTCCGGTAACAAAATCGATCTATCGTTAGACGCTCGGAGAGTGACTGGCGCAACTGGCGATGGGACGGAAAAACCCTGCTCCGCGCAAGGCAGAGCAGGGTTTCCACGGAAAACGAAAAAACGCTGGGCTTACTGGCCGCAGTTCAGGGGTTGCGGAGCCGACAACGCAGTCAGCACCGTCTCATTCGGATAACTGTAGGCGTTGTGGAGCGCGCTCGAATTCCCCTGGAATTCGAACCATGGTAATAGCGCCTCGGTCTGCGGGTGATACGTGAATCCGTTGATGGTGATGGGCACCGTCGGGTTTGTGAGGTCTTCGATCACATCCCCGACCTCCATTATGTCCTGACATTGCCCTGCCGCATTCTGCCAGAATGGCGTAATGTTGTGGATGCCATCGAACCCGACGAAGGGATCATTAAACGTCTCTGCCAGTTCATGGCTGACCGCAGTCACGTCCTCGAAGCAATTATCCGGAGCACAGGTTGCGGGATCATCGAACAAGCCCGGACTGGTCCAACTCGCGTAATTCATGACGTAAAAGCGCTGCAGATTTCCATTGCTTGGAATGCCTTGCTCCAAATCAAACGAGTGGAAACCCAGCACGCAGCATTGATTGGGATCGTTGTTCTCAAACAAATACGTATTGGGGAACAAGAAGGTGGAAATGTCTTTGGTTGTGATCTCGCCTTCAACCTCCGCCGCCCCCATCACGGTAGTAAGGTCAGGGGTGGAGGGTGGAAAAAGCTGGCTGGAGAAAACCGGATCGCTGACCAGAACGAAAGCGCAGCAAGTGCCGTCGCCGTTCAGCGAAAACAAGTAGGCCGGCGGCGCAGGCGCGGCTGTTTGCGTCAACACCATGGTCTGTGCAGGCTGTAGATGGGCGGAGAGCAGGGTGTGCCAATTCTGGCGCGCCCGATTGCCGAACTCGGCGCGCTGTACAGCGTCCGTTATCTGCGTCGGAACCGGACTGCTCGAGTATTCCGCATTCTGGAACTGTGGTCCGTTCATGAACAACGAAGTGAACGGATCCGGACTCGAAAGAAGCCGGATGTTCTGCCCCAGTTGGGCCGGCGTGCAAGTCGGGCAGTTCTGTGTCGTCGTCGTGACGAAAGCCGGCGAACCGTCCGGGTTCCGCATATCGATGGTGACTGGAATCACCGGAGCGTTGATTGCCGTTGTCCCGCCCTGCTCGGGTGGATTCCCAACCATGCTGTACTCCCAAACATTGTGTGCAACGCCGGCGGTGTTACTGATGGGGTAAATCCCCTGGGCCGTAAAGTGCCCGGTGAAATTGGTGAGGGTGTCCACGCCGGCGGGAAAGCCGTGCGGCGCCGGAATATTGCCCTTCACCTTAAAGGCGCTGGGATTGGGGTGGGTGTGAGTGATGTGTTTGCCTTGCAGAAAAGTCTTGGAAACTTGACCACGAGTTTGAGCAAGAGCCGTGAAACTACACAGCGATGCCAGGCAAAAGCAGAACGCCAGCTTTCTCATAAACAAAATTCTCCTGGGATAAACATTCTGATGGGTTAGAACCTACGGCTAGGGAGGATCAGTCGCACAGTCGGAAGTAAACCCAAAGCGCAGACAATATAGCCGCAGAAATCATATTTTCAGCAACTCGGGATTGTCAAATCAAAAAATTGTCGCGGTCAGGTATGTACCTGGCCAGAGTACTTCCTTCAAGCGCGGGCACGGCATGGCTTCCCGATGCGTCGGACCGGCTTTCTGGGCCTGATTGCCGGCGTGAAGCGAAAATTGTCGCCGTATTCGGCCAAGTTTTGCGTCCCGGAAAAACACACATCGACGGTTCCAAATACCGTCAACTGCGGCTTTTTACAGTGTCGTGGCCGCGCTCGATACGACACGATAATCCGGGACTTCGGCGGGCGGGCAGCGGCCTCCCATGGGTCCGTGACCGGGGACCCGCGGGTTCGGCCCATGAAGTTCGGCGCTGCTGAAACCTTCCGCTCCATGATCGCGCGAGTCATTTCGATCTTTCTCTACGCATGGCCCGCATTCCTGGGAACCTGTGCAGTGTCCCAGCGCGTGGGAGAGGATCCGAACAGCACATTGCCCGATGCGCCTTCGGCGCAGGTTCGTCCGACCGAGGGCAGCCATCAGCCGTACGCCCGACTCATAATCCTGGTGAAGCGAAGGTCCTATTGTTTTCCCGATCTCGCCTTAAGCACGGCTCCCCCCTCAGCCGGACAAAAATTCTCGCTCTTCCTGAACGAGAGCATCTCAGGCCACTCGATTGCGGGATCGGCAGCGAGCGCTGGAGTGGAACAGGGGTTCAATTGGTTCGCAAGCTATGGACAAGGCGCGGCCGGGTTCGGAAAGCGATTTGGCGCCTCTCTGGCGCGAACCACCTCCAATAGCTTCTTCGGCACGTTCCTGCTTGCGACCGTGCTGCGCCAGGATCCCAGGTTCTTCGTCCCGAGTAACCCAACCTTCTGGCAAGCTGTGAAGTATTCCCTCCGCCGGGTCGTGATCACGCGAACCGATTCCGGCGCCCCAACGCTGAATTCTTCCGGTCTGCTCGGATCACTGGCGGGCGAGGGGATCGCAAGCGTCTATCTTCCGCTCGAAGATCGCACCCTTAGTAACACGGTTGTCCGCTACGGGAGCGATATGGGATGGCTCGCGGCGGAGAACGTGCTGCGAGCCTACTGGCCTACGATCACGAAACATGTGCTCTCCGGGGGGAAATGATGACTCGTCGGTGCCCGGCCTCAAGGCTCGCAGGCCGTAGGTGGAATCCGGATGTCAGGTAACGGCGGGCATCCATCAGAGATAGAGATAGATGATGATCAGGACATAACCATTTTTGACAGAGTTTTTACTTGCAATTGACAACGCCTTCTCGTGCGCGTGATTTACTTGGCCCACTCTACTCTATCCTTTCAAAGTGGGACTTCGAAAGGTCAGGAGCGAGTTATCCGTTATCTCGAAAACTGCAGTTTTCGCTTGCGTCGCAAGGGTTGGGCTGCAACTGGACTACTCGGGTTGGTTACGACCATGTCCAGTGTTTACCTGCCCGCAGATACTGGCGCGGTTAGCCGAGTTCGACGGTAAGCCTCCGTTTCGCCTGGGCGAGACTGGCGGCACCGATCCACTGTCGCGGCCTGGATGCGACCAAGCGGGAGCAAACCTACATAAGCATTCAAAGAAAGCGAAGCCATCCTCAACTCCGGGACCGTCTGGACGGCGAATAGCCAACCGAATGCAGCCACAAGGTGTTCGATTTGCGCCGGCGGATCAAACGATGTCCTCTTTTTTGGGGTCCCATTCAACGGTACGGCCCTGGCGAAGCGACGTAATCGCCATCTGGCAGGCGATGGCCGAACGAAAACCCAGCTGGAATGGGCAATTGGGTTCTTGACGGCTGCGGACGCAATCAAAGAAGTTACGCATGTGGGCTTGGGTATCGGCTGCGTCCGAACCGACGATGTTGGGTTCGCCACCCGCCACGGAGTCCGTTTCGCGCCCTTGTGCGCGGTGACGGCTTTGCGGCAGATAGTTCACGCTGTCCACGATGCGTATCACGGTTCCTTTGTTCCCCAGCGCCAGGTCGTTTCCGTCCTCGCCGTAATAATTGTTGCCGAATGCCGAATTCCACGTGAACAACAGCTTTTCCGGTTGATCCATGGAGACGTCCATGGTGTCGGGCACCTCCATTTCGGGGGACAGATAGTTGTAACCCGCCATGGTGACGCGCCGGGGAATGGCAAGGTCAAGCACCTTGTACCAGAACGCGACCTGGTGGACCATGTTTTCAAAGACATTTCCGCCGGAATAATCCCAGAAGAATCGCCAATTGATGAAGCGCTGCGGATCGAACTCGTGTGGCCGGGCTTCGCCTTCGAACTGTTTCCAGGCAACGTGGTCGAGATTGCAGTCCGGTGGAATTGGCCTCTTCCACCCGCCATAGGGCATGTTGCGGTAGTGATGCGTGTGAACGGCGGTGACGGTGCCCAAGCGGTCTGGAGTGGAGAGTTCACGCGCCCTTTGAAAGGCCTTCCCGCTCACAGACTGGACGCCCACCTGGACCACCCGGTTCGATCCCTGGAGCGCATCCCGCATGCGGCGCGCATGGTCGGGATTGAAGGCCATGGTCTTTTCCTGGTAAACGTCTTTGCCGGCCTGAATGCTGGGCACGAAGTTGAGCGCATGCTGATGCTGGGGAGTGGCGATCAGCACGGCGTCGATGGACTTGTCGTCCAGCAACCGGCGGAAATCGGTGTAGGTCTGAATGGCCGGAACCAGGCGCTTCACTTCGTCCAGGCGGCGTGAATAGAGGTCCGCAACCGCGACCGCCTGGGTGTTGGGGGCAGCCAGAGCGGCCTTAAAGATTTCCGTTCCCCGTCCACCGGCGCCGATGAGTCCGAAACGCACGCGATCGTTGGCCCCGAGCGCCCGAGCCGGCATGAACATCGACGAGCCGGCGAGCGAGCCGATACTTCCGCTAACTTGATAGATGAAACTCCGTCGATTCAGCATCGCCATAGCCTTTCGATCACACTGAGGAATATTTCCGGCAGAGAGTCTTGATTTTGTCCACCAGTTTGGGCACGCCCGTCATGGGGTTTTCTTCCCCTTCATACTCGGCGGACATGAAGCCTTTGTAATTGGCCGCGGCAAAAAGCCGCCAAACGCGGTCGAGATCCACAGCCTCCCTGTTTGCGAAGCGGTCGCGGACGTGAGTATGCGTGGCATAAGGGACTGTGGCTTCGATTTGCGCGTAAGCGTCGGCCTGCGCGGTTGGGACGAAATTGGTTATGTCCAGATTGATTCCGAAAAACGGCGAGTCCACGCGGTGGATGATTTCCAGGCACGTGTCCGAGTTCTGGGTAATGCCTTCGTGGTCTTCCATACCGAGCGTGATACCTTTCTTCCCTGCGTATTCGCAGGCCGCTTTCAGTGTATCCACCGTCCATGCAATTCCCTGTTGCAGGGTAGCTCCAGGCGGAAGCTTGCCCGCGAAGACACGCAGGTGAGGCGCGCCGAGAGATTCGGTAACATCAATCCACGTCTTGATTTGTGCGAGAACCTGAGTCCGTTTGCCCGGTTCGGCCTGCACCGTGCTCGCTCCGGTGGCCGCGCCAGAAAAACATACGCCGTTTTTGAACGCCAGATGCCGAAGGGAAGCCAGGTATCGAGCGTCCGTGGATTTGAACCAGTATGCGGTCATGTCCACGCCGTCAATGCCCAGCTCGACGGCTCTTTGAATGACGTCCTCCATCGTCAATTTGCCAGCACCCAGAAGCTTGCCATACGAATATGCGCAGCACCCGGTGAGGAACCGTGGCCCCGCTCCCGTTTCCGCCGTTCCCGGCCAGGCTCGAGCGGCGCGGACAAGTCCCGGGCCGGCAATCGCCGCAGGTCCAGCGGCCCGCAAAAAGTCTCTTCGACCCATCCGCTTTGGCATGAGAGCTCCGGGCTCCTTCAGGTTGGCTCCGTTGAAGACTGTTGCGGAGCGTACTTCCGCACAGAAAGGCTTGTCAAGAGCACGATCCCCCTTCTGGTTGACCGCGGAGCGTGGCGGGCTGATCCTTGCCGCGTTTCAAGTGGAGCGGAAGAAGGCGAAGATCCAGAGCACAAGCCGCAATTGGCAGGGGGTCGTAAAGGGCAAATGAGCATGCGGCGCCCGACCAGGCAGAGGCGGGTAGGGCAGCCGATCGATGATTCGGATCTCCCGCGGCGCACTGCACATCCGGTTCAGGGCGCGACGCAGGCAAAGTTCGCGGCCTCGTTCGTATCTCCTGCACCGGCGTAGCGAGCGACTTTCGGGTAGGCGCAGAGAGGCCGGGTGAAAGAAGCCTCCCTCTCGTCATTCGGCTTCGCTTCATGCTTTGTGGCAATCACGTTCTCGTCCGGCGAACCCTTCTCGACCCAGTTCTCGAGTGAATCAAAGAGTCCGTATTTCGGCCCGCTGGAGGTCTCGATGCCCAACTGCCCGAGCGCGCTCGCACCCGGACCGTTGGCGCAGTGCTCCATGCCGGGAACCATATAGAGGCGGACAAATCTCCCCACTTCCTGCTTGCCCATTTCGCGCTCGAGGCTCTCGAAGTAGGCGATGGTATTTTCGGGCGAGATGGCAGGATCGTTCCAGCCGTGATAAAGAATCAGCTTTCCGCCGTGCGCAGCAAACCGGCTGAGGTCGGGATTGGTCGCATCCAGGTCTGGAGCGCCCTTCTTTTTGGACTCGCGAAGCAGTTCGTCGACGCTTGCCGTGAGCAGGTTCGCCCTGGGATCGCCGAGCACCATGTACCGGAAATAGTTCTGCACAAACCGGGATCCCAGCGAGGCTGCGGGATCCTCTCCGGCAATCCACTGTTTCCAGCCCGTCTCATCCCCCATGGAGAAGCCGGGAAAGATGATTTTCCCCTGTCCGTCCTTGAACCCGGAGTAGAGCGATCGAACCGAATCGATCTGAGGCGGAGTCAGGCAGTCTGAGGAGTCGTCTCCCTTGCAAAGAAGGACCCGGGGATCGAAGCGGCACTTTGCCGGATCGCCGACCACGTTGTCCTTCACCCCATCGATCGCGTCACATGCCGCCAGCGAAGCCCGCTGAATGGCGCCCAGCTTTCGTTCTGGAATGTAGGACTTCGGATCGCCGGTCAGGCCCTGCATGACGTTCGCGCCACCTGCCAGCATTGTCGACCAGGCATTTGCGGGCGCACCGGCGAGAATTCCGTCGTAGTCCTCGGGAAACCGCTGGGCTTCCATCAGCGCCTCCCGTCCCCCGTCGGAGCAAGCGTCGAAGTACGCTCGGTTGGCTGGATTGCCGTAATAGGCATGCACGATTCGCTTCGCGGTCCAGGCCGTGAGGTGGATCGCCCGCCAGCCGAAATCCTTTACCCTTTCAGGATGTCCATACGCCCAACTCGCGTCGGTTGCCTCCGCCTGATGGCCGGCATCGGTTCCTGACACCGCGAACCCGCGCTTCACGTAGGCCGCGAGCTGCTGGTAATAGATCGAGCCTGCGAAGCCGCCGTTTCCGGCGCCGAGCAGGCGGCCGTTCCACCCATGCGCCGGCAGCCAGACTTCGAATCGAATCCGGGAATCGGGTGTAGGGCGAAGTTCGCCGGCAACGCGGCAGAGGGCGGGGAGATCCGTGAAGCGCTCGCCCGAATCCGCGATCTCGAGGACACCCGTGGTGACAGATTCCGCAACCGTGATATGGGCGTCGGCAAGTCCCGGCTTCTTGAGACTCGCGCAATCGGCGGCAAAAAGTAGGGATGAGTATCCTGCCAGCAATAAGGCAAACCCACGTCCGACACGGTGCATGGAAATGACTCCCGACTATCTGGCTTTATATATCAGAATCGCTCCTAGGGCCGGTGGAAAAGATCGCGAACCGGTGGCCGCTTGGCGACTTGCTCGGACCCCTAGCCTCCCTGGAGGCTGCACAGAATTACGAGCGATCTACGCCGTGGGTGCTGCGGGCGGTGGGTAGAAAATGGGCCAGCAGAGGAGGCGACCGGAGCAAAGCACACGGAGCTGGGGGATAGCGGACCGGGGGCAGCTCCCGTTAGGCGTTTCCGACGGCCGTTCCTGCAGGTGTGGCCTTCCGACTGCGATTGCCGCGGTCTTCGGTCCTCGGTCCGGCTGCGCTCGGAGAAGCAAGACTGTAACGTGCCGCGACTTTTTTACGGTCTCGAATCAGGGCAAACGCAACCCGATCACCCATTGCACGAACTCAAGCAATATAGACGAAAAGCCGGCACCATCGGGGCGCCCGGTCCACCATGCCCTCAGTGCGCCTCAGTGTTCAACCGAGCGAGCTCACGAGGAAAAAGCGGGTTATCGGGAAACTCGTCACGAAGCTCGGTCAGGAGTTGTCGCGCACGAGAGGGGTTCTTTTCACGTATTTCAGCCAAAGCCAGCAGGATCCGAGCATAGGGAGCTAGGTAGTGTCCCCGTTCGGCAACCAGTTCGAGGTCCGCCAGGCCCTGCTTCTTACTGGCGGGAAAACCGCCGATGCGCAGGACCCAGCGCAGGGGCGCTGACACCGAGCCGATCAGGTACCCGCTGATTCCCGTCGCGATGTAGGCGTCGTAACAATCCGGGCAAATGGCTAAAAGGTTGCGAGCGCAACTGGTAGCCTCTCGCGTGTAGCGCAGGGCGAGTGTATATCGATGCTCGAACAGAGCGCTGTAGTCGCCTCTCAGGCCATTCACCAGTGTGACGGCGAGAAGGGCCCGCCGGTCCTTCCCCTCGCTTTGCAATCGCCTTCGCGCCAGCGCCTCCGCCCGCTGAAGTGCGGACTCAAAACGCGGTCGAATTGAAGGATCCATGCTTAGCGCAGGTTTGGACTCGAAACCGGGACCTCTATCGAAGAAATGCACGCTCAAAACCCCGAGGCGGTTCAACTCCGAGAACAAGAGACCCGATGCCTCTGACACGGCACCCATTGGATCGTCCGGATGCTGATCCTGATACGCGGAGAACTGTTCCTGCGCCCGGCCGAAATCAAGGTTGTAAAGCAGCTGAAACCCGCGTTCCAACGAGTTCGGAAGGACGCCGGCCGAGGCCATGCATCCCGTCCCAACCGAAAACACCAGCCACGCCGATAGGTTCGTCCATCGCCGGCGGGGGATTCTATACAGCGTGCAACCTGGTTTGCTCAAACCCTTTGTGGGCATGAAACGGCAAATGGATGCATGGTGTCTTAGAGAACACCAGGGTCCTGATGCCAGGATAAGGCGGCCGGCGGCGGCCGGTTGTCAGCGAATTGTCGCAATGGGTTTTCCTGGTTGAATTCAGCCTAGTCAAGGCGCATCGCGGGCCCCATGGTTGGGACTCCCCAGGGGTCTATCAAACTCGGGGGCCGGCTTGCGCTGCTGTCCCGACAGATTTCCTTCCGGTAAATCTGGCCCCCGATGTTGCCAAAGGGATTCGGACCTGGTCCGTGCACCTCCGTGCAGTGGCAACCGCATATATGCCGGTATCCTTAATTTTAAATTTGAAACGAATTTTAGTTTTCAACGGCCGTGAAGCTTAAGACTCCTGCCTCTGGCTTTGGGCGACAGATTGCGTTCTCGCGCGGGGAAATCCTAAGAAGAGGGAAATTCATGTACAAGTTTATGAGAAAGAAGCGCGGGATGTTCTTGAAAGCATCTGTTCTGATACTGACTTCGTCCTCGACCCTGTTGGCGCAGCAGACGCCAATCGGCGCCGAGCAAGCTGTTCCCGCTCACCTTCGGGACGGAGCTGAATTCACCACTCCTTTGTCTCGGCTGATAAGCTTCGGCGAACTGCTATTTGACGCGAAATTCACGATCCAGGACGGAGCCGGGCGTCCGCTGTCGAAGGGTACGGGCGCTCCTATTTCTGACCCGAGTTCTCCGCTGGTGTTTCCACGGAACTTTGATCGCTTGTCCTCGCCCGAAGCGAATGCCTGCTCTGGCTGCCACAATGCCCCCTTCAGCGGCGGAGGCGGCGACCGCGTCACGGAGGTTTTCGTTCTGGGGCAGCGGTTTGACCATCTTACGTTTGACCACGATGACAGTATCGCCTTGCGAGGAGCCGTCGACGAATCGGGCCGCTTCGTCACGATGGACAACGCGTTCAACGAGCGAAAGACCGTTAGCATGAATGGGTCGGGCTATTTAGAGATGGTGGCCCGACAAATGACGGCGGACCTCAGGGCCATTGCCGCTCAAACGCCGCCTGGGTCAGCTGGCGCGCTCACCAGCAAGGGAGTTTCGTTTGGCACCTTAACCCACAGAATCGACGGTACCTGGGACACATCCAAAGTTGTGGGACTCCCTGCTCCAAGTGTGCAATCGACAGGCAGCAATCCTCCCAGCCTCTTGATCCTTCCTTATGCCCAATCGGGGAACGTGGTCTCCATCAGACAGTTCACAAACAACGCCACCAACCATCATCACGGGATGCAATCGGAGGAGCGGTTTGGATCGAATTTGGATCCCGATGGTGACGGCGTGGAGAATGAATTGACTGTTGCCGATATAACGGCCATTTCGCTGTATCAGGCGACCTTGCCGGTTCCCGGGCAGGTGGTTCCGAACGCCCCGGCCATCGAACAAGCAGTATGGAATGGGGAAAGGACTTTTGATCAAATCGGGTGCAACAGCTGTCACATCGACGCCCTGCCTCTCGATAAGAAAGGCTGGATCTACTCGGAGCCCGATCCTTACAATCCGACCGGTAATTTGCAGGTCGGACCCACAAATTATCCCGCAACCGCGCCTCCCCTTGGTGTCGATTTGACCAGCAACGCACTACCGCAACCACGCCTTCGGCCTGGCGCCAATGGCGTGGTCATGGTACCCGCCTACACGGATCTCAGAGTGCACGACATCAGTGCGACCAGTGATCCGAAGACCGACCCAGAATGCGAACCGCTTGACCAGAACCAGACCGCTGGATCCCCGGCGTTCTTCGCGGGAAATTGTAAGTTCATAACTCGCAAGCTGTGGGGATTTTACAATCAGGGCGGGGCGTTCATGCATCACGGTAAATTCACCACGGCGCGGGAGGCTGTCGAAGCGCACAGTGGAGAAGCACTTTCTTCGCGCCAGGCATTCGATGCGTTGCCCTCCAATCTGCGCGACGACCTGATCGAGTTCTTGAAATCGCTTCAAATCCTGCCGCAGGGAAGCAGGTCTTTGGTCGTGGATCAAAACGGCCACCCTAGACCTTGGCCGCCGGCGACGGTGTCCGCGCAATAACGCGAACAGAAAGCGGCTCGAGCTTGGTAGTTTCTGGCTGGCCTAAGTTTTGCCTGCTCGCCCGGGCGGCGCTCTTCTCCGCGACCGCTGCATGCTGCCATGACGCACAAAGTCATGGGGCTTGAATCGCGGCCCCGCTGGACTTGAATTGAGCTGCCGCAGTCGCGACCAGACGGCAAGGCTGCATTCAGCCAGACCCGATCTAATCAGCACGAGACGCTGCGGCGGCACAAAGAAAACCAGGCCTGGGGCGATCGCTGGCGTGAAACATTTCGGGTCGCGCTTGGCGGGGCCGAGTCACCTCGATTGAGAGATGCCGGACGGTTCGCAGAGTCGGCAGCGTGTCGCAATACGGATGGAAATACTCTAACTTCACCGCCACGATATGCGTTGCGGTCTTGCTCGGAACGCGATTCTTCCGCGGCTCACCCTTACCCACTCGTGAGCATTTCTGCGTGCCCTCGATGACAGAAGGCCGCACGCGGCGTCCCGAGAGGCATCGTTAGAGTACGGAAGACTTCCCTTAGCGCGGGTCAAAGGTATGCAGGCCTTTGCAGGCCAGCACAGGCCAGCACAGGCCAGCACAGGAAACTGCCCACGACAACCGCTTGTGAAATCGTTGCATTTGAGTATCAGCGGCGCTCGGCTGCTTTGGTAACTCAACTGCAGTGCGAGTAGCTGGGTATTGGCGAAAAGGACTGAGGTTCCACCACCCGGAAGGGGGAAACCCTAGGCGTTTCGCTTTGCCCATAACCATTTGTGCTTGTCTCTAACCGTTGTGCTTGTCTCTAACCGTTGTGCGTGTCTCTAACCGTTGCGCGTGTCTCTAACGGTCTGCGCTTGCCAGCAACCGCTTTGAGGCAATCAACGAGTAACTATTGCGGGAAGAGGGCTGGAGGGCCGCCACCCGCAGGCAAAAAGGAGCCCCCCACCATTTTTGAGCGCTGCCCAGCAGGCGCCGGTGCTTGCCAGCAACCGTCTTGAGGACCCTCGAGGCACATCAAGGGAAAATTACGATGAGAGGACCCGTGCTGTTGGCGCTTGTGGCCTTGGCTATGCCCACGGCTATGTTGGCAACTACGATCGATTTCAACACCGGAAAAGAGGGTACAAACGGCACAATCAACGGCCATATCACAAACCGGGGCATGTTCAGTGCTACCCTTGTTGGCGATGAGCTCACGGTCAACATTAACGTGACCTCAAGGTTGACCCAGTTGCCCATGTCCGCATGCCCTGTTGGACATGCGGGCGGCGTGTGCTTCATTTTCCCTGCAGGTACCGTAACCGTGAGCTCGGGACGATCTGCGGTATTTACCAACGGCATCAACGCGGGGGGGGGTAGACAATTTGCATGGTGATGTCACAATTCAGGCAATGCTTGTGCCCGATGGCGTGGTTGCGAGCGGCACCTTGGCATCCGATTTCCACTTTGAGGGCAGCACGATAGCCCGCGGGAGTGCCGGGGTCGAAGGCACGAGCCCTACTTCCCTACCCGCCGTCCCGGAACCGGCCACGCTTGGCATGCTTGGAACTGGCCTGACCAGTCTCGCTGGGATGGCGAGACGGAAGCACAAGATCTGAATGTAATTCCCGTATTTCCGCCAGCAGTGACCCACAGGCGATGTTCAGCCAGGATCGAGACGGCAGGAAAGCTGAACACCTCCCACGCACACCCAGGTTGGCGGACCACGATGGTAGATCGGCGAGTCCCGGACCATCAGCCGGGCAGTTGCTCGTCAACAGGAAACCGGGACGCCTGAATAACATGATTCCATGGAAGTTCGACCTCTGCCGCCGGTCTGGTCCGGTGAAAAAAAGCGTTGCCCGGCGCCTGTGGGATCGCCATGGCGAAACGAGGAAGCCAGCCAGCCTGAGACCGGGGCTTTCCATCGCTTGTGGGAAAAACTGGTATGGGAAGAGGATTACACAGGAGCGGCTGTAACGTCGGAGGGCGTTGAGACAGCGACGGATTTCTCTTCCCCGTTCGGGTTCTGGGCAGCCTTGCGGATATCAATGCCGCCTTTGAAGAACGCTCCATCCTCGATAGAGATGCGCGCTGCGACTGCATCGCCGGTCAGGAAGCCGTCGCTGCGAATATCGACCCGGTCACTGGCTGTCAAGTTGCCGTGAACTTTCCCAAGAATGACGATTTCACGCGCGTTGATGTTGGCTGCAACCACGCCGTTGCGGCCTACGGTGACGCGGTTTCCAGCTAGGTTTATCGAACCTTCCACCTGGCCGTCGATGTAGAGGGACTCCGAGCCGGTGACTTCACCTTTAATGACAAGGGACTTCCCGATGGTAGCCTGATCCGCAATGGTAGTCGAAAGGGTTCGCGGAACACCGGCTGAGGTTTCCGTTACCGCAGGAGCACTGGGCGCTGAGAGGGGTGTACGCTCCGGCTCGGCCGGGTAACTTACTGTCGCGGGCTGACTTGTAAGCTTCCACATGTGACAGAGACCTCTTCCTGTTGTGTATCGAGATCGTCTTCCGGATTCTGAGCACAAAACACCCCTGCCGCAACTGCCAAAATTGACAGCGGCCTGGCGCGACGGTCGGTCCTGGACTCGTCATCAGGATCGACAGAAGCCGGTCCGCCCGCATCCTTGAAAATTATCTCCAAAAACATGACAAAAGATGTCATGTTTTATCGGTTATCGTTGGCCAAGAAGGACGCGATGCAAATCTCCACACAAAACGGGCGGATGACACGTCGCTCGTTCCTGGTGGGTGCAGCAGTCGCGTCATTCGCACTCAACGCGCCAACGCGAGACGTCATGGGAGAGACTACCAAAGACACCGTATTCGAGTTGCGTCAATACACGCTTTACGGGGGCAAGCGCGACGCCTTGATTTCTTTGTTCGAGCAGAACTTTATCGAATCGCAAGATGCCGTGGGCGCGCACGTCATCGGAACTTTCCGCGATCTCGACGATCCCGACCGTTTCGTCTGGCTCCGGAGTTTCCGGGACACACAGGCGCGGCCGCAAGCCCTCGAAGCTTTTTACGGCAGCAGCCCGGCATGGCTGGCCCACAAGAAGGAAGCAAACGCCACCATGGTCGATTCGGACAACGTTTTGCTGCTCCGTCCGATATCGACCCTGCCAGGCCTGCGTAGCAGCGCCCCGACGCGGGGTTCGGGTGTTCTGTATAGCGTGACCATCTACTACCTCGACGGCGTGGACGAGGCGCGGTTCGCGGCCTTCTTCGACCAGGCCTTCCTGCCGCGCCTGACTGCCTTGGGGGTACACCCCATCGCAATATTGACAACGAGCGAAACACCCAACACCTTCCCCCGGCTTCCCATCCGGGAGCACGAGCGTGTCTTTCTCTGGATGGCGCGCTGGCCCAGTGAGGAGGATTATGCCTCGTTCGCGGCGCAAATGCGGACCTGGAGCGGTTGGCGGGACAAGGCTCCGGAAGCGATACTTCCCGCATTCATGCGCAAACCGGAACAGTTGCGACTAGAGCCGACTCCCCGTTCGCCGCTACAGTGAGGAACGCATGCCATTCTGCCTGGTTCGCTACCCTGCGTGTGCTTTGTTGTTCGGACTCATTACCTCCGCCCCATCGACGCCCTGAACGAACATCCGCAATGAAAGCTCAGGCGGGAGCCACTCGTCGGAACATGACTTCGATTTCCCGGTGAGAAGCTGGACGGTACAACACCGCCGCTTGAAGCACCGCCTAGGAGACATGGGTGACACAATGTACCGCGTCTCTCGCCTCCAGTCGCGCATGCGGCTAAAAGTGGGTACCCATCGATTTACTTAGGAATCGTTGGGCTAGGCTAGGTCTAGGGTTGGACCCTCAACGCTCGAACCGCTCCAGGCCGGTATCCTGCATGCTGCAGTGAAGGAGGCCGACTCGGAGGATCTGCATACATGAAAGATGGAAAGCCGACGCTCGACGCAACTTGCTTGTGCGATTCATCAAGCCCGGTGAGTGCACCCAGTTTCCAGATCATTGACTCTAACGCTGTCCATGACCGGGATTCAAGTGACGAAGGGATCAATGACGGGCACACCGGCCTTAGCGAAAGCGATGTGGTTACGCGTAACGACCGCCAGACCGTGCACCATCGCGGTCGCTGCGATGAAGCTATCCTTGATCGGCATTGCATTCCCGATTTTGCGAAGGTGCGCCAGCAGTTCCGCCCATTTCAAGCCCGTGTCCGCATCCCAAGGAAGGCAGTGAAGACGCCCGACCCCTGCGTTACCAGCGTTCGAGCGCCATCCGCTTCTTTCCCTGGGGGCGGATAAGAATGCCGAAACCCAACTCCCCGAGAATCACTGGATCAATCGTGATCTCAGGCTCATGGGTGCGAGCCAGTCCACAACTCGCAGCTGCGGCGATGGTTTCGTCGGCTCACCCAAAACGTTGGCGTCAACCAAATACTTCACAGGGTATCGGTTGACTCAGAGTCGATAGGAACAAAAAAATCCTTGTATGGACAGGCGAGCAGCCAGTCGATGGCGCCTTCGTTCCGCGGAGCAACGCGCCGAACGAGGCGATAGTCTCCACGATCCAGGCGCTCGACGTCGAACTCCTGCCCGGGCTTAATCCGGTCCATTTGCCGGAACTCCGCTGGCAAGACAATCTGCCCCTTGGAAGAGATGGTAGTCTTCATATCTCTTCTAATGTCAACACCAAGGCATCCGACCTTCGGGTTATAAAGACCCAAGCTTGCATAAATTGTTATGGCAGTGTAGGCGCCAATCTCCAGTTTGGGGAGGTTTGGGGGGCTGAGCACCTTCCTAAACTGGTGTTCTACCGCGCCGCGCGGAGCTACTCACCCAACACGGGCAGCAAGCACTGCCTGATTGTAGTTCAGGCTGCTGTCGGCACGCTCCTGACTACGGCGGCATGGTTGCGCTCACTTTCCCTACCGTGATCTGCGGCGGCTGGTGATTCCACCCGGTCGGCGGAGCCTCTACGTAAATGCTGACGCGCCGCGATTCGTTGGGCTTGATTGGATCGTTCACCAGGTCATGGGAGTGGCCTGCGCCCGGCATATTTTCCACCGGGGCGGTTATCGTTTTCAGAGTCCCATTGTTTCCCACAAATGTTGCGCTAACCTCGACTTCAGCGATGGCCGTAGTTCCAGCATTGTGCAGCAAGGCATCGAGGTAAACGGCGCCATCGGTACGACTGCCACCGGCGGGTGCTGGGACGATCTCTAATTGGCTCAACTCGACAGGCACTTTCGTGGTTTTCTGGCCTTTCGGGAGAATAGTGATGATGGCAATGATCAGAGCAGCGAGCACGAATAGCATCAGGGCCGGCCATGAGACCTTGTCCTTGCCGATTCCCTGGACTTTTGCGTGATCGCTGCCGCTCTGGCGTGGAGGAATATTGGGAGAGCCAGGCGGGTCGGGACTGGTGACCATTGGAACTCCAGCATTTTCGCAGTTAGCACTTCGCCCTTAGCTTTTGGGGGCCAGAAGTCACAGCTAATAAACTAAACGCCTTATTCGATGTCTACCCTAGCCGAGAAGGTTTTCCTGTGGGCTAGCTCAAACCCCGCCAGAGCGCTGGCTCGTACCTGCTGGGCTGGGTCCGCGATTAGGCACAAATGCTCTGTGCCTCATGGCGCTTGGCGAAGGCGTACTCCCACGTTGTCCCGCAATGGATCGCAGTGATAAACCCGGGAGCTTCAAAACCCAGAGTTAGACAAAGGAGGAGCTGAACTGACGGCTCAATTTAATTCGGCGCAAGCTCCATGCGGTCCAAGAAACTCCATGCCTCTTCGGCTGCCCACTCCGCGCTTTGAGGCTCGGCGAGGATTTCAATGATTTTCCGTTCGACAAATGCCATGACGTCTTTCATCGGCGCGTGCCATTTCCATTGCCCCCAAGCCCAGGCGCGCGAGCACCGGTTGAAGTGATGGCGCAAGCCTCGGCGCCTGCGCGGGGAACGACATAACCCGATTGCGCGCCGCGCCGGATGGCAACATCGCGCCGGGCTTCCACAATCCGGGCGTGCTCTCCTATGCCTTTCGTGACGTACTGCGCCAGCGACGGCAGAACGCGCGCGCTCTCGACACCTAGAACCGCACCCGAGTTGCTCGGCGGAATTGGCGGATTCAGAACCCGCTCAACGACCGCGGTAATCAGTTTATCCATCACGCTGCCCGTGGGCGCGCCGTTCGCGGAATTCGACCGGCGCATCGCTTCTGCCATGCGCGCAAACGCCTCGAGGGGATCGGAGGCAGCGGGAGTCTGGAGGTTCTTGAGCACGTCGACCCGCGCCGTTGACCGCCGAGAAGCCAGCCTCTATCCTTTGGCGCTCGGGAGAAGTCACCCACCTGCGCTCACGAAAAATGACCCGTAACCCATTCGCCATTTGTAGAGTACTGGCACCGCAGCCGCTGTTTCGGGCGCCACTGTGTGTGGAGGATCAATCTCTATGGGTGTTGATAGCGCGGCTGGAGCGGAATCGACTGTTGTCTCTTGGAAGGTCGGCGCTGTCGCCCAATCATGCGTGCGCGAATAGCGTCCATCGTCTTCCAGTATTCCTCGATTTCAGACGCGCCGCGCTTTGTAAGGGTCACGGACGTACGCATCTTGCGGTCGACAATCTCCTTCTTGATAACAAGTAGGCCCGCCTCTTCGAGGTTTGTCAGTTGGACCGAGAGGTTTCCCTTGCTCAATCTCGTCACGTTTTGCAGAAAAACGAAATCTGCGGATGCGCAGGATGAAAGAACCGTGAGGATCGCCAACCGAGCTGGTTCGTGCACAAGACGGTTGGGAAGGGACACGGTGTTCTGTCCGTCATTCATTGTCATTGATTTAGACCTCTCGTAGGCAAAAAGTGAACTAGCGTCAGATGCTCGTACAGCCCAATCAGAATCATGCTGATGCCGAACCACCCAGCATTCAAAATTCTCCAGAGCGTTTGCTGCGTCACTTCCGGGTGTCGTAATGGGAGGAACGCCAAAACGCTAGTCCACAGAAGAAGAAAACATGCAAAAAAGAGGACCATGCGCAGTCGAACGAAGCGTTGTCTGGTTGAAATCCCGCCGCACAAAAGCGCCAACCAGTACAGAACAGGCAGCAGGTTAGCTCTGTGGTCGGGATCGGAAATCACCCGGTGTGCTACATTGCTAACCTCGTGTGCCATATTGCCAACCTCGGCCACGACCGGGTTTGCGTACCGGGCCAGGACTGGCCAGAGAAATAACATGACTACAAATATGAGCACGAGGATGGCGACGAACGGATGAATCGGGGCAACCCGTGATTCAACTGAACCAAAACGCCGCTCGTAATACTTGGGGACGTATCGAAAAGCCGCGAAAAATAAGCCGAAGCTCAACAACCAAACCCACCATGGAAGCACAACCCCTGGGACGTGTTCAATTTCGAGCAAGAATAAAAAGCTCCATGTCCCGACGGATTTGAGGCCTTGCAGGGACTCGAAGTTTTCTGTGACGTATCTCAGGCGCTCCTTGTTGGCTCGGGCTTCGGCGACTGTGATATCCATGAACCGGTTTATATCATAAACATATTTCCCAATCAAGTTAGATCGTCACCATGGTTGACGATCGATGTCTGTAGCGCTCATCGCTCAGCGACCAGACGACGGCCTCGACCGTGTCCCGGCGCAGTTGTTGTAGCGCCTCGATGCGTTGATGGCCGTCGATCACAGGATTACTTTCAACACATCCGTCTGCGAATCCAGCGACTGTTCTCCAGCTCCCCCAATCCCGCCTGACAGAACCTGGCTTGATGCCTTTCCACCACGCCGCGCCTGCGGCGCGGGATGATGATGCTTTCGCTCCCTCGTGTTTCAAATCTTGTTCTTCTGCGGGCACTTCCGGCGAGCATAAGACGCGAGCGAACGTTCAGTTAAACGGGCGCCAACATCGTGGATTGTAAGCCGGAACAATTGTGAGGCAACTCTTCCGGACAAACCCTCTGAATTTTGAACAACTGAAAACCGAATGCTCGAGCCTGTAATGCGCTGAAGAGGACTTCAGGCGCACTTCGCCAATATCTGCAACGACTTTCTGCACCAAACAACGACGGCAATCAGCAAAAACCACGCGATTGTCGACACCATTTCATTCCCTCGTGGGATATGGTGATGTTCGATGGTTGGCCCGCGAACTCTCTATAGACGTCGCTTTCTTCTTGAACCGCGGCGGCCGTGGGGTTGGGCCAGATGTCCGATTGCCTCAACTATTGCTTGCCGCTCCATAATGCTCGGAACCTATGGCGAAAGCCCACTGTTCAACCCTCGGCCTTGCCTATTAAGGTCAATGAGAGTAAACATAGTGTAACGCCGATTTCGTCAAGCCGAATCAAATCAACCAGGCGCAGCTTGAAGCCTTAGAAGTTGCAGTTTGCTGCCGCGAGGCTCGTGAGCACTCACGAATCGATAGCCGGTCGGTTGCCGCAAACCGAATTTGTCGCGTGCCCGAGTGTTGTCCTGTCTGTGCTGTGATGGATGATTCAACGCGTCCCGGATTATCGGTGGCGCATTGGGGTTGCGGAGTGGCGACTTCCCGAGATCCATGGCACAACTTTGATCCACGTTGGCATCATGGCCTTGAAATGTTCGACTGGTGGTTGCATTGACTAAACCGAGGGGCACATCCTTGTTCGACATTCTCATAGTTGACGATTATGAGCCTTGGCGTTGTTTCTGCGCCAAGGCACTTCAGGGGCAACCGGGGCTCCAAGTCATCGGACAAGCCACTGATGGACTCGAAGCGGTTAGCGCAGCACAGAAACTTCAACCAGATCTCATCTTGCTCGACATAGGAATCCCTTTCCTCAACGGGATTGAAGCCGCCCGCCGAATCCGAGAAGTTTCTCCAAATTCACGAATCTTGTGCGTAAGTCAACAGAATTCGCAGGATATCGTAATGGAAGCTTTCGGCGCCGGCGCAACTGGGTATCTAATCAAATCGGAAGGTGGACGCGAGCTTGTGCAGGCCGTCAGGACCGTTCTTAAAGGTGAGCGGTTTATCAGTGCGGGCTTCCACTTGGACGAATCGGTAAGTTCTCTCGGCGAGCGCAATGAAGTTCCTAAGGTCGTAGCATCCGTTCCTCCGTCGAGGACGGAGTCTCGCCGCCATCGCCATGAGGTCATATTTTACTCTGACGATCGGGTTTTTTTGGACGGCTTGTCGCGGTTCATCGGGACCGCACTCAAGGCCGGAAGTGGGGCGATCGTCGTCGCGACCGAATCACACCGGGAAGGTCTCCTGCAACGACTCGAGGCCTTCGGAGTGAACAGGAGCGATGCCGAGGGTAGATACATTGAGCGCGATGTTGCGAATACGGTCTCGGAGTTCCTCACGGATGCCGGGCGTCATGTATCCGAGTTCCGCGATCTTATTGAGACGGCCAAGCAGGCTGCGACGGCCGAGCATCCTCGCGTGGCTCTTTTTGGAGAAGGCGTCGATCTTCTGTGCAGCTTAGGTCATTTCGAAGCCGCGATGCAGGCCGAGAAAATCGCCGCGCAATTAGTAGAGAAGTATGACGTGGATATGTTGTGCGGGTATTCTCTCAGCGGCTTTCAGGGCGAGACCGAAGCGCCCGTCGTCCAGCAAATCTGCCGAGAGCACACCGCCGTTCATCCTGGTTGATGAATTCAAGTTACCAGAGTCACGCGTTCAGAACCCGAATGGTCAAAAAACTGGAACACGTTGGAAAGGCGTGACTTCCGGTTTTTGGATTCCCCGCTGCGGTCTCGCTCTCACAGGTCTCTTCCGAATAGGGTGGCAGTAAGGCGCATTTCGCCCGCAGGTCTTGCACGAATCAGGGTTGCTCAAAGGCTCAAAGGCTAGTCTGACTTGGAGAGGATTGTGTTGGTGCGAACGCCTCTCAAGAATGAGATGAGTATCTAACAATCCTTGAGGCATTCAGGGTCGCAGTTCCGATTAGAGAAAAAAATAGTAAGCGTCGGACTATCCCACCTATTCAAACCAAGTGCTCTGGGCTGAACTGGAAACATGGACAGGCAACCGATCGCACCAAGAAGGCGACGGACTCCGGCGGAGGTTCAGCAAATGCTGTTTCTCAGCAGTGGCATGAACCACGAAGAGTTCTGCAGTAGCCGGGGAATCTGCCGGAGCACACTCTACCGGCACCTCCGCGACCAGCACAGCCAACAAAACTAGCGCCGGCCACTCAGCTGGTTCCGGTGGAGTTGGTGGATGTGGGTGGAGCAAACCATCGCTCACTGTGAATGAGACTCGCCGCGAACCGTCATGAATCAGACGGGCATCCCCTCGCTGCAACGATGTCAGCACCCCCGAGTCGCGGGCAGGCCACCACGGCTTCAAGTTCGGTGCCCAGTCCGATCGCTGAAGATACCTTGATTGTCCCTCCTACAAGCCGGAGCCTCTCCCGAATGCTGACAAGGCCCAGTCCCTCGGACGTTTGCGTCGGATCAAAGCCCTTTCCACGATCTTTGACCCGAAGCCTGACTTCCTGGCCTTCCATCAGCAAGGACACCTCAACCTCATTGGCTCCACTGTGCCTGGCTACATTGTTAAGGGCCTCCTGCAACACGCGAAACATAACCAGCGGAACCGGCTCAGGAAGCGACATCATCGAACTTTTCTCTGTGAAATATGTGTTGATCCGACGCTGTTTCGAAAACTCCCTGCAATACCTTTCCAACGCGAGCGGCAGGCCGAGCGTGAGGGTCGAACAGTGCAAGCCATGGGAGATCTGCCGGGTGGTTTCCGCTGCTCGGTCAACGGCAATGGAGATTTTCTCCAACTGTTTCGCTCGATCGCTACTCACTGGGAAGCTTCTCGAAAAGGCCTCTATTTCAATACTCAGCAGCGCAAGCTGTTGTCCGAGGTCGTCGTGTAGATCGCGTGCGATTCGAGTGCGTTCCTCTTCCTGGGTTGTGATCAGTTTGCCCGCCAGCTCATGGATGACATTCTCGCTCTGCCGCAGTAATGCCTCTTGCGCGATTCGCAAATCCGTAATGTCTTGTAATGCAGCGACGGCCGCTATAATTCTTCCCGTTTCGTCTCGCACAGGCGCGGAATTGGCCAGCAGTACACGAAACGTCCCATCCGGGCACTGGTGCCTTACTTCTTCTCTTAACACAACCTCACCCCGCAAAATGGAGCGGGCCAAGGGCAGATCCTCGGCGCGATAGGCGCTTCCGTCGGGTCGGAATACGCGATATTTAGCATATTCGTTGATGGGGTGGACAGGCTCTTGCAACACCCGCTCTGCCTCTTTGTTGGTAAGGAAAGCCTCTCCAGAGGGAACCCGAGCGACTATCACACCGGCAGGCATCTGGTCCAGCACGGTTTCGAGCAGCGCGCGATGTGAATCCGCTTCATCTCGGAGTTTTCGTTCGCGTTCTGCTGTCCCCACCAGTTGCCGTTCCGCTAAGACTCGCTGCGTAGTCTCCTGCCCCACTAGAAGTACGCCCCCGATGCTGCCCGAATCGTCTGGAATAGGGCTGTAGGACCAGGTGAAATACAATTCTTCAACGCGTCCGGAACGATCAAGCTTAAGCGGTCGATCAACGGACCAGGTGGACTCGCCTGTTGCGAACACTTTGTACAACATCGGTCCAACCTCGCCCCATATGTCCACAAGTACTTCGCGGGCGGGTTTTCCCAGCGCATGGGGATGCAAGTCTCGGAGCACTTCGCGGGCTACGTCGTTGTATAAATATATGAGTTCGGGTCCCCAATAAATTACGGCCAGGAAACGCGATTGCAGGATGATCTTCAATGCCGTCTTCAGACTTTGCGGCCAGAGCGCGATAGGGCCGAGAATAGAATGAGTCCAGTCAAAAGACTCAATCAGTCGCGCCATTTCACCGAAATGAAACGGGCGCGACTCGGCCTCATAAGGAGTAGAATCGCGTCCGACTCGACTCGGTTTCATTCGCTCATTCGCTCCTGCTCAGAGTCGTTTTCCAGCAGATTTACTTTGCCCAAACGGGCGACCATACCAACGGGTTGGTATGTATGGCGGCTACAAAATTACCCATGACTCTCCATGCCTCAACCGGTGCACTCATTTGGCGCACGAAGAGACCCGAGCCACTCGACGATATTTCTGATACCCACCTTCCAGACGTTCACATCTTGGGCATTTTTAGCCCACATGACGTAGCCCTCCATACACTGCGATGAGAAAGCGGGCTGCCTCACACGCATCCAGATCGCGGCGGACCGTACCCTCTGCCTGGCGCCTCCGCAATGCTGTGGCTGTGCCATCCTGCCAGTCATGGAACACCTTCGCCAAGTGCTTGCGAAACACTTCGTCCCGCTGAGACATCTCCTGAGCCAGATTGTTCAGAGGGCAGCCGGCGATAGTCGAGGAGGTCATTGCAAAATCCCTGAGCGACAGGTGGTTGCGCCCTTTCCGCAGCAGCGCCGACCCCCAGCGTATCCGACGGCTTTCTTGCTGCCGAAATGCTAGTAAAGTGCTCCCTTGGTGACCCCAACGGCGGCCAGGATTGTGTCGAGGCCGGGGCTCTCGAATCCGATTTGTGAATCTCCCGGAATGCCGCCTGCAGCAGGAGCTCCCGCGTGCGCTCCGGATCGCTCGACCTCCTCTTTCTTCCTCTTGAGCGTTCGCGAACAAACATGCCGACTAGTATGCATGTTACATGGCGCACCGAGTCAAGAGCGAAATGGACATATGTAGGAGGCCGCCACGTCGGGCTTGACTTTTACGACCTTCTCATAGAAGAAGCGCGACACATGTTGCGCAAGGTCACACGCACCTCGGGAACTGAGAGACCGACGTCTACCGCATGATATGGTTCTTGACCCGCACCCCGGATACGCCTTCAAACCGTCAAGCCGCGCAAGGCCGTTCGCCGAATCTCATCGCATACTTGTCGTCCTTGGGCGGCGGGGAGCAATCTTTGAAAAGACTATATTGCCTGCGCGGTAATCGGGAACCGGATTTGGGGCACAAATCGGCTGCGGCAAGAGCTGGTCAGGTCAGATCCGACACTCACGGCTGCCGCATGAAGAGGAGGTGCCGGGCCTGGATCACGCTGTTACGAGAAGATTGTGAGAATATCCAAGATTCTGCGGTTTCTCGTCCAGGCCCCCCGGACTGGCAGGACGTGCGTCGTCATTTGCAGCCGACAGGAAGGCTATGGCAACATCATCAACTCTTGAAAACCGGATGGGACTCGCGCGCTGGATGGAACGGGTCCTCGACTTGTGTGCGAAAGCGGAGACGAACTTCAGCGCCGATGCAGTTCACGATCTACGCACCGCGCTGCGGCGCTCGCGGTCACTGGCCGAGGGCATCCGCTTCTTTGATGCCGATCCGGCATGGAAGAAAATGCGTCGAGCGGCCAAGTCTCTGTTCGGCAGCTTGGGTGAGTTGCGCGACACCCAGGTCATGATGGAGTGGGTGGAGAAGTTAGCGCCCGAAGCCGAGCTCACGCGCAAAAATCTTACGGAATTTCTTCTGAACCGCGAACGAAACGCGAAAAGGACCGCCGCAGCCGCGCTGGACGAGTTCAATCGCAAGCAATGGAGGACGTGGGCTGAAAAATTGCCGGTCCGGGCGGCGCGCATTCCGGTCGGCGGGCGCGCCTTTGCTCATCTTGCCCTGGAACGGTGGCTCGATGCCCGCAGATTTCACATGCGTGCCTTACACACCCGCACCCACGTCGCCCTGCATGAGCTGCGCATAGCCATAAAACGTTTTCGCTATACGGTTGAGAATTTCCTGCCGGAACTCGATCAGGCATGGGGAGAAGACCTAAAAGCAGTTCAAGACCTTCTCGGGGAGCTGCACGATCTCCATGTGCTCTGGCGAACCGCAATCGCGCTTCAGGTGTTCCCGAACATGACCGAACGCGACCGTTGGCGCGGGTGTGTTGAAGAGGAGCACAGCAAACGCATCGGCGCCTATCGGCAAAAAATGGTGGGCGAAAATACGCCTTGGCACCTGTGGCGCGCCGAGCTGCCAGAGTTCGAGGAGTGCCGGGCCCTCGGACTCGAACGGCTCGAAATCTGGTCGTCGTTTCTCGACCCAAATGTGAGCCATTCGAGGCGCGTAGCTGAGCTGGCACTCAAACTCTTTGATGGCCTGCCTTCCGATGAACTCGGAATTATAGTGGGCCCCGAACGCGACACTCAGCGGTGGATTTTGCACGCGGCCGCCCTGATGCACGAGGTGGGACGAGGAAAGGCGAACTCAGGTCATCACAAAGTGTCAGCGCGGCTGGTGAATAAGGTGGAAGCTCCGCTGGAATGGACGGCAGACGAATTGCACATCGCTGGGCTCGCGGTGCGGTATCATCGAGGGGCTCTGCCGCGCGAAACCCAGAAAGACTTCGCTGCCCTTTCGCGATCCAAGCGGCTCGTGGTCCAGTTTCTGGGAGGGATTTTGCGTCTGGCCTGCGCCTGCGACGCGGCGGCAGAGGTAAACAGAATCAGAGAAATCACGGTCGAGGCGCTCGATCCGGTCATTACTCTCCGCGCTAAAGGCTATGTTGAATCCACACAGCTGGCTGAGGATATTGCAGCCGCCCGCCATTTACTTGAACTCACGTTTCAACGGCCGGTGATCGTTCTGGCCGCGGGAGAAAAGGCGCAAGCAGCTTAAATTAGCCAACTGTGCCAACCGATCTCCATGCCCGCCAAAACCGATAAGCCGCCAATGAAAACCCCGCGGAGCAAACGGTCTCGCCCCGCGTGCTCAGCCCGCTAATGAGCTGACCGGGCTCCCACTGCGCGCGTGTTCAATCGCGAGCGACGCGGCATTCAACACCAGAGATTTCCTAGCCAACTCCGGTCAAATGGCTTTTCTTAGCGATGCGAGATTGCGAGAAAGAACTGGACCGCATCGAGCAGCAGATTGATGAACAGGTGCATTACGTCCGCCTGCACGGCGATCGGCCACACGGCCACTGTGCTGCCGCACTCATGGAGATCTGCTCGCGCCGGACGAACGCCTATGCAGATGGGTACTCACATCAGCACGCCAGCGGTGTAAAACTATCAGGCGCGCACTTTGTACATTTCGGCAAGCATTCGTTCTCTGAGGATGTAGTTTGCCCGTGTCTGATACCCCTTACCCGGCTTCTTTAGCCAAGCGACTACGTCGGCGTCAAGGCACAAAGAAACCGACTGCTTCACTGGGCGATAAAAGCGGCCGCGAACGGCGTCCTTGGCGGAAGCTCATACCAACATTGTGCTTAAACTGATATCATGTTGTTATGGTACGCACACAGGTTCAAGTAACCGAACTGCAGTTGAAAATGTTGAAGAGCCTTTCCGCGAAGACAGGGCAGTCGATCTCCGAGCTGATCCGCCACGGAATCGATCAATACCTTGCCGGTCAGCATCAGCCCAGCATGGAAGAGAGAATCGAGCGGGCCGTTCGGGTGGCCGGAACCTTCTCCTCGGGTGTCGCGGACGTTAGCCGGGATCATGATGGCCATTTAGCCGAGGCGTACCGGCAATGACCGTTTTTGTCGATACATCCGGCTTCTATGCGGTTTTCGACCGCGATGATTCCAATCACACCGCTGCCAGGAACACGTGGATCGAGCTGTTGCGCGAACCAGCCACGCTGTTGACAAACAATTACGTGCTGCTCGAAACCGTTGCGCTGCTGCAACACCGCACCGGCATCGCCAGTGTGCGCGCTTTCCACCAAGACGTAATGCCCCTGCTCGAAATCGAATGGATTTCCCGGGAAAGACACAGTACCGGTATGGAGGCCGTACTCACCGCGGCACGCAAGAAATTGAGCCTGGTCGATTGCGTCAGCTTCCAGACCATGCGGGAGCGCGGTGTCGAAACCGCCTTTTGCTTCGATAGCCATTTCCGCGAACAGGGCTTCAAAACGAAGCCAGCATGATCGTTGTTGCCGCTTTTGTCCGATTTTGGTTTTTCGCTGCATCTCAGCAATTATGAACCCGAAAACGCGAAGTCAATCGGCTGAGATGCATCGATGGGCCGCCCGTTCATACATCTATCCGGTTCTGGGGCAGGGATCATAACGCCTGGCCGACGACCGCGAGATATTCACTCGACCCCGCCATATTCTGCGCGGCGGCGGAACGGGTATTACTCAGCAGGTTGTAGCCGAGCGAAAACGGCTGTCGCTACCAAACCGCCCAGCAACTGTGCGCCGATGAAGAGTGGAACATCCACAGGCTGAATCCCTGAGAATGTGTTTGTGAGCGAACGCGCAATCGTCACCGCAGGGTTGGCGAACGATGTTGATGCCGTGAACCAGTAAGCAGCCGTAATGTAACTGCCGACGGCGACCGGAATGATTGACGCCCGATGACGTGAGCATCCCCGGATGACTAGCAAAAGGCCGAACGTCGCAACAAACTCGCTGAACACCAGTGGCCATCCGTGGCGAGAGTGGGAAGACAGCGAAATCACCCGAAGGCCGAACATCGCGTGTGCTGTCGCAGCCCCGATGATTCCGCCGACAATTTGGACAACAACATAACCTGTAGCGTCTTGCCAAGCGAGACGGCGTTCCAGTACGTCCGACAATGTCACGACCGGATTGAAGTGAGCGCCTGATACATCAGCTAGGGCTGCAATGAGGGCAACCAGTGCCGCGCCGGTTGCTATAGTGTTCGCCAGAAGTGCCAGAGCGACGTTTCCACCGGCCAACCTCTCGCCCATCACTCCTGAGCCAACGACAGCGGCGACAAGAAAAGCAGTCCCGATGAATTCCGCTGTCAATCGCGCACCGAGAGTGAATTTCATTGACGACCTATGCCGTCCAATTCTTGCTTGAGAGCGAGACCGTCAATCGAAGCGAACGGCAGACTGAGAAACAAACCAATCCGTCGATCGAGCACGACGAAGGCTTCTCGAAAGGCTCTTTGAATCTCCTCGTCTGTACCCTTGACGGCTGCCGGGTCAGGCACTCCCCAATGAGCAGTCGCAGGATGCCTCAGCCATACAGGGCAAACTTCATTAGCTGCGTTGTCGCACACAGTAAAAATGAAATCCATTATCGGAGCGTCAGGGGTGGCAAATTCGTCCCAGGACTTGCTTCTCAATCCCGCTGTCGGGATGCCTGCGGCTTCGAGTTCCTTCAACGCCTCCGGTCGCACCGTTCCCGAAGGATGACTTCCCGCGCTGTACGCGGTGAATCTGTTCCCACCCCTCGCGTTCATGATTCCTTCCGCGATGACAGAACGGGCCGAGTTGCCTGTGCAGAGAAAGAGCACGTTGTAGTGTGGCTCCATGTCAGTTGCAGCAAGTCGGAGAGCAGCACGACTTGGGTTTTACTGCTCGCACGAACGCACTCAGAAATTTGCCATCGACCTGCGGTGCTATCGCGTCAACGTCAACATTCTGTCCTTTCAAAAACTCACGAGCATCTTCGATCCGATAGACCCGCGTGGGCTCGACTTCAATCTGCTCGAATCCGGCAGACATGAGTTTCGTCCTGTACTCGGTCTCTTCCATTGCTCCAGCGACACAGCCGACCCACAACAGGACGTTCTTGCGAATTTCCGGCAGAATCTCCCCGCGAGTGACGACATCGGAGACAGCGAAGCGACCTCCTGGCTTTAAGACGCGGAAGGCCTCGCGTAGGACAGCATCTTTGTCAGCGGAGAGATTGATGACGCAGTTTGAGATGACGACATCAACGGAGGCGTCAGGAAGAGGAATGTGTTCAATCTCACCTTTGAGGAACTCGACATTCTCAATGCCCGACTTCCGCTTGTTGTCGTTCGCCAGCGCCAGCATCTCGTCCGTCATATCTAACCCATAAGCCCTCCCAGTCGGGCCGACACGCCTCGCGGACAGGAGGACATCAATCCCGCCCCCAGAGCCGAGGTCAAGGACTGTCTCACCGGGATTCAACTTCGCCAACGCCGTTGGGTTTCCGCAACCCAGCGATGCTAGCAACGCCTCTTCGGGAATCTGGCCCACTTGAGATCCGTCGTAGAGATTGGACGTTATCGGGTCTCCGTATCCGGTTGCGGCACTTGCCCCACAGCATGAACTCCCACCCGCTGTCACTCTGAGCGCAGCTTCACCGTACTTCTGTCGAACAACCTCTTTGATGTCACTCATAGATCCTCCTTGCAGCATTGAACGATTGATTCAGGACGTAATGCCTTGTTCCGGGTGCAGCATTCGGCGTACAAGAACTGGAGGACTTCTTGAAGCGCCTCGGTGTTCGCTGTATACCGGAGAAAGGTGCTCTCCCGCTGGACATTGACAAGGTCTTCAGACTTCAACTTGTCGAGATGGTGGGACAGCGTTGAGTTCGGGATGTCCAACTCTTCTTGAATTTCACCGACGACAAGCCCGTCAGGATAGGCTTTGAGCAGCAATTGCATAATACGCAGACGAGCCTTGGTTCCCATTGCTGAAAACATGTCTGCATATTTGACGACTTTGTCAGGTGCTCGTCGGGCGTGAGGCATATTTCGATTGTTGCAGTAATACAGGACGCCGTCAAGCACCCGCCCAGACAGAAGCCACTGGCACCAGCACAATGCCCGCCCCCAAACCGACCAGATTTGAGCGGGCTTAGTTCACAATTTTGGGTGCTGATTCTGTGGCAGTTACGCCGGCGCTTTTGGGGGACACTTTTGGGCAGCCTCCCTAGCGCTCGCTTCGCTGTTCCGCGACTGAGTCCAGTCTTCGCGGTGATCTGGCTCCAAGAGAGCCCCTGTGAGCGCAGCTCGCTCGTCGACCATCTGCCATCATCTGAGGGGGTGGCGTTTTGCATTTTGACCAAATGACTTCTGGAGCGTAAGCGACGGGCCACGTGGCACAAGAAGTGGAGGAGCCGAACGGCAGGTGCCAAGTGATTGATTCTATTGGTGGAGCTAGTCGGGATCGAACCGACGACCTCATCGTTGCGAACGATGCGCTCTCCCAGCTGAGCTATAGCCCCACTCAGGGATGGAGTAGATTTTATCACCGACCGACATATTTTCTGGTCGCTCGTCTGTAGGGCCAACGGGCTGCTTTTGCCACACCGAGGCGCGACAACCCGTTCCGAGCGAGTCTCGAGAGGGCTCGACTTCCCCAGATCGGCACCCAGCCATGCCTCGTGTCGGATGCGTCGCGCAAACTCGAAGAACGTCGGTCAACTTGCGCGCGAGGACTTGTGGCCGGGGTGATCAATCATAAACTTTTCGTTTTCAATTGATTGCAACACTATTCTCCATTCGCGAACCATAAACACGGGACGTTCTACAAAGGTTCCATGAGCAACGGCGACCGGCTTGGCTTACATCTCACTCCCACCGCATATAAGACATGTGCGTAAGGGAGGAACGTATGAAAAAGGCATTGGTGTCGCTCGGAACCATCGTGGCGCTCACTGGCATGGCTTTTGCAGCGGATGCGGCAAAAGTGCTGGACTCTGCCGCGCAAGTCGTGCAGGACATGAGTGCGTCAAGCCAGATTCCGCATTCTCTGCTTTCCCAGGCAAAGTGTGTCGCCGTGATTCCGAATCTCACAAAGGCCGGGTTTATCGTTGGGGGCGAGCACGGCACAGGCGTGATCAGCTGCCGAACCAGCTCGGGCTGGAGCGCACCCGGGTTCATTACCATGACCGGAGGCAACATCGGCCTTCAGGCTGGGGCCGAGCATCAAGACGTTGTTCTCCTGATGAACAGCCAAGGCAAACAAGAGCTGATTAACGGGCACTGGGACCTCAGCGGTGAAGCCGTCGCCGCTGGGCCGCAAGGCGGCACAGGAGCCACGGAGACCACAGGCTGGGGGAAAACGCCGGTCCTTTCTTACAGCCACTCAAAAGGAGCTTATGCGGGCGCAGACGTTGGCGGCTCGAAGCTCGACACCGACAAGGATACGGTACACAATCTGTACGGGAAAGATGCCTCCATGGAAAACATTCTGGGCGGTCAAACCCAGGCTCCGGACTCGGCGCACGGTTTTCTCGCGGCGCTGGAGCATGTGGGGGGCGGGAAATAGATTTTTTCGGTTCACGGCAAGCCCGCTGAAAGGGTGTGCGACGGCCGGTTCGCCGTCGAGAGTGAACAGGGAGAGAGACCCGGAGCGCCAAAATTCGGACCCTACGCTCCAGCTCAGCAGAGGTCGGCCTCTGCCGCTTTGGGAGCCTCTCTCTCTGTGGTTACGGGCAGCGGTCTTGATGAAGCAGGCTCGAAAGCAGGAGCAATCCCGGCAAGGCCGAACCCTCAGCCCGACCCAAGATCGAGGCCGGCGCCGGCCCGGCCAACCTGTCAAACTCCGATCACACTTACTAATTCCTTCACCGCCTCGGCGCTCTTATTGAGGGCTGCCTGCTCTTCGGGATGGAGCTTGACCTCGATGACTTCGTCGATGCCCTTGGCGCTGAGCTTTACGGGCACGCCAACGAAAAGACCCTTGATTCCGTATTCACCTTCGAGATACGCCGCGCAAGGAAGGATCTTTTTTTTGTCTTTCAGGACGGCTTCGACCATCTCGGTGGCCGCGGCAGATGGCGCGTAATAGGCGCTGCCCGTCTTGAGGTATTTCACGATCTCGGCTCCTCCGTCCCGCGTGCGCTGAACGAGTTGGGCGAGACGGCCGGGAGCGATCAATTCGGTGATGGGGATTCCGGCGACGGTGGAATAGCGGGGCAGGGGGACCATGGTGTCGCCGTGGCCGCCGAGGACGAAAGCCGATACGTTCTCCACGCTCACCTTCAACTCCTCGGCGATGAACGTGCGGAATCGCGCCGAGTCGAGCACGCCCGCCATGCCGATCACGCGCTCGCGCGGAAAGCGGCTCAGTTTGTAGGCAGCCTGGGCCATGGCATCGAGAGGGTTCGAGACGACGATCAGGATCGAATCCGGCGAATGGCGGACCACTTTGCTCACGACGTCCTGCATGATCCGATGGTTGGTGTTGAGGAGGTCGTCGCGGCTCATGCCCGGCTTGCGGGCAATGCCCGCGGTGATCACGACGATGTCGGAGTTCGCGGTATCGGCGTAGTCGTTCGTGCCGGTGATGTATGAATCGCGCTTTTCGATGGGCATGGCTTCTAGCAGATCGAGGCCTTTGCCCTGCGGGACCCCTTCGATGATATCGATGAGGACGACGTCGGCAAGTTCTTTCGAAGCGATCCAGTGGGCCGCCGTGGCGCCGACATTCCCCGAACCGACAATACTGACTTTTTTGCGCATGATTTCCTTTCAGAAGCTAGATCTTTAGTGCCCCGTCAACCAGCCTTCGGCAAGCCAATCCGAGTCCAACCGGACCCTGAAGCGACAGCACCCGCCATACCCGGGATGTCCGCCGGCCGGCTCAGGCCCCAGCCAGGGCGTGGGTTCTCATATTCTCGATGATGTAATCGGCAAATCTGCTGGTCGTGACCTTCGTCGCCCCCGTCATCAGCCGCTCAAAGTCGTAGGTCACATTTTTCTGCTCGATGGTGCGTTCCAGACCGCTCTCGACGAGGTCGGCTGCCTCATTCCATCCCAGATAACGGAACATCATTACGCCGGAGAGAATGACCGAGCCGGGATTGATCACGTCTTTGTCGGCGTACTTCGGCGCCGTGCCGTGCGTCGCTTCAAAAACCGCAAAGCCGTCGCCGACGTTGGCGCCGGGAGCAATGCCCAATCCGCCAACCTGCGCCGCGCAGGCGTCGGAAATGTAGTCGCCGTTGAGATTCGGCGTCGCCAGCACCGAATACTCGTCCGCGCGCGTGACCACCTGCTGGAAGATCGAGTCGGCAATGCGGTCGTTGATCATGAGCTTTTTCTTCCAGGCACCGCGCCCGTGCGTCGGATAGATGCCGCCCAGCACGCCGCGGACTTCCTCGGCCACCGCCTGGCGGAACTCGGGCGGAGCAAACTCAAGTCCCGGCTCGATCAGGGCGGCGTTGTCGTCGATTGAAAGATCCGGGTTCCTGTCCTGGTTGTCGAGAATCCAGCTCTCGCGCTCGGTCACAACCTGGTCGCGGAACTCCCCGGTGGCAAGTTCGTATCCCCATTTGCGGAAGGCGCCTTCGGTGAATTTCTGAATATTGCCTTTATGGACGAGGGTGACGGTTTTGCGCCCGGTCTCGAGAGCATTCTGGATCGCCATCCGGACCAGCCGCTGGGTGGCAAACACCGAAATCGGCTTGATGCCGACCCCGGAATCGGCGCGCACCTGTTTCTTGCCGCCCCCGAGCATCTCCTGGTTCAGAAATTCGATCAGCTTGCGGGCTTCGGCGGTCCCCTGCTCCCACTCGATGCCGGCATAGACGTCTTCGGTGTTTTCCCGGAAGATGACGACATCCATGCGCTCGGGGTTTTTCACCGGCGAGGGCGTTCCCCGGTAATACTTCACCGGGCGGATACAGGCATAGAGGTCGAGCACCTGGCGAAGGGTGACGTTGAGGGAACGGATTCCTCCCCCTACAGGGGTGGTGAGCGGACCCTTGATGGCCACGCGGAACTCGCGAATGGCTTCGACCGAGTCCTGGGGCAGCCAATCCTTGAATTTTGCCTTGGCCTTTTCGCCGGCGAAGATTTCGTACCACACCACCCGGCGCTCGCCGTGGTAGGCCTTCTCGATGGCCCGTTCGAAGACCCGCACGGAAGCCTTCCAGATGTCCCGGCCCGTGCCGTCGCCTTCGATGAAAGGAATGATGGGATTGTGAGGCACTTGAAGGCGGCCTCCCTGGTAGGTAATTCGCCCGCCGTCCCGGGGCACCGGAACGCCGTTGTATGAGTCTCGCATAAATCAAACCCTCCCTCGAACAAGAAACCAAGCATTATAAATTGCTGCCAGCCAGAGTGCGGCGGGCCATCAGCAAACTCGAGCTTCATAAAGCACCCGCACCTCGGAAAATGTGCGCAGCAGTTCGTGCTCGACGCCTTGCGGGAACTCCCGGCGCAGCGCCTGCGCGGTGAGTTTTTCGATGGCCTGCCGCGGATGTCCGGCCGCGGGCAGCCATCTGAGGTTTCTTCCGGTCACCAGACGGAGCACGTGCTCGACGGTGCGGCAGAGCTCGGCCCCCTGATCGAGGACAGCTGCCTCCGGTTGCGTGAGCAGGCCGGCGGCGGCGCATGTTGAGAGCCGGTCGCGCAGGGTTCCGGTTTTCGGGCGAAGCTCGTGCTTCACCAGCAGAAAGCTCGAGAGAAAGTCGATGTCGTACAATCCGCCGGCCGAGGTGCGAAGGCTCTGTTCCGGGGAGCTCCGGGCCTCGAGTTTCCTGCGCATTTCGCGAACCGCTTCGGCAAAGCCGGGCTCGCGAGAAAACCTGCCGAACAAGGTATCGGAAACGCGAACCGCCTCGCGGCCGATCTCGGGGTTTCCCGCCACCGGGCGCATCTTGGTGTAGGTAAGGGCCTCCCAGGGCTGCGCCTCCGAGGCAAAGTAAGAGGCAAGTTGCCGCGGCGTAACCACGAGCTCCCCTTCGGCGCCGCGCGGACGCAGGCGCGCATCCACGGGGAAGACCAGTCCTTCCTGGGTGTAGGCCGCGAGCACCTGCATCAGCTGCTCGGCGGACTTCGCCAGCGGGTCGCCTTCTCCGCCGGCTTCGCCCACAAAGAGCAGGTCGGCATCGGACAGAAGGTCGAATTCCCGGGTGCCCAAACGCCCGAGGGCGAGCACGGCCAGTCCCGCGGGCGCCCCGGCGATGCCGAACGCGGCTCGAATCGCCTGTTCGGCGGCTTCCGAGGTTTCCGCCAGCGATAAATAAACCGGGCGCCCATCGGCCACATCGCGCGCGCCGGAGGCAAACATGCGATGGCGAAAATACCGCCGCAGCATCCGGACCCTTTCGGCGGGAGGCGAAGTCGGGTTCGCCAAGTAGTCGAAGGCCGCATCCCGGTTGCCGAGACCGGGTCCCTCGAGGACCGGCTCCGGGGCCTCGAACAGAAGGCCGAGGCCCGCCTCCGGCGGCGGAGAATGAACGTCCGCCAGCGTGCCCGCTTCTTCCGGGTAACGGACCAGAACCTCGGAGAGATAGTCGCTCAGCTCAAACAGCCCGGCCGACTGAACGATGGCTGCCTCAAGTTCAAGCAGGGTGCGGTACCGTTCCGACGAAGCGCAGGCCGCGCTCAGAAAACGAAGCAGGTTCCTGCGCCCGGCGCCGCTCATCGTCTTGAATCTGCGATAGAGCGCAGGCACGTCTCGGGCCATGGTCTGAACCAGTTGCTGGTTGGTCTGATCCGCGGCCGGCACGGATATCGCGCCCCGCAGCCGGAATTGGCCTTCGGATTCGGAGAACGGCGTGGTTGCCTGCTGCTGGAAGATGACGCGCTGATAGATTTCCGCCACGGCAGCCATGCGCTCGCGGACGGCCGTTCTGAGGTCCGCCAGCCGGTAACCGGGAGTGAGGCCCCGCATCGAGCGCTCGAGGATTCCGAGTTCTTCGTCCGAGCGCGGCAGGCGATGAACCTGCTGGCCTTCCCGCAGCTGCAGCCGGTGCTCGAGATTGCGCAAAAAGGTATAGGCGGAAGTCAGCTCGTGAAAATCGCGGCCGCTGATGTGGCGTTTGTCATGCAATTTGTGGAGCGAGGACAGAGTGCCGCCCGAGCGCAGCCAGGGCTCGGCCCCCCCATAGACGCGCTGCAGGCACTGCACCAGAAATTCGATGTCGCGGATCCCTCCGCGATCCACCTTTACGTTGACCGACTCGCGCCCTTCCGCCGCGATCTGGCGCTTGCGCTTGCGATCGATTTTTTCCCGGGCCACGAGCGCCGTCTTGACGGCGGCAAAATTGACCTGTTCCCGGTAAACCTGCGGTTGAACGCGGCGGATGAATTCGCGCGCCAGGTTGAGGCTGCCCGCCGAATAACGGACTTTGATCAACGCCTGCCGCTCCCAGTCGTGGGCGGCCTCGGAATAATAGCGGAGCGCCGTCGACAGGTTGATGGCCAGTTCGCCCTCGTTTCCCTGCGGGCGGAGCCGCAAATCGATGCGGAAAACCGCGCCTTCGCCCGTGGGGCGCGAGAGCATCTCGGTGACTTGTTGGGCCAGACGGACAAAATATTCGCGGTTGGAAATGGGCGCAGACCGGGGCTCGGCGCCGTCGCCGTAGATATAAAGGAGATCGATGTCGGAGCTGTAGTTCAGTTCCTTGCCGCCGAGTTTTCCGAGCGAAAGCACCGCAAAGGGAGTGTGGAGCACCCGGCCCTCGACATCCAGCCGCTGCGGCAAGCCGAAACGCCGCTCCATGGCGCTTTCGGCCTCGCGCAGGGCATCCTGAATCAAGACGTCGGCGAGCGAGGAGATCTCCGCGGTCGTCTCGGCCAGCGGCGCCAGCCCGAGGACGTCGCGCAACATGATGCGGACGTACTCGCGGCGCTTGAAGCGGGCGAGCAGCAGCGAGACGTCCCGCTCGAACGAGCGGGAACGGAAACGGGCGAGAGCTTCGGAAAACTCCTCTTGCGAAAAGCTGCGGTCCAGTCTCTTCTCGCGCAGGAAGGTCTGCAGCAGGTCGGGATTCTGCACCAGGGTTTCGCCCAGATAACGGCTGTGCCCGAAGATCGCAATCAGGTAATGCGCGAGGAAAGGGTGCGACTCGATCAGGCGCCGGGTCTCCGGCGAGGAATCGGTTACAAAGCGGTCGAGCAGCAGCAGCGCCGAGTCCGGGTCCGGGGAGTCGGCAAATAGCCCCACGAGCGCCCGGGCGAGCGAAGCAGAGAACGCGCGGCCGACGTGCTCGAACTGCCGCTGCGCGGTTTCGGAGTTCCGGAACTGAATCCGGTCAAGCGAAACAGCTTCTCGATTCCCGGGCTCTGGGGTCGACGGCATGCGGCTGATCGGAGTTCGAACGGGACAGAAGTCCCGTTCGTTGGTCGAGAACACTCCGCTCCTTCGCTCTAGATTAATCGGTCGCCCGCCCCCCAAGCAGGATGTGCCTCGAAGGGAAACGAAACCGGGCGGGGCCGATTACCATCGCCGGGTGCCAAAATATTTGCGCACGCCAATTGCGTTGTAGCGCCCCCAGGGTCCGTTCGGACCGAGGTCGGCAGGGCCGAGAGTGCGGTTGCGAGCGCCGAAGCGGTCGAAGAGAAAATGCTGGGTCACCCGCGCTTCAAATCCCTTTCCGAGATAGATCGCCGCTCCCCAGGAGCGCTCCACCCCAATCGCATCGAAAGACCAGGTATAGAGCGTCTGGGGAACATTCCGGCCGAACAGAAAGGCGGGCTCGCCAAACAACATGAATCGCCGCAGCTCGCCGCGTCCAAAGGGCCGCACCTCGAGGAGCCCGGAAAGCATGTAGCGGGCAAACGCGTTGCAAGGGGCGTGGACGCCGCCGAATTTGCCGGCGTCGGCGGCACACAGATTGGGATCGATTTCGTTATGGGGCGGCGCAAGGTCGAACTGGGCGTATCCCCAGAACGCGTCCGAAGGGAAAAACATTCTTTCGTTCAGTCCGGCGCTCGATTGCTGCGCCCGCAACCCAGTAGCGAACAGGAGTGGAACCACCAACGCAATGACAAAAGGTTTCACCGAGCCTCCGCGTGAAATGGTATTTTCGAAACCGCATGACTCGGGGTTTCACATTCAGCCCCGTCCGGAGACGGCATTGTACATCCTGGGCCATCGCAGGGAAGCGGCGAGGTGCCTACGAAAATCCATAGTCCGCCCCCGTGATTTCTCCAACAAGTTGGAGAATATAAACAGACGACGAATCTAACTCCCGCCAAATCAGAGAAGGCAGTTTGGCCAGGCTCGTGCTCCTAGTAGATGCTGAGGAGTACCAGGTATCATGGGCCAGGAGATTTCCGTCTCGTATCAAGCAGTTAAGAGCAAGGTTTACCGGCTGATCGACAGTCTCGTCGAAGATGCCAAGAATCAGGACGACGTGCAGGAGTCTGTGAAACGGTGGTGGAAGCACATCCACCCGGCGGACCGGCCTATCGCTCGAAAGCATCTGTTGTCGATTCTGTCTAAATCGAACGCCAGCCTGGAGGCGATTTCAGGCGGTCTAGGCGACCTGCAGGACTTCGAAATACACGAGGTTTCAAACGCCGCTTCCCGTTTGCACACCTTGTCAAACCCCGCTGCAGAGCGAATGAAGGCCTCGATTTAAGCGAAGGCCCCTTTTTAAGAGGACCCGGGCCCCTTCCCACGGCAACCCAAAATTCCCGGCTCCGGCTTTTTGGCCGGCGCGCCGACGCCGTGCGCCGTAAACGACTCTAGACGACGATCAGTCCGCGCCGGAGAGCTAACGCAACCGCTTCGGTTCGCGACGTTGCGCCAAGCTTCCCAATGATCGAACTCACATGAAACTTGACGGTATGGCGGGACACCTTCAAGCGAGCC
>Ga0123355_10000764_pt1 | contig 43961 bp, 43 predicted proteins | sample TergutEmb28metaG_3_FD_89872 | JGI IMG/M metagenome (GOLD analysis project Ga0123355, IMG submission 89872) | Embiratermes neotenicus P1 segment gut microbial communities from Petit-Saut dam, French Guiana - Emb289 P1 | ecosystem: Host-associated > Arthropoda: Insects > Digestive system > Gut ...
ATAGACAAGAGTATCCTGCCTGCCATTACCGAAAGTGAAAAGACAGGCAATATAACCCATAGTGATGCGTTTGAATTAATACGCTTACTCAGTCGCTTGTACGACTACCTATATGATGGAATAGAAGAATTCAAATTGGAGGAGGTCAAATCCATGTTGGCAGACACATTGGTACTGGAATATGATGTTGAACTTGCCGAGGTTGAGGCAAGGCACGAAGAAAGGCTTATGGCAGAAAAAAAAGCTACGGCTCGTAAAATGAAAAAGTATGGTGATTCTGTCGAAAAGATATCAGACATCACGGGACTTTCCATCATCGAAATAGACAAAATATAAATTCAAAAATAAGCCTCTGTACGGTAAGTAAAACCGTAAAGGGGCTTATTTACTGCCTTTGGAGGGGTGTGCAAAGGGTGTGCAGGGGGGTGCAAAAATCCGCACACCCTTGCACACCCCTCTGGAGCGTTCACGAGTTATTTTGTTATTGTACGCATATCAACGTGAATACGCCCTTTTCGTTTTTTAAACCGCCTCGTAAGTCAAATAAAAAATATCTTCGCGGATGATATAGGCATCGTTTACATCATCTTCGCGAACGACGATAAAATCCCCTTCCCTGCCGTACATATAGCTGTCGGGACTCCATTTTGTAAAAACTTTCGTGTAGCGAGAAAGCGGCGCGACAAAAACGCGCACTTCGCCGCGAGCGGTGCAGGGACGTATAAAATCGGCGAGTTCTTTGACTTCGCCGGTGATTCCGCTTCGCACGGTGGGGCGATATTCAAGCTCGTTGATTTTTATGTCCGACGGGGCTTGGGAAAGAGCGTATCCGCGCGCAAATTTTTCTGCCGTAATCGGATAAACCTCGCCCAAAATTCCGACCATGAAATAAATATCGTCAGCGGCGATAATGGTTTCGTCGCCTTCGAGTGCGCGAATTATCACAGGCGTTCCCGCCGGAAAAACATCGCTTGAATGCACATGCCCGACCGCAATTTTCAGCTTGCGGTACATTTTCATTTTCGATATATCAAGCCCGTGATTTGCCGCGTCAACAAGCTCGTAGCTTGTAAAATATTCCGTCGCCCGCGCAAGAATATAATCGTCCAGAATATCGCCGGGGCGCGACGAAGCCGTATGTTGCTCCGCCACTCGCGCGCGGCTGCAAAAGCCGCCGGCTTTGTCCAAATGGCCGCCGCCCGAACCCACGCCGCGAGTTAAAAATCCTGCAAAATCCGACGCCATAACATCACGCGCGCAGCATCGGATTGAAAGTTTCGCGCCGTCGGGCAAAACATTGTACACGATGCAGGTGTCGATGCCGTCTACCTGCAACGCAAGGTCGCTTATAAAGCCCAAAATATTGGGGTCGCACGGTTCGGCCTTGAAAATTGCAAAGCGATGCTCGTCATTTTTTACAAAATTGTTCAGAGCGTTGCCCGCAAGCGCAAGCTCTGCCAACGATACGTTTGTGTTTTGCAAACGCTTAATCAGCCCGCGATTGTAAACCAACGTGTCGCGCATATCTCTGTCAAGCGGATGATAAATTTCGCTCAGACCGCCGGTGTCGGTAAAAAGCCCGAAATAAAGCGCGGACGAAACATTCGGGAACTTATCAAACGGGAAGTTTTCTTTTCGCAACAAATCCCACACAAGCGTCGAGCAACTGCCCAACGCGCTGTTAATTACGCCCGTGTCGCGCTCGGTTTTTTCCTCCATATGATGGTCAATCACGCAAATTTTTTCAGCGTCGAAGCGCGTTACGTTTCCCGCGCCGTATTGCGCATCCGTGACAATCAGAAACGGAAAATTCGCCGGCGGTTTTACAAATTCCGCCGGAATTTCCAGTTGAACAAGCATTTCAAGCAAATTCGGCTTGGAAATTTCAAATTTGCCGGAGTAAATAATTCGCGCTTTATTGCCCGCATTTTCGAAGTATGTATACAGCGCGAACGCCGACGCAAGCGCGTCTGCATCGGGGTTGTCGTGGCATTGAATTACAATATTTTCGCTCGGGGAAATTTCTGAAAGACGGAACATGGCACAGCCCTCATTTCGTATTTTATGGTAATTATACATGCAAAATCGGGTTTTTGAAATACATACAGCGAACTTCACAAAATGCGTTCACGGTTCGCGAAAAAAACAAAACCGGTTGGTTACCGATAGGTTTTTGCGCGCGAAAATTTTTCGCTGAAAATTTTGAAGTTATTCAGGAAGTCCACTGTTTTTAAATCGCAAAAACCGGTAAACTGCACATGTTGGGAGGCGTTCAAAATGCCGGAAACCGTGATTTTACGCGATTACAAAAAAACGGATTTGCATGAAATGCATCGGCTTTGGTCGGATGCGGCGGCTATGTATTGGTTGGACGACATCTATTGTTCAACTGTCGAAAAGACCGAAAAATATTTGAACATCGGCATAGCAAACGCCGACGGTCATTATTTCACCATTACGGAAAAAAACGCCGATAATTTCATCGGCAGCATCGGCTACACAATTTCCGGCGAAACGCCCTTTGGAAAAATCGTTCATATGGGATACATGCTGTTGCCGGAATATCACGGGCGCGGCTACATGACCGAAGCAACAAAAGCCGTTATCCGCTTCGCCTTCGAAAAAGACGGCGTTCTTCGCATAACAACCGGCTGCCACGCAGAAAATATTGCAAGCCGCAAGGTGATTGAAAAATCCGGCTTTCGTAAGGAAGCGGAAAAAATCCGCGCCGTGTATCACGACGGCGAAATGAAAGACCGCTTCGAATACGCAATCAATCGAGAGGATTTTTATGACAAAGAAGGATATGACAGGAGGGTCTGATAATGGACACACATGATTTAGGAATTTTGGACGTAAGCGAAACGGAATTTTACAGCGGCTCGGGCGGATTTGTCGGGCTTCGTTACAGGGGCGAAGATTATCCGCATATTGTTTTGCGCCGTTTGATGCCGCTCAAGCATCCGTTTGAATACATTTCCGCCGCTTGCGCCGCCGACGGCAATGAGTTCAAAGAAATCGGTATATTAAAATCCGTCGAAGATTTAACCGAGGCGCAACGCGAAATCGTAACAAATGAGCTTGACAACCGTTATTATTCGCCGGAAGTTCTCGACGTCCTTTCCGTGCAGGACAAACTCGGCTACGTTTATATGGAGCTTCGCCTGAAAAATAAAAAAGGCGCGGAATACAAAAAAAATTGCGCCGTAAAAGATGTAAGCCGCAATATTCGTATGCTTTCCGACACAAGCGTAATTATTTTTGATGTAGACGGCAACCGCTACATTATTGAGGACTTGAAGCGAATGAGCCGCCAAAGTTTGCGAAAATTAGACGCTTATTTATTTTGACGCGCATTCTGAAATGTGCATCGCAATAATTTTTTTTGACGCGGAGGCTCAAACTGCTATTGCGAAATGTAGCGGCTTACTTCTTTTTCAATTCTCGCCCCGGATACAAAAATAGGTTTTTTCAGAACTTCGATGATGATAAAGTTTTCATCAACCGTGTAACTCCCTTCGAATCCCATGCCCGAAGCGCGACCGCCGGTTATGTCGCCGGAGTAAGAAATTCCGTATTTTTCGGCATCGCTTTTTGCTTTTTCAAGCAACGCCTGCGTGTTTTTCGGTTTGGAAACTTTGATTGTCATAAAACCCTCCGAATAAATTCTGTGTACACTTATTTGCAAGTATGTTAAACTTTTGTTGACAGGGGGCAATGAAAATGGACGCAATTATTGAAGTTTTCCGCAGCGAAATTTACGACATCATCCATTACCACAGCCGCAATCCCATTTGGATTACGAGCCAAGTTTTCGCGTTTTTTGCGTTGGTTACGATGTTTTGGTCGTTCCAGATTAAAGACAAGCTGAAAATGATGCTTCTTTTGGGGTTGGGAACTACATTTTTGGCAATTTCCGCCGCATTTTTGGGCAACTGGACGCTTACCGTACTGTTCGGCGTGGCGTCGTTGCGCAATTATGTGTTCTGCTATTTCGAATGGCGCGGACTCAAAAATCGTCCCGTTGCTCGCAAGTGGTGGTGGGTTTGGGCGGCAATTTTCATCAGCACCACCGTTATTTCAACCATCGTGCTTGTTTACATCGTGCAGGTTGACACCGCCGGCGCGTGGCTCGAATGGCTCATAACAATCACGCTTTCCGGGCTTGTTATCGGCAATGTTATTTCCGGCACACATCTCATGCGGGTCAGTTTTGTTGCAAACCGCGCGTTTAACATTATAAATCACTGGTATTTTTCAAACATTATCGCCGTTATTATCGCCTGTTTGACCATCTCGTCAAACATAATTTTTTACACTCGCGAACTTATTGCGTGGATTAGAAAGCGGCGAGCGGAGAAACTTGAAGTCGAAGAAGCTCGCGCGGAGTATGCGCAACGCATCGAAAACGCCGAAAATACTGAAGTCGAAGACGAGGGTTAGTTTCGGCTCAAGACCTCGGGGCTCTGCCCCGAACCCCGGAAACTTTTGAAAAAGTTTCATCAAAATTTTAATAAAAATCGCGCTTTCGCGCGATTTTTTATTGCACCGGAAACCGAATTGCTGCATAGCATACGAAGCGCGTCCGCGCCTTGAGGGAATGCGCAACACAGCGCATGTCCTCTGCGTCGAAAATGCTTTCCGGCTTCGAGGGAATGCTTCGCCGCAACAGGTGTCCCCGGTGTCCGGTGTCCGGCGTCCGCTTGGCGGGCTAGGGTGCGCTGTCGCAGTATTCGCAACGATATTTGCCCGCTTTGTCCGCAAGATGAAACACATGCGGTACAGTTTCCGACGACGTGATGCAACGCGGATTTTTGCATTTCAGCACGTTTGTAACTTTTTCCGGAAGCGTCAGCTTTATTTTTTTTACGATTTTTTCATCCTTGATGTAAATTACCGTGGCGTTGTGGTCTACCAAGCCGAGAACGTTTACGTCTACATTTTCATAATTTTCCAGCTTTATGATGTCTTTTTTGCCGTGCTTGCTGCTTCGGACGTTCATCACAACCGCAACAGAACCGCGCTCGGTGTCGATGTTCAAATAATCCAAAACTTTCAAGCCCGAACCGGCTCGAATATGGTCGATTATTATGCCGTTTGAAATGCTTGTGATTTCCATGTCGCGCTTCCCTCCGTTATGCTTTGCCCAAAAGTGCCGCCAAAAGTGCCATTCTTACATACATTCCGAACTTCATTTGCCGGAAATAAAAGGCTCGCGGGTCGTCGTCTACATCGGTGGCGATTTCGTTTACGCGCGGAAGCGGGTGCAAAATCATCAAATCCGACTTGGCGTTTTTTAATTTCGCCGCGTCGAGAATGTAGCTGTCTTTCAGACGAATGTAGTCTTCTTCGTTGAAAAAGCGTTCGCGTTGCACCCGCGTCATGTACAAAACGTCGAGTTCCGGAAGCGCGTCGGCGAGGTCGCGGACTTCCGAATAATCGTGCATTTCTGCGCATACATACTCCGGCACGCGGAGTTCGTCGGGCGAAATCAGCACAAATTTCACGCCGGTATAACGCGCAAATGCGCAGATTAACGAGTGAACCGTTCGCCCGAATTTCAAATCGCCGCACAGCCCGACAGTCAAACCGTCCAATCGTCGCTTCTCGTGGCGAATTGTTAAAAGGTCGGTGAGGGTTTGCGTGGGATGAAAATGCCCGCCGTCACCCGCGTTAATCAGCGGAATTTCGGAGTTTTGCGCCGCAACAAACGCCGCGCCTTCTTTAGGATGACGCATGACAGCGATATCGGCATAGCAAGCAATTGAGCGAATCGTGTCGGCGAGACTTTCGCCCTTTGCGGCGGAGCTTGATTGCGGCTCGGAAAACCCGATTACGCGCCCGCCGAGCCGCAACATCGCCGCTTCAAACGACAGTCGCGTTCGCGTACTCGGCTCGTAAAACAGCGTTGCGAGCAACTTGCCTCTGCACACGTCGGCGTAATCTTCCGGCGCGGCAATAATTTTTTCCGCAAGCGCGAAAAGCCCGTCTGTTTCCGCCATTGTTAAGTCGTGCGGCGCGATTAAGTGTTTGCCCTGCAAATTCATAAAATTCCTCCCGATAGCCGGGACATGCGTCGGGTGCAACACATTCCCTCGAAGCCGGAACAGTTTCCTGTGCAATAAAAAATCTCCCGTAATTAAGGGAGATTTAAAAATAGACATGGATAGGGCGAAGCGTACCGATTTGACGCATTACAGAAAAAATTTGCACCGGAATTTGCTCCTCGCCGAAAACATTTTCAGAAGTGTATCAAATTTCGTAAATTTGTCAAGCGCGTTTGCTACATCGCCATTGACCCAATCATCACAGCACCGTATACAATCCAATAAACTACTGCCGCCAAACCGGCTACAATGCAAACGATACCCGTAATAAGCCCGGTTAATGTGTAGCCTTTATCTTGCGTAATGCCTTTTTGCTTGCAGGTGATTGCGAGAATAAGTGCGGCGATTCCGAGGGGAACACCCACAAAATAACCGGCACAACACCAAAACAGCACGGATAAAACAGCCCCCGCAATACCCAGTATCATTGATATTAACGGCAGTGAACTTTTTTCCTCCGGCGCACCGGATACTACATTATGCTCATCCATTATGAACTCTCCTTTTGTTTTTTTTCGCATTGTATACCTTTTCAGTCGGCAAAGCAAGGCGTTCGCGCTACCGGCTTTGATTTGCTCGCAGGTTCGTTCTTTCGACGGATTTTGCCAGCCGCCATTTTGCAATTTCGCCGTGATGACCGGAAAGCAATATTTCCGGCACTTCGCGGCCGCGAAAAATCGCCGGGCGCGTGTAATGCGGATGCTCAAGCAACGGCGTGCCGTCTTCGCGGGCGGCGGAAAAACTCTCGTTCATGTACGATTCCGCCTTGCCCAAAACCCCCGGAACAAGCCGCGAAATCGCATCAATAAGCACAATTGCCGCAGGTTCGCCGCCGGTTAAAATGTAGTCGCCGATTGAAATTTGCTCGGTAACAACTTCCTCAATTACGCGCTCATCCACGCCCTCGTAATGCCCGCAAAGCAAAATAATTTCAGGCAACGCGGCGAGCTCGCGAACTTTTTCCTGCGTCAAAACGCGCCCTTGCGGGGAAAGATAAATTACCGGGATGCGTGAGTTCGACACCGGGGCGCCAGACACCGACGGGGCGTCATCCGCCGGTATCGACGCCCCTACCCTACCCTTCGGGAAATCATTCGACTCGCGACTTTTTTGTACGGCTTCAACGGCATCAAAAATCGGCGAAGCCATCATTACCATGCCCGCTCCGCCGCCGTAGGGCGCGTCGTCAACCTGACCGTACTTGTTTACGGCAAAATCGCGGATATTTACGGCGTTTACTTCGATAATTCCCGCCTTTTGCGCGCGCCCGATAATGCTGTGCGCGGCAGCTTCCCTTATCATTTCGGGAAAGAGCGTCAAAATATGAAAAATCACGGCTTTTTCGGGGGGCGAGTTCATAATGTAAGCTCCCGCAAACCTTCAACGAGCCGCACAATAATTTTTCCTTCCGTCGGCGACACTTTTTTTACAAAGTCCTTAACCGCCGGCAACATGAATTCCGTTTCGCCGGAAATTACATACACATCGTTTGCGCCGGTGGGAAAAACCCGCGAGATTTCGCCCAAAAACTCGCCCTCTTCCGTTTCGACGCGAAGCCCGATTAAGTCGCGAATATAAAACTCATCTTCGCCGAGAGGCAACGCCTGCGCGTCATCCACGCAAATTACCGTACCGACCGATTCTTCCGCTGCATTTCGTGTGTCGATTCCGTCGAACTTTATCACGATTACGTTTTTTTGAAGCCTTACACTCGTAATTGCGATTTTTTGCGTTTCAATCGGTAACCGCTCAGCTACCGATTGATTTTCGCGCCTCAACAAAACTTCCTTGCCCACCAACAACCGGAATCGCGAAGGGTCGTCGGTCGTGGGCAGCACGCGAACCTCGCCGCGAATGCCTTGCGCCTTTGTGATTATGCCTATTTCAAACATTGCAACCTCCTTGTTTTCGACCTGCCCTGATGCTGTAATTTTCGTTTCGGGATTGCGCGGCAAAACGCCTCGCTTTTTGCGGTTTTGCTTCGCAAAACGCGCTGCCGCTCGGCAAGCCGCGCCACCCGCTCACCGAAAATTTTGAACTTGCAGGGCAGGTCTTGTATAATACCGGTTGACTTGGAGGTAATTCAAATGAATTTTGTTTTAGACGTACATTGTCACACAATAAGCAGCGGTCACGCATACAGCACAATCACGGAAAACGCGGCACATGCGGCAAAAATCGGGATGAAATATATCGGAATTTCCGACCACGGGCCTGCAATGCCCGGCGGAGCATGTTTGTACAATTTCACAAATTTATGGAGTCTGCCCGAAGAAATCAACGGTGTGCGCGTATTCAAAGGCGCGGAATGCAACATTTTGTCGGGCGGCAAACTCGATTTGGAATCAAACTTACTCGCGAAAATGGAATTTGTAATCGCGTCGTTTCACCGGGGAACGTTTCCGCCAACGGACAAGGCAACCCACACCCGCGCCGCAATTGCCGCAATGGAAAACGATATGCACATTTTAGGTCATCCCGGCGATTGCTTTTTCGACATCGACATCGAAGCCGTCATAACCGCCGCCGCCCGCACAAAAACAATCATCGAAATAAACAATCAGTCTCTCAACCCGGAATCTTATCGCTACAACGGAAACGCAACCGTCGAAGAAATCCTGCATTTTTGCAAAAAAAAGCACGTCCCGGTAATCGCATCATCGGACGCACATTTTTCGACATATGTAGGCGAATTATCCCGCGCGAAAGCCCTCATCGAAGCCTCCGGCATCAACGAAGAACTTGTGCTCAACACAAGCGTCGAACGATTTTTAACGGCAATACGCGCTAAACGCGAAAATTAAAACCTTGTCTCCGCCCAAACCCTCACGAACTTTTTGGAAAAAATTCGACAAGAAATCACAAAAAATCGCGCGAACGCGCGATTTTTATTAAAGTTTTGATGAAACTTTTTCAAAAGTTTCCGGGTTTGGGCGGAGCCCAAGGTCTGAAATTATTAACGAGCCGCTCGTGCCTTGTGCTGTTCGGCATGAACAAATTTGATAATTTTTTCGGTTTCGGCGTCGGTAAGGCCGACAAATTCTATGCCGTGTTGCCAATTATATTTTGCCTCGTCGTTGTTTAAGCTGTGTTTGGATAAAACCGTGCCGTATACCCAAAAATTCGGGTCAATCATCGGAAGTTGAAGTTGAGCCAAATGGGTTTCGTTAATTTCGCTGACGGTAAGCAAACGGATTCCGCCGCTTGAAATATCGCGAATAAGCCCCCAGTGCGGCATTGTAATGTCGCCGTCGAGCATGTTGAAGTCAATTTTTTCGCCGCAGGCAAGACGGAACGACTGCCGACGCTGAGTTTTTACAGCCTCACCCGTTGTTTGAACCAACATGAAGTCGTAATTGTCTTTTTTTACATATCCGCGCATTACGCCCGAATAACTGAAAACGCCCCTGTCGGTAAAGAAGCGCATTTTATACGGTTTCCCAACCGTAAGGCGCACCTCCTCGCCCCCAAGACGCATGATGTCTAAAAGAACGCATTGGCGTTCCTCCATGACGCTGTTCACCGTCGTTATGTATGGGAAGTCGTTAATTTCACTTTTTACTTCAACCCGTGTTCTGTCCGAAATAAATCTCAAGGACATATGCAAAACCCCCTTGTGAATTTTATCAATACAGCAATACATTATAATCGCAACATATCGGCTTTGTCTATCTCATCTTGAATTTCGAGAGATTTATCGCCGGCGAGGTCTTCCAAGTGGTGCGTAAGCTCGTGATGCAAAACGCGCTTTAATTCGCGACGAAAACTTTTCGGCGAAAAATTGCCGTAAACTTCAACCATCGAACCGTAATGCACGGTGATATATCGCCCGAGTCCCTGCGGCTCTCGATGATACTGCCCCAAAATAACCAAGCCGTCCGCGTCAAAAAGAGCTTCCTCCGTAAGAACGTATCCGCCGTTTAAGCGGTCAAAAATAGCCGGCGGCAAAGCGTCGGCTATTTCGTCGAGGGCAATTTGAGCTTCTTCAAATGTAAGCATAACGCCTCCAAAAATTTCAATTTTGCAAAAAAATAAAAAAAATTTTTTTAACACTCTCTAATAATATCGCACTTCGTTGAAAAATCCAATCGGGTTGGCTATAATTGGGGAGAGTGTTGAAAAATGCCGTGAGCTGCAACGTATGCGAACGGACAATTTTTCAGACGCAGGAGGGATTCAGGATGTTGGAAGTTAATGATTATTCAAACCGCAGGGGCATAGTTGTTCCGATGTTACCGAAAATTCATGCAATGCTTGCGGAAATTGCTGCGCGCGACAAGCATTCCGAGCCGCCCGAGCATGTTATAATATGGTCGCAGAAGATGCGAAAAATTCTCATGGACATCAACCGCCGTTTTATAATCGCGCTTGACGGCAAGTTTTTGGCGGGGATTTTTTTCTACCGTCACGACGGCGGAAATATTTATATTGAAGACTTGCAGGTTGCGTGGGTGTTTCGAAATAATCCGGGCGTAATCGACGGTTTTTTGCAACGTCTTGAGTACGATTCGGCGGCAAAAGACGCAACTTTTTTCGCAAGCGAGCGCGTAAAATCCGACGCCGACCAAGAAATTCTTGCCGCAAAGGGCTTTAAACGCGAACTCGAAGACGGTTGGGAAAATTTCGGCACACTCGCTCAGGCATCCGCCGCAATAAAAGTGCGGTACGGTCGGGGCGCATGAGCGAAAAATACGAGTACCCTCTGCCCGTTCTTTCCGCCGACACAGACGAAATCTCGATTGAAACAACGGGCAATTTCAACGGGCGACTTCATATAAAAAACACCGGCGGCGGCGTACTCAGGGGCGAATTGCTTTCGCGGTTGAGCGGATTGAGCTTCGAGCCGCAAAAATTCGAGGGCAATTCGCAAACAATAAATTTCACATTTAACGCGCAGACGGCAGGGCTCGGCATAGGCGAGTCCGTTTCGTCGCGCTTTTTTATTTCAACCAACGGCGGCGAAAAAGAAATTCCCGTAACCGCCAAGCTGACAAAAATGTCAATTTCAACGCCCGACGGTCACACCATTGCCAACATTCGCGATTTTTATGAGTATTCGCAAAAACATCCGGCGCAGGCGCGGCGAATGTTTACCGACAGCGAATTTTACATGCTGCTTTTGGCGACGGGATACAAATACACCGAGGTGTACGAATCGCTGCACAAGGATGCAAATCGCGAACGCGCGATGGATAATTTTTTTGTGCTGTCGGGGCTGAAAGGGCGAACCTGGCTTGAACTTTCCGGAGAAAAGCGGCTCGAATTTACGCGCACTCCCGGCAATAACGCAAAAATTTCTGGCGAGCTGAAAATTAAAAAATCCGACAGCGGCTACGTTGAAGCACCGCTGAATTTTTCGGCAAATTGGTTATCGTTTTCGTCCGGCAAGCTCGCGTCTTCCGATTTCGACGAGGAAAACACCGCCGCCGTAACATTCACAATCGACCCCGAAAAAATAACGGGAAGCATCGCCCGCGACGAAATAATTATCGGTACGGACGCGGTGAGATGTTCTGCCGAAATAATTTATCGTCGCTTGCCGCCCTTTGTACTTCGTCTGAATCGCGGCACATATCGCTACTCCGACCGCGGCACAATCGAAGTTACAAACAACACCGGCGCACCCGCTCGCCTCGAAATATTCTGCCCGGAGAGTTATATTCGCTTCGCCGCCGGGGCGTACACCATTCCCGCTCGCGGCGAAATCCACTTCGAAATAAAATTATCCGCGTTTACAAACGCGCAAATGTTTTTTCGAAAATTGCCCTTTATGAAGGCCAATATCGAAATCAAAAGCGACAGGTTCAAAAAAATTTTGCCGATTACAATTGGGGAATGGTAGAAATTTCGGCCTTGTTTTCTCAAAATCAAATTGCTCCGAAGGGTTGGGTTCTATGGAAACGAAGGGTCTGCTCGCCTTAAATTATGTAAGCGACGGGGTTAATTTTCACTGCACCTGCGCTTGCGGTACGAAAATTATTCTGTCGGAGGAACAGTTAAATCGAATACGTTCGTGCGGTTGCGCGAGCAGAAAATTGCTGCTGGCTCAAACCGATATAGCGGACGATACAAGCGAAATGGAAAAACTTTATCAACTCGAGTCTAACGAAATTCGCGGCGTAAATTTTGAGCCGAGCAAAGGCAAATGGCGCGCGCGGGTAACTTTTCAATCCAAGGAATATCACTTGGGCTACTTTTCCGAGCAGGATGATGCCTTAAAGCAACGGCACGAAGCGGAGAAGCATCTCAACGACGATTTTCCGGCGTGGTTTCGGGACAATAAAAAATAATAAAAGAGGCTGAATAATGCAAACGCAGTGGCAGGTTGAAGCGTCTGTTAAAATGTCGGCATTCATAACGGAGAAATTTCCGGCAAGTAAAATAATGTTCAGCGGTTCTGTATTGAATCCGTCAGAGTTGGATATATACAGCGATGTTGATATGCAAATAAATATGCCCGATAACACTCCCGTTTGTGTGAAGGATTTTCTTGATGCCGCCGCAAAAATATTTTCCCCCGTACTCGGATTCGAAGTAATCAGCCACTCGCTCAAAGATGCGATTCGGGTATGTTTTGAAAACGGCATGAGGTTTGATTTGGTTTTTCGTTATCCGTGTGAAAAGCCAATTGAGTCTTCCGCGCTTAAAAACACGGTCGAAAACATTGCAAATCAATTTTAGTTCATGGCCGCCATGGTTTTAGTGAAAATAGGGCGAAAGGATAATTTAATTGCCGCACATCTCGCTTTGGAAATGTGCCAACTAATCATCGTTATTCAAATGCTCGCGCGTGACGAGGAGAAAGGCACAAATATTCACCGCTACGGTAATTCGGAGGCTGTACCGATTTTGTATTCTTTTGCGTCTTTCGGGCCGGGCTGTGATACGGTCGATAAAATTCTTGCAATACTTTTTTCGGCAACGGCGGAAACGGACCGAACCACAGAAAATTTCGGATACGCCAAAAAAAGTGATGTAATAAAAAAATTGATGCATCAATTTTTGAAACTTGAGGGTGAGCAGCATAAAAATTGACCGCTTATTGGGGATTTTAACAATTCTGCTGCAAAACGACCGCGTGACTGCGCCGTTTCTGGCAGAGAAATTCGAGGTCAATCGCCGCACAATCGGGCGCGATATTGACACACTTTGCCGTGCGGGAATCCCCGTAATCACGCATCAGGGTACGGGCGGCGGCATTTCAATTGCCGAAGGCTTCAAATTGGACAAAACTGTTTTAACCGCATCGGAATTAGCGGGAATTATTGCCGCGCTGAAGGGTATCGGCAGCGTATCGGAGCAATCGCAAATTGAACGCACGCTCGACAAACTCGGCGCGAATGCAAACGCCGGGCGTCCGTACGACCGGGTTGTTTCGCCGCCTGTAGTAATTGACCTCGCTTCGTACCACAAAGGGGATTTGACTAAAAAAATCGAAACAATCAAGCGTTGCATTTTTGAAAAGCGCGTGATTGAGTTCGATTATTTTTATGACAAAGGCGAAGTTCGCCGCCGCATAGAGCCGCATATTATCGTTTTTCAATGGGCATCGTGGTATGTGTTCGGGTTTTGCCGAAAGCGGCTGGACTGGCGAATGTTCAAGCTGAACAGGCTGTGCAATCTCGCCGAATGCGAAGAATCCTTCATCATGCGCGAGATTCCGCCGGAAAAACGTGAATTCGGCAACCATTTCACCGACGAAATAAAACTCATCGCTGTTTTCGATAAATCCGCTAAACACCGACTGATTGAAAGCCACGGCATTGATTCATTTCACGAAGACGACGCCGGGCTTCATTTTGAATTCAGCTACACCAATCGAAGCTACGTTATAAGTTGGCTTCTGGGTTTCGGCGACAAAGTTAAAGTGCTGAACCCGCACGACCTTATTGTCGAAATTCAAAACATCGCAAAAAATATTTTGGCGCGTTATAGTGAGTCAAGTTGAAAACGGTCTTTCGCGCTTGCGCGAAAAGAACGGTTTCAATTTGACGAACCCCCGACACGAATGCTTTTGCGCAAGCATAGCGAACGCCTTTGAGAACCGTGAAGGCGAGTCGGGAAATCGCGGGCTTCTGCGCGTTTTCCGACGAAACCTGAACGGATTTCTCAAGTGCGTTCGCTATAAAAGTGCGAGTGGCCGGGGGTGAAACAAGAGCGTTTTTGTCTTGTTTCACTACATTCGCAGAGAGTGGTCGAGTATGAAAAATTTAATGATTAAGCCGACGAGAGATTTCGGCGACATTTGCCCTACGTACATGAAGGAATTTTCCGTACCCGGCGCGAACCGGGGAACACTTACCGTTACCGCCGGCGGCTGCTATGAAGCCGTTTTAAACGGGCATCGTGTGGGTGAATTTGTGCTTGCGCCGGGGTGGACCGAAGCGACGAGAGTTCAGTTTCAAACGTATGACATCTCGCATCTGCTTGAAGAGACCAATCGGCTTGAAATTACTGTCGGGCGCGGATGGGCGCGGTCGCCGCTTGCCGGTCGTCGTCCGGAGGAAGGGCGCGACCCTCGTCTTGATTTGCCGCCGTGGGTTGCAGCGCGAATTGATGACGTCATCGAAACCGACGAATCGTGGCAGGTTTCCGAAAGCGCGGTACGGTTCAGCGAAATTTACGACGGCGAAATTTACGATGCCGCAGCAAAGGACGCAGCATGGGAAGCGGTTGAAAAATATCATTGCGCGGGCTTGGACTTTATTCCGCAGCAAGGCGAGGAAATTCGCGAAATTGAACGCATAACGCCGGCGGAAATTTTCACGACCCCCGCCGGAGAAACTGTCGTTGATTTCGGGCAAAATTTGACGGGTTACGTTGAAATTGAGTTTCCGCAAAACACTCGCGCGGGTACGCGGGTTGAAATTTCGTTCGCGGAAGTCCTCGACGCCGCCGGAAATTTTTACACGGAAAATTACCGCACGGCAAAATCGCAGCTCGTTTATATATGTAATGACGGTGCGCAAAAATATAAGCCGAAGTTCACATTTTTCGGGTTCAGATATGCGCAGGTACGCTTAATAAATATCAGCACGAAATCCGGCTTCGAGGGAAAGCGCGGCACTTCGGATGTGTCCCCGGCGTCCGTAGCGCGCTTGGCGCGTGCAATTGTTGTGCACTCCGATATGAAGCGGACGGGTTGGCTTGAATGCGGCGAACCGCTGTTAAATAAATTTTTCGACAACGTGATTTGGGGGCAGAAAGGGAATTTTCTCGACGTTCCGACGGATTGCCCGCAACGCGACGAACGATTGGGATGGACCGGCGACGCACAGGTTTTTGTAAAAACGGCGGCGTTGAATTTCGATGTTGAAAAATTTTTTGCCAAGTGGCTTGCCGATTTGAAAATTGCGCAATGCGCCGACGGGCTTGTTCCGCATGTTGTGCCGGACACGCAGCAGGGCAGAGGAGGCAGCGCGGCATGGGGCGACGCCGCCACAATTTGCCCGTGGGAAATTTATTCGGCATACGGCGATGAAAAAATTTTGTCGGCGCAATTCGAAAGTATGTGCAAATGGGTGGATTATTCTGCGGAGAATGTACGGGCGGATATTGCCGGCGGTTTTGAGGGAAAAGTTCAGCCGTTGTCTCTCGGGCGCGGGGTTCATTTCGGCGACTGGCTTTCGTTGGAGCTTCCCCCGCCGAATGCTCCCGACCCTCGGCGCGGCGCAACACGGCACGATTTTCTTGCGGCGGCATTTTGCGCGCATTCGGCGGAAATTGTTGTGAAAGCGGGAGAGATTCTCGGGCGCGATGTTTCGGCGTATCGGGCGTTGCGGGAGGAAATTGCAGAAGCGTTTCGGCAAAAATTCGACGAACCGCAAGACTATCGCACACAAACGGAATTCATCCTGCCCCTTCATTTTAATTTGACAAAGAATCCTCAAGCCGTTGCCGACGCTCTTTGCAAAAAAATCGTATCCGACGGCAATTGCCTGAAAACCGGATTTGTCGGGACGCCGTACATCCTGCATGTTTTAAGCGGATACGGGCATGTTAAAACGGCGTACGATTTGCTTTTGCGCCGGGAATATCCGTCGTGGTTGTATCCTGTGACGCGCGGCGCAACAACAATTTGGGAGCGTTGGGATTCGCTCAAACCCGACGGTTCGTTTCAATCGGCAAACATGAATTCTTTCAACCATTACGCTTACGGCGCGGTTGCAGACTGGATTTACACCGTCGCGGCGGGAATAACGCCCGCAAAACCGGGTTATTCCGCCGTGCGAATCGCGCCCCTGCCCGACCCTCGACTCGGGTGGCTTTCTGCGCGGCTTGATACGCGGCGCGGTACGATTTTTTCAAAATGGATGTACGAAAACGACAAAATTCGATATGATATTGAAACGCCCGTTCCCGCCGAAATAATTATCTCCGGAGAAATTTTCCGCGTCGAAAAGGGTCGCTATGTATTTTACGGGAGGATTTGACATCATGCCGGAAGAAAAGCAACAGGAGTCAAGAAAAATTCGTTGTCCGCGCTGTAAGGAATTTTACACTTTTTCCGAGGGGATTCCGCCGAAAGATTGCCCCGAGTGTTCCAAAAAACGCTTGGCTCAAATCGAACACGTGCGCAAGCTGATACGAGAAAACCGCGGCATCAGCGCGATGGAGCTTAATCGTCAAACCGGCGTGCCGGTCAGCTTTATTATGAAGATGGTAAACGACGGCGATATTGAGCAGTTATAAATAATAATCTTTTCTCGGGGCTCCGCCCCGAACCCCGCGAACTTTTTGAAAAAAGTTCGACAAAAACAATAAAAACCGCGCTTTGCGCGGTTTTTTGATGAAGTTTTGATGAAACTTTTGTTTCCGGGGTTCGGGGCAGAGTCCCGAGAATTTAAGAATATTTCAGGGCGCGTTCTCTTATAAATATTTAAAGGAGGCGTTTACATATGCTTAACGGTTTATGGGGCGGGATGATTTTAATTGCGATTGTTATCGCGCTTTTTACCGGAAACATTCCGGCTCTTACAAATGCGGCGATTGAATCTTCGCGAGATGCAATTACGTTATGTATTACGATGCTCGGCATAATGTCGATGTGGGCAGGTTTGATGAAAGTAGCGGAAAATGCAGGGCTTGTGCAGGCTTTGGCAAAGCGGGCGCGACCGCTTTTGCGTTGGCTTTTTCCCGACCTCGGGCGCGACCATCCCGCTCACGAGCCGATTGCCACAAACTTTATCGCAAATATTTTGGGGCTTGGTTGGGCGGCAACGCCGAGCGGACTTCGCGCAATGCAGGAGATGCAGGAGGAAAACCCGGTCAAAAACACGGCAACCCGCTCAATGCGCATGTTCATGGTAATTAACATGTCGAGTTTACAGCTCGTTACGATTTCCGTTGTTGCATACAGAATGCAATACGGCTCGGCGAACCCGTCGGAAATAATCGGACCGGGGCTCATTGTTACGGCAATAACAACGGTTATCGCCGTGGCGTTTTGCAAAATCATGGATGCGTTGGAGCGCGACCGAACCCGGTGAGCGAAAATTGATGTTTCGACGTCAACCTTTCATCACCCAGCCTGCGGGAAGCTGATTTTTCAGTCGCCCCTGAACAAGTCGCGCCCAACCGAGGGGATGCCCGTCGCGGCAAATAAGCACCCACGGCTTGCCTTCTTCCGACATTTCAAAAAACAGCGACTCGCCGCGCAGATACTTTTCCGCATCGCTTTGCGAAAGTTCCGCCGAAAACCGCACTTGTTCCTTTCTCAGCCCCATTGCAAAGGCTTGGCTCGGAACAAAGCGGTTTTTTGCAATTTCGCCCAAAAACCACCCGCTTCGCGCTACGCGGAGTCCGCTGAAATCAATCGCAAACGGCTGCAAAAATAAATTCGCACCATGAGTAACGAAGTGTCCGGCAGGTGCGAAGCCGTTTAAAATTTCCTCGCTGAATAATTTGAATTCTCGGGGGATTTGTCCCCTCCCCCCGGAAATCGCGCCTCGCGCGGTTTCCGGATGAAGTTTTTTGAAGGGGGTTTGGGGGAAACTTTTTTTTAAAAAAGTTTCCCCCAAGGTCTTTTCAAGCAGTGCAACAAAATGCCCTTCACCGCTCGCCGAATGCGGCCAAATCCGTGCGGATTTTCCGTCGAATCCTTTTTGAATACCGAGAGCGGCGCAGTCGATTTCAACATGGGAGAAGTCCCGGCGAGCGGCTAAAAACGCGGCGATAATATCCTCGTTTTCGAGGCGGTTGAACGTGCATGTGGAATATACCAAGCGTCCGCCGGGCGCGAGCATTGTTGCGGCGTGACGCAAAATTTCCGCCTGAACCGCCGCGCAAGCCTCCGGTTTGTTTGCCGTGTACGCTTTGATTACGTCGGGGTCGCGGCGAAACATCCCTTCGCCGGAGCAAGGTGCGTCAACGAGAATCCGGTCGAAAAATTCGGGGAAACGTGCCGCTAATTTTTTCGGCTGTTCCGTTAAAACAACGGCATTGGTTATGCCGGCGCGTTCCGAATTTTTTACAAGAGCGCGACTTCGCGACGCCGACGCATCGTTCGAAACGAGCAGCCCTTCGCCGGCAAGATGCCCTGCAATTTGCACGCTTTTTCCGCCGGGTGCGGCGCACAAATCCAGCACCCGTTGCCCCGGCGAAACCCCAAGCACTTCCGCCGGACACATCGCGCTCGGCTCTTGGATATAAAAAAGCCCCGCATGATACGCAAGCGTTTTTCCGGGGCGTTCGGCGGGGTCATAAATAAAGCCTGTATCGCACCACGGTACAGGCAACATATCGGAAAACCCCGTTGAGGGTGCGGACAAAGGACGCCCGCCGTCGGGATGCGGCGAATGCGAAACGGAGGTTTTCGAACATTCTGCGACAGTAGAATTTTTCAGCAAATTAACGCGCAATCCGCGTACCGGTTCGTTATCGTATGACGCAAAAAACGCCTCGGCATCCGCGCCGAGCAACTGCTCCGCTTGCGTCCGAAAAGATTCGGGAAGTTCAAACATATCTAAAATTGGGGCAGATATTCGCGATGAGCTTCGAGCATTTCGTCAAAACAAGCACAAGCCGTTTCGTAGTCGGCGATAAGCGGATTTATCATAAGCGCGGAAATTGCGTCATCGCGCGAACCGTTGATTGCGGCGCGTACCGTCAGGCGTTCGTATGCCTTAACAGCCTGCATGATTCCCTGAATATAATCGCCGCCGGCATGTGTCGGGGGCAACATTTTCGCGCCGTTTTTGTCAACCGTTGCGCGGGTTTCGATTACATCATCGTCGCGCATATAGGAAAGCGCGCCGTTGTTGTATGCGTTTACAACGTGGATTTTTCCGTCGCCGGTATGAAGCGATTCCGCAAGAGAACACGCCGCTTCCGAATACATTGCGCCGCCCCGCTGCGAAAGCTGTTCGGGTTTTGCATAAAGCCCCGCATCAGAATAAAGAGTCAACAGCTCCTCTTCGATTGCCATGCATTCTTCGGCGCGCGTCAGATTGTCATCCTGCAATTTTTTCACAGTTTCGCGCGTGTGAATGAAATATTTCAAATAATAGCTCGGCACTCCGCCGACCCTCTTTATTACGTCCTTCGAAAAACCCATTTGCAGGTCGAGTTTTTGCAACAACTCGTCGTCGCCGGAAATTGCCTCGCGCAGGTAATCGCGCCCGTTATGACGAATGCTCGTGACGAAGCTCAAATGGTTCAGCCCCACGTAGTCAACTTCGCAGGGTTCGTCGGTGAATTGCCGCGCGGGATATTCCATAATTTTAATCGGCGCGTTGCAAAGCCCCAACACCTTTACATCGGTGTGGTCGGAAAGGGCTTGCGCACATATGCCCGACGGATTCGTAAAATTCAGCATCCAAGCGTCGGGACAGAGCTTCTTCATGCGAGCCGCGATATCGAAAAGCACCGGAATTGTTCGCAGACCTTTGAAAAACCCGCCGATTCCCGTTGTTTCCTGCCCCACAAGCCCGTATTTCAGCGGGATTTTTTCGTCCAGTACCCGCGCCGGCAGTTTCCCCACGCGAATTTGCACAAAAACGAACGCCGCGCCGCTGAGGGCAACGTCGAAATCGCCGGTAAGCACAACTTTGCAACCAAGCCCCGAATGCTTAACCATCCGCTCGGCAAGGCTGCCGACGATTTTCAGCTTGCGTTCGTCAATGTCCATAAGAACAAGTTCCGTAAGCGGCATTACATCTTTTCGGACAATCAGACCCTCAATAAGTTCCGGCGTATACGTACTGCCCGAACCGATAATCGCAATTTTCATAAAATTACCCCCTTCGTGATTTTTATACCATATGAATGTTTTTTGTGCAAGATTATTGAGGCTATTGCAAACCGACGCTGCATTACGGCAACAGGACAAGTTTATTTGGTTGATATTGCTCGGAAAAAGTAATTGCATGAGGGGAATTATAGGGGTATAATACGAATTTACGGGGCGGTTTTCGCTCAGAAGAGCGATGGGCTTAACCTCAATAACTAACTCAAAGGAGATATTTCAGATGTTAAACACAGTGGCAAGCGCACTTTATTCGTTTCTTATTATGGCTACAATTGCGGCGTTTGTCGCTACTAGAATCGAGCATAAGCGAACGGGCAAAAACTCCGGGTTTATGTTTTTGTGTGCCAGTGTGTTCGGATGGATTCTTTCCGAACTGTTTGCATTGTTTGTGCGGAATGTCGCGCTGAACGTTGTGATTTCAAACTTAACGTACGCATTTGTTTCGACAACTGTAATCGCACTTTTCTTGTTGGTATTTAAATTTGTGTTTCCTGACAAGAAAATATCAAAACTCGCACTTGCGGCACTGTTTATTATTCCTTCAATAACTGCAATTTTAGCTCTGACCTCAAATTTCCACCCGCTCCTGATGAATGTTGAGAGCATGGTTGTTTGGCCGAGAGAGCTTGAATATACAAGAGGGATATGGTTTGCGGTTCACGCCGTATATTCGTTTTCGATAGCGATTTCCGGGGTTCTCATATTGTTCTTTTCGCTTTTCCGCAATCCCGAAAACCGCGGCTCGGCGGCTGTGTTTATTGTTGCGTGTGTCGCGGCTATGTCAGGTAATTTATTGTACATGGTCGGGCTGACTCCTTTGGGGATAAACCCCACTTCAACCGGAGCCACCGTTGCGGTAGTAATGCTTCATCTCGTGCTGTCCGACAGCCGCTACAGCGTATCCTTCCGTATGTTTAACTCATTCAAAAGCCGAATAGCTTTTCCGATTCTCTGGGTAGTGTTTTCGATGATTGTGGCCATGGTGGCACTTACGTCAAGAACAACGAGGCTTCTCGTAGAAGGCTTTGAGGATAATATGTTGGAATCATCAACGCAGTCCGTTGAAAGTTACTTGCGCGCCTTAGAGCAACAAACATTTATGGTTGCCACCGCAATGGGGGACAGCTCAGAGCTGATTTCGCTGATGAGAGCGGGCGACAGAGACGCAATTTGGCAGTTCTCGCATGACAGAAAGCAACATTTCGGAGTAGATGAAATAATTATCAGCGATGCAAACGGCATTACGCTCGCGCGTTCGCACATGCGTGAGCGCGTTGGCGATATGCTTGCCTACGGAGATGATATAAGCGGTGCGCCTTCGGTTGCGGCGGCTTTGCGCGGGGATTCCGTAACCCTGTATGCCCCGACGCATACAGCCCATATGGTAATGACTTCTTCTGCCCCGATTACGGACGGCGATACGCTTGTCGGCACTATTCTTGTGAACTTCGAGATTGGGCACGAGACCTTTTTGGATAACATTAAAAATATTTTCGGGGTAGATGCCATTGTTTTCAGCCACGACGGACAAGCGGTTGCATCTACCTTAATTGACCCGGGAACAGGAAACAGGGTTGCGGAATCTTTGACCGATGATGATATTATCCGGGCGGTTGTCGGGCGCGGTCAGGCTGAGCGGGTTGAAACAAGCAAAGCAGGTACATCGTACATGGCTTATTATCTCCCCTTGCCGGGAGCAGGCGGCAGCACAAGTGCGGTGCTGTTTGTCGGTGTGTCGCAGGAGTACAGTGCCGCTGCTTTTGCTTCGCAAATCAGTAATATTATTTTGATATCAATGGTCGGCACTTTGGCCGTTTCGCTTATTACGTATGTACTCATATCAAAGGCTTTAAAGCCGGTTGATATTTTGGGCAAGAACATTAAGAATGTTGCAGCCGGAAATATAAATGTAAATATTGACCGCTCTCAAATCACGCCGGATGAACTCGGGGTGTTGACCTCCGACGTTTGCGGGCTTGTTGATGTAATAAAGGAAATGGTTGATGATTTGTCCGTTGTAAATAAAATTTACAAGGAGCAGGGAAACATCAAATACAGAATTGATGCCGATAAGTACAACAACTCATTCAGGGAAATGATTGTAAGCATCAACGGAATTTTTGACGAAGAAGTAGAAAATATTACTTCCATAGTTGACACGATTAACGGAATAAATGCAGGCGATTTTGATGTGCCGGTTCGCGAAATGCCGGGCGACTTCGCCTTCCAAACACAGGCTATCAGAGATGTTGTTGCAAACCTCAAAAACGTAAGTGCCGAAGTTAATGAAATGATAGCCCATACCGTTGACGGTAATCTGAGTTTTAAAATTGACACAGAAAAATACACCGGCGACTGGCGCAAAATCACGCTCGGGCTTAATGATATAGCCAATGCAATGAATGCGCCCATGCAAGTTATCATGGCAACACTTGATGAAATAAAAGCGGGCAGATTTAATTTGGAAATATTAAATCAGAAACTTTCAGCGTCGGGGTTTGAATCCGACCCGGCGAAGTACAGAGGGATATTCAGAACGGCAATATCTTCGTCAGACGCTGCTATGAAGGAAGTATTCTCATACATCAATGAACTGGATAAAGTGCTTGCAAAGACAGCAAGCGGTGACTTAACAGTAACCATAGAGCGCGAATTTATAGGCGATTTTGCCGCAATGAAAGTATCCGTAAACAATATCATCGGAACATTGTACAAAGCGATGGACGAAATTTCCGCCGCATCAAGGCATGTTTTGGAAGGTGCAAACAAGATTACCGGCAGCGCGATGGAGTTGGCCGACGGCTCGTCCGCGCAGGCGGCGTCGTTGGAAGAGCTTAACTCGTCTGTTGAGCTGATAAAGATGCAAACGGAGGAATTTGCAGAAAACGCAAAGAACGCAAATCTTCTTTCAAGCAAATCTACTGCAAATGCAAAAGATGGCAACGTCGCCATGAAGCAAATGTTAAGCGAAATGTTACAGATAAGAGAATCGTCAAATAATATTTCAAAAATCATTGAAGTAATTCAAAGCATTGCGTTTCAAACAAACCTGCTCGCGCTTAATGCGGCAGTGGAAGCCGCGCGCGCGGGCGAACACGGCAAAGGATTTGCAGTTGTTGCTGAGGAGGTTCGCTCACTTGCCGCAAGAAGCCAAGACGCGGCATCTGAAACCAGGGATTTGATTAGCGGCTCAATTACCGCAGTGGAGTCCGGTGCGGAAACGGCACAAATTACCTCAAATTCTTTTGATGCAATTGTGTCGGGTTCCGAAGAGATTCTTGAGTTAATTGATAACATCGCAAATGCCGCCAACGACCAAGCCAATATGATTGCACAAATCAGCACAACTTTACTTCACACCGCCATCACCGTTCAAAACAATTCAAAATTTGCACACGAAGCCGCGGCTACAGCCGAAGAGCTTAACTCGCAGTCTGAAATGTTGCAAAAATTGGTTGGGTTTTTCAGGCTGTAGGGCAAAAATTCAGGGCGTGCAGCGGTTGCGGCTACACGCCCTGAATTCGCGTCGCGCAAGTATCACACGTTCGATTTCGTCGGCGACGGATTCGGACTCTTTTTTTATGCGCCGACCCCAATATCGCAAAACGATATAACCGGCGGCCTCAAGTTGTTCATTTACTTCGCGGTCGCGCTCCATGTTGCGTTCGATTTTGGGAATCCAAAATTCGCGGCGGCTTTTAATGTCGGCTTTGCGATTTTCCCAATCGTAACCGTGCCAAAATTCGGAGTCGCAAAACACGGCGATTTTTTCTTTGATGAAAACAATGTCGGGCTTGCCGACAATTTTTGTGCAGTTTTTTCGATAACGATAGCCCCGCCGAAATAATTCGCGGCGCAGGGCTGTTTCGATTTGTGAATCCTTGTTTTTGACGGCTTGCATGTTGCGCCGACGTTGCTCCGGGGTGTGTCTGTCCATCAGGCGAGCCCCTTTTTTATATTTTCGCACTGATTATACTACGGGGTTTTGAGGTTTTGCAAAAATAAAAAAAATGATATAATTCGCCCGAAATAAAAAAACCTTGGCAGAGGCATCTGCCGGTGAGGTGGAAATCATGTCACTTTCGGAACTTTTTTCGGAAATCTTTTTGGTACTCGGCGGATTCGGGCTGTTTTTGTACGGAATGAAAATGATGTCAACCGGCATCGAAACCGCCGCCGGCGATAAACTTCAAAGCATCTTGCAAAAGGCAACGTCGAACCGATTTTTGGGCGTAATCGTTGGTATTGTTGCAACAATCGGGCTTAACAGCTCAACCGCCGTTACAATTATGACGGTGTCGTTTGTAAACTCCGGCTTGCTCAGCCTGAAACAGGCAATCGGCGTTATAATGGGTTCGAATCTCGGCACAACTTTCAGTGCGCAACTCGTTGCGTTTCGTATTGATACATTCGCGCCGTTTTTTATTTTCCTCGGTGTTCTTCTTTATATTTTCTGCAAAAAGAAAAAGTGGAAAAATATCGGCTTTATTGTACTCGGCTTCGGGCTTTTATTTTTCGGCATAGGAGTAATGGGCGGGCCGCTTCGCGAACTCGGCAGAACGCCGGAATTTGAAACGTTTTTGGTTACGTTCGAAAATCCGTTTCTCGCGCTGTTGGCGGGATTTGCGTTTACGGCAGTCGTAAACAGCTCGTCGGCAACGATGGGTATTTTGGTGGCTCTTCACTTGAGCGGTGTGCCGATTCCCTTCGAAACATCGGCGTTTATCATTCTCGGCACAAACATCGGCACAAGCCTCACAACGGTTTTAGCCTCTATTCCGGCAAACCGCGAAAGCAAACGCGCCGCATTTTTCCACATAATGTTCGACGTAATCGGAAGCACGGTTTTCGGTACGCTGATTTTTCTTGTGCCGCAAATTTTGGGATGGTTTGAAACAACTTGGACAGAACCCGCGCGACAAGTTGCAATGTTCCATACTCTTTACAATTTATCAACGCTGCTGCTCATCCTGCCGTTTGTCGGGCCTGCGTCGCGCCTGATGGAAAAAATTATTCCGCTCAAGGAAAACGATGCCGACCTCACCTACGAAAAACGCCTCATTCATGTAGACACATCGCAGACACTGCCTGCTGCCACTCTGGCAAATCAAGTACGTTCGGAAGTCGCCCGTCTGCATAAAATCGCAAACGAAACACTGGCGATTGCGCTTGAATCCTTTTTCGAGCTGTCGCCCGACAAAGCGGCAAAAACCGTAAAACACACAAAACTGATTAACAATTTATCGCGCAAACTTTCGACGCAAATTACAAAAATAAACAACGACAAAACCCTTACCAAGGCTGATTCGACGAGGCTCTCAAAATATTTTCGCATTCTGCACGACGTTGAACGAATCGGCGACCGCGCAGAAAATATTTCCGAGCGCACAACTCTTTCAATTGAGGGCGGTTTGAAATTTTCCGATGAAGCAATTGCCGAGCTGAAGCAATTCGGCGAACTCGCCGTAAACATTACAAAAAAGTCGCTCATCGCATTGGAAACTCAAAACAAAAACATGTTTGCACCCATCGAAACCCTCGAAAAAAAGGCGGACAAAATTACCCTGCAATTTATTGAAAGTCATATCAAGCGTCTTGAAGCCGGAAGCATCGAGCCTCGAAGCGGCGTAGTTTTCACAGACACTATAAGCGACCTTGAACGCATCGCCGACCACGCATTTATCATCACAACGCATATCCTCGACAAAACAAAAAGCACAAAGAAATGATATAACGTTAATTTCAGAGGCTTCGCCCCGCACCCTCTCGCGTGCTTCGCACGCTGGCCGGGCGGCCGAGTCTGCCCCACGAACTTTTTAAAAAAAGTTCGACAAAAAATCCAAAATCGCGCGTTCGCGCGATTTTTTAATTTTTGCCCCGCTTTTTTTAAAAAGCGGGTGGGGGCTCGGGGGCGAAGCCCCCGAATCTTAATTTGCCGGCAAACTCATTGTTATGGTAATATAAACCCTAAGCAAATCGAAGGGACGTGGTGCAATTATGTACTTAGTGCTTTTCGGAATCGGCGCAGGATTTATTTTAATCTCGCTTATTGCCGGCGAAATCGGCGAGATTGGGGAATTTGACGGCGGTTCGGCGGGTTTTGCTTTTTTTAAGCCCAAGCTCATTGCAATTTTTTTGGTTGTAACGGGCGCAATTGGGCTTATTTTAGTGCCGAAATTAGATTTCGACGGCGCACGCGGCATCATATTGTTCGCAAGCGTAACCGGCGGACTTGTTGTTGCCGGGTTATTTAACCGCTTTGTGATGATTCCGCTGAATCGCGCCGAAAACACAAGCTCGTTCAACATACAGGACACAATTGGTACACACGCAAATGTTTCTTCGCCCATTCCGCAAGGCGGCTACGGCAAAATTCGCTATAATGTCAGCGGCTCGGTTGTAACAAGCCCCGCAAAAAGCGAAGACGGCAACCCGATTCCCGCCGGCGTGCGCGTGGAAATTATTTATGTTGAAAAAAACACATACTATGTAAGAAGAGAGGAGCTTTAACATGGAAATGGGTTTGGCTGTAATTATCGTGGGAGCGGTGCTGGGGCTGATTCTGATTGCCTTTGTCACGATGCTCATGCTGTGGAAGCGGATTCCGCAAAACATGGCGGCCGTTGTAACCGGCTTTCGCAAAAAGCGGATTATTTCCGGCGGCGGCGGAATGATTATTCCGATTTTAGAGCGGTACGACGTTATTTCACTCGAAAACATCAAAATTCCGCTCGACATCGACAACGCGATTTCGTCGCAAGGCGTACCGGTGCAGGTAAAATCGGTGGCGGTTGTGAAGGTCAAGTCGGACAAAGAGTCGATTTATTCTGCCGTCGAGCAGTTTTTTCGCGGCGCGACGGAAAAAACCGCTGCGGAAATCGCCACGCAATCAAGCTATGTTTTGGTTGGTAAATTGCGCGAAATTATCGCAAAAATGACCGTCGAAGAAATTTATCAGGACAAGGACAAATTCTCCAGCGAAGTTCAGGAAAACGCCGCTATCGCCCTCGCCGAAATGGGGCTTGAAATCAAAGCGTTTACGGTAATGGCAATCGACGACATAAACGGATATCTCGTCGCCCTCGGACGCAAGCGCATCGCCGAAATCAAACGCGACGCGCAAATCGCCGAAGCCGACGCAAACCGCGAAACCGTTGTTAAAACCGCCGAAGCAAATCGTCTCGGCGCGGAGGCAAAATTAAAGGCCGAAACACAAATCGCCGAAGCCTCAAAGGATAAAGAGCTGAAAGTTCAGGCGTATCGCCGCGAACAGGAATCGGCAAAAGCTGTCGCCGACAACGCCTATCAAATCGAAGAAAACAAGGTTCGCAAAGAGGTCACGGAAACGGAACTTCAGGTTGACCTGTTGCGCCGCTTGCGCGAAACCGAACTTGCCGAGCAGGAAGCCAAGCGCATGGAGCGCGAGCTTGAGGCATCGGTCAACAAACACGCCGACGCTGACCGCTATCGCCAAGAACGCAATGCCGAAGCCAAAAAATTCGAAGAAGTCGCCCGCGCCGAAGCCGCCGCAACCGCTGTTAAGCTCGACGGGCAGGCTCGCGCCGAAGCGATTCGCTTGCAGGGTCAAGCCGAAGCCGAAGCGATTCAGGCCAAAGGTCTTGCCGAGGCGGAAGCAATGGCTAAAAAAGCCGAAGCCTTCAAGCAATACAACGACGCCGCTGTTATTCAAATGCTTATCGAACGCTTACCGGAAATCGCCGGCAATATCGCCAAACCGCTTTCGCAAACGGAAAAAATCGTTGTTGTGGACAACGGCGGCGGCGCAAACGGCAGCGGCGCATCGAAGGTTGCCGGCTATGTAACGGACATCATCGCCCAATTGCCCCAAACCGTTGAGGCTCTTACCGGCGTGGATTTGATTGATGTACTCAAAACCGCGACAGGAACCGGCGGAAGAGGCGGCACGACGCCCGAAGGGTCTGCCGGCTCCGCGCCGACGTCCGACAGCACCTCCAAGGATAAGAAGAAGTAATCCCCTGCCCCGCCTTCGGACGATTCTTGGCTTGAGTGATTCTTGATAATTCCCGCCGGGAAAAGATAACGGAAACATCAAAAAAAGCAATTGTGTATTTCTGCGCAATTGCTTTTTTATTTTAAACGGAAACAGTTTCAATTCGAAAACCAGTGCGCATTAAACTCCTGAAACGCCATAGAAATTTCTGCAAAATCGCGGTAATCCCGTGCCGTCCAACCGTTGCGGGCAGACAATATTACAAGAATATAAGGCGAATCGGCGTAAATAATCGCCATATCGTGCCAAGCGTGAGGGCGTGTCCACCCTGTTTTGCTTGCAACGGGATAGTCGGACACGATGAACGGAAATTGGTTGTTAAGTAAATGCGCCCGAAATTCTTCGCTGAATGCGCCGCCGGATTCCGTGTAGATAAAAATTTCCCGCGCGAAAAGCCCCGCATCCGTAACGGTTAAGTTAGAGTTAAAAATATTTCCGCGTACATGGTTCGGGTTTCCGCCTATCGACGCTACAAAATTTCTGTAACCTTCAATGCCGTGTGTTCGCCTTAAAATATTTGTGGCGATGTTATCGCTGTAGCTCAGGTTAAGCCGCAACAGTTCCCGTTGCGTAAGCTGCGTTCCGAATCGGTAGCGATTTTTAATTACTCCGCTTCCGCCGTTGAAGTCGCCGGATAAGTAAGTTGCATAGCTGTCTAAATCTATTTCGCCCCGCTCCGCGCGAAGGTACAAATACAGCGAGAAAGAAGCCTTCGGTACGCTTGCCGAAAAATACACCCTGCCGGGGTTATAGGTGTAGGTAAATCCCGTTTCAATATTCCTGTAGTAAACGGATATGTTGTTTCCGAAACGGCGCAACATCTCGTCAAGATGTTGTGTTGACGGCGAATAATTCAAATACATCCACTTTTGCCCGAGCCATGTTTCAACAAGCACCCAATTGCCGGCTCTGTCACGGATTTTTACTACTTGCGGCGAAACATATTCGATTGGTATTTCACTTCCCTTGTAATCAAATACGGGAAGCCGTCTTTCAACAAAAAGGCGGTCGCCGTTCGTATAAATCCAACCTTCGCCGCTGTAGGTTCTTATCAATGCCCAGTCGCCGTCGATGTAAAGCGGAGAAACGGTTTGCGGATTAAACAACCCCGTGCGCTCCGCTCGGAAATCCGCTTCGGCGTACACATAGAATTGCAGCGACATACGTACAGGCGGATGCCGCTCTTGCGCCGCAACGGGAAGGGCCGACAGAACGAAAATCACGAAAAATATTGCGGCAAATATAGCGAACGCCTTTGAGAATCGTGAAGGCGATAATGCTTTCTTAAATTTCCCCCGACGCATAATCAGCCCCCTTTTCTACGATGTAATGTGCCGCAACATTCTGGCTTGCAATACATAGTAAAAATTTGAGCCGGCTTCTATCGGCGACGTTATCGTAATAATTTGGTCGTATAACGTGACGTCGAGCCTCGTGTTGTACAATGCCGCCAAGGTAAACTGCTCAACCGCGATACCCCAAGCATCATCGTCAGGGTGGTTTACTGTCATAAACGGAAAAGCGTCGGGAGCAATATAAAAGGCGAAAATTTCCCAATCAAAATTTCCGTATAACGTGAAAAGTGAAATTGTCGGGTGAATGAGAAAAAAATCATAACTTGCATACTCCTGCAAAATTTGCCGCAACGCATTGCCCGGCGGAACATGCACAACAAAGTTATGGTCGAATCCCATTAAAAGGTCTGTTTCGGAATCCATAAACACCGAACCGGCTTCCGACGGTTCGCGGTTAATATCATGCGTTAAATAAAATTCGTTGTTATCGGTTTGCATAACCAAAACTTCGTTGTCGGCAAGGGTTAAAACGGCAACGATGTCGTCGTTATCATGTTCTTCCCGCAACGCGACAAACTCCGGCAAGGGCTCAATATCGGGGCGGATGATTTCGGGTACGTCGTCAAATATTTCGGCAAGTTCAGTTTCCGCAAGTTCGCCAGGCGCGGATTCGTCATATTCGAAATCTCTCGACGGCGGCTCGACGTCCGTGCTTACATACGCCGCATAATCGGCGGGGCTGAAATAATTTCGATGCCAATGAAAAACGCCCGTACCCAAAGTTGCTATGCACAAAATCGCCAAAACTGCTACTGTAACCCACGGTATTTTTTTCTCATCCATGTTTTTTACCTCGCTTCATTTATTTGTTCTATCAAATCCGGCATGGTGGTTGCCGGAATATAGTTGATAAAAAGCAGGTCAACATCTTGCTTGCCTTGCAAAATTTGCAAAACGCTTCCCGTAAACTGCCTTGGGTCGATAACCGTAACGGTTTCGTAATGGGGTGCAAGCCAAGGCAACATTGCATTTGCAAAAGAGTCTTTTACGGCTACAAGGGTGCGCCCGTTTGCATTTGATGTTGTAAACGTGTAAATATCTCTGTCGCCGCCCAAAAATACGCGATAACTCAGCGTTGATATATCTGCCGGAATAACGAACAGGTCGATTGAAAATTCCGTGCCGTCGTTAATCGTGTAAAAATAAATTGTGTCCGGATGGTTCAAAACAGTGCGGTTACGAGTGCCTACAGCCAAAGAGCCGATAAAACCTTCGATTGCGTGTTCTGTGTAATTTTCAATTGTTACGGGTTCAAAACCGGCGGCTTGCGCAAACGCCAAATATGCGTAATACGCGCCGAGTGCAGTCCAGTGATGGTCGGTGCGAAAAAAAATATATTCGTCCGAATGCGCAGCCAAAATGCTGTGCGCATCAACGGTAATAATTTTTTCGTCGAGCAATGAATTTACGAAATTTATTGTTTCGCGTTGCGACGAATTAACGGCGGCATAACGTTCGCCCATAAATTCAACTTTTACCGGCGCGATAAGAGAAAACATGCGTACATCTTCGGCAATTTCCGCGCGGTACAAATTAAGAATTTTCGCGTATCGAGCAGCGAGTTCGCGGTTTTCAACAAAGCGCAAATAAAACACCGCGTCTTCGTGGAAGCGGGCGTCTTCACCGAAGGGCGAATCAGGATTTACGACCCCCGTTGTGATTACATGTACACTGCCTGCTTCGCTGTACGAGAAGTGCTGTGAAAACGGAATAACCTCCGCCGGCTCATCCGGTATTAAGCCCAAGCCTAAATCCGCAGCATCAAATACAACCGCTGTCGCGCCGCCTGAAAGCGTAATCCCGTATGAATTTTCCGCGATTTGCGCAAAAGTAAGCCACGTTGTTCGTTTGGCGGTATTGTCCAAAAGATAAAGCTCGAAGCGTTCGAAAAATTCGCCGCTGATAAAAGTTTCAAACGAAAACTTCGGAAAAGTTTCCATAGCGCGGTTTTCAAACGCGGAAGCATTTTCGTCCGCACCGAAAACAAGCACAAAAAGCATAAGCACCAACAACGCCGCTGAAGACAGTACGATATTTAATCTCACAAAAACGCCCCCTGGAAATGCGAATCAATGGTTGAAATAACAGTCCGCCGATGCCTTGTAAACGGCTCGCTAATTGCGCGCGGGAAGCGTTCGCCTCCGGCTCACTGCGCGCCGCCGCTCGCCACAAGGCATTTTCGGCGGGCTGTTATTCGGAAATACAGATTCGCATTAGAATCTGAAATATATGAACGGATTAAATGTTTGCCCTATCAGCAAAATAAAACTCACGCCCGCAACGGCGACATTAAAAAACGCTTCGGAAGCGGGCAAGCGATTTTTCAGCCCTTCCCAAATCCGATAGGGCTGACGTGTTGAAAATATCGCGAGAACGGGCAGTATCCATATGTTTGACAAAAGCACATCAAGCGCGTGATAGTCCCAAAGCGAGCCGCCAAAGCCGAAAAATCTTGCCGATGCCGTTGCAAGTTCCGGCAGGTCGGTGAAATAAAACAAAACCCACCCGTACAACACAACGAGCAATAAGTACACGTGAGAAACAAGAGCCGGCAGTTTTTCCAAAAATCTGCGAAGCAAATATTTTTCAATCAAAAGTGCGACCCCGAAATACAGTCCCCAAATCACAAAATTAAGCGAAGCACCGTGCCAAAGCCCTGTTACCATCCAAACGAACATTATGTTGAAAATCGCGCGTTTCCGGTTGCCGCCCAACGGTATGTATAAATATTCCCGAAAAAACGCGCCCAAAGAAATGTGCCATCTGCGCCAAAAATCCGTTACGGATTTTGCAACGTAGGGATAATTGAAATTTTCCTTGAACTCAAAGCCGATAATTTTCCCGAGTCCGATTGCCATATCCGAATACGCGGAAAAATCAAAATATATTTGAAACATGAACATAATCGAACCGAGCCAAATGCCCAAGGCAGAAGCGTATGGCGATGCAAGCAGGTCATTTGCAACAAGCCCGGCATGGTTTGCAAAAATTATTTTTTTCCCGAGTCCCGTGCAAAAGCGGGTAATTCCCGCGCTTATCATTGCACGGGTAGTCGTTCTTTTTGTAAGCATTGCCTCAACATCTTTGTACTGAATAATCGGTCCGGCTACCAACTGCGGAAACATTGAAACAAATGTCAAAAATGCAACGGGATTGCGTTGTGCTTTTATATTTCCCTTGTACAAATCAACGGAATACGACATCGTTTGAAATGTGTAAAACGAAATACCGATAGGCAACGTCGGCGCAACGGTTACGGAAATGCCGACAAGCCCGAAAAAAAACTCCGTATATTTGAAAAGAATCAACAGCCCCAAACTGCAACAAAGCGAAATTACAAGCAGAACCGTCGCCAAGGGTTTACCGCGATGCCTTTCCATAAACAACCCGATAAGACAATCCGTTGACGCCGAAAAAATGATGAGCAAAAACCAAACAGGCTCGCCCGCCGAATAAAAAAACAACGAAAAAATAAGCAGTACAAAATTACGCAAATTAACTCTTTCTGCGGGTACTGCGAAATATGCAAAAATAAAAAGCGGTAAAAAAAATACGAGAAATGTCAGGCTCGAAAAAACCATACTGCACTCCTAATCGCGCACAGGCGGTACGCTGTAAATTGCGGGCGTGTAAAATTCTCCGGCTATACCGGCGGAAGCCGCCGCGCTGATGCTTGCGGTATGGTCGAAATGCCACCATTCCGAAGAAAGCGGTCGAAAACCCTCCCGTACAAAATAATCACGCATGTTCCAAATTACTTCATGTACGTCCCTTCCCGCCGCAGAGTTCCTGTTACTCGGCAAAACAGCCTCCGGACTCAGCTCGTGCATCGAAGAAGTTCCGTGTATCGAACTCGCGCTGTTTCGAACAAATGAATAATCACCCGTTCGTATAATTTCCTGCCGGTGTACAAGACCCATTGCCGCATCAACCGCACCGCCGAGCTGATGATTTGAACGCCCTTGCGAAATAAAGTTGCCGACACTCCATGCGCCGGTAAAAGCATTTGCAACATAAAAATCCTCGCGCACAAGTGTGTTTAGCGAATCCGCAACCAAACGCTGTGTTGACCTCGGGCGAAATACTTCGTAAATAACGAGCGTTTCGCCATTATCAAGGGCTGACTGTTGTACGCGAAAAAGAGCGTGCGCCAAGCTGTACATACCGGGTACGTGATATTCATAGCGACCCAATCGCTCATTAAAAGAATGTGCTTCATATAATTGCCGCCCCCAAACACCGGGCAACGGAACATAACTTGACGTAAACCTTGACGAACGCGCATTTGTAACGTTGTAGATAATTGACGGCAATACATCGGGCAAATTTATAAAACACCGGCGCGTTTCAACCCATCCTTCCGTACCGCTCGGAAGCCTTACCTCCCACCAACCCTCAACAGAACCATCCGTAATGGTAAATCCGTCACCCGGAGAAAGGCTTGCGCGAGAAGCGGAAGAGTTGTTCGGTTCTGCACGAAGCACAACATTTGTTGCCGCCCAACCGGTCGCGCCGATAACAGGCAATTCCAATGTTCCGCCCGATTCCCAATAAAACACGTGTTCAAGCGAATACGTTGCATCAGCCGAATAATCCCGCTGAGAGTCAACAGCATCAACAATCCCGCCCGGCGAAAGAACTCCGTCGCCGTCAACATGCGTAATTCTGAAATCGGGCATCTCAAAATTTGCAACCAAAAAAAGCAGCAACGGCAAAGCAGCCATCGCCAAAACAGTAATAACAATCAGGCGTATCATATCGCCGCTTAATCGCGGTCGCTTTTTTTGGTTAATTTGTTTGAGCAGGTCGGCGTTTTGATTTTGTTCTCGGGTTCGTTCATTTTTTAATTTATCAAGCGGCGCAGGTCTTTCATTTTTCATAATCCGACTCCCATATTTTTTTTACCTGAACTGAACTACGCCGGTTGCAACGTCCCACGTTCCCGACGTTCCCGTAACCATTGCCACCAATTCTTCCGATACAAAAATTCTGCCGTTTACAGTTTGCGCGGGTGCGTTTACGGTATGGGTTTCCCCGTTTATAACCACCACGCCCCGGTCGATAAACAGCGTTACACTGTTTCCGCATTCGGATTCAAGCACGATTATTCCGTACTCGTGCCATTCAACCGAATACCCGAGCCATTCAAAAACCCCGCGAATCGGCAGCATTACCCTGTTATGTGAAACAACGGGCGGCGTATCCAAGGGAATAATATCGGAGTGATAAAAAACCCGTACCCTTTCGGCGCGTTCCGCTTCGCGGCGAGCGATTTCCTCAAAACCGAACTCCAAAAGTCGTCTGCTTTGCTGTTGGCGCGCCGCATTGTTCGGTGTGTTCATAACAACCGCGATAACGCGCCGACCGTCACGTTCTGCCGTTACGGAATGCCCCCATCCGGCTTGACGCAACGAACCCGTTTTAAAACCGTCCGCACCGGGAAACACCGGCGAATGCACAAGCTGATTCGTATTACCGTACGTGTGTCCGTTAAATGTTACGGACGGCATGGCGGTGATTCTCAAAATATCCGGATAACGTGCTATAAACTCGCGCACAAGAACCGCCATCGAATACGCATTTGAATAATGCACTTCCGCACCGTGAGAATTTACGAACCCGGCATACATACCAAGTTCTGCGGCAACGCTGTTCATGCGCTCAACAAAAGCCGCTTCGCTTCCCGAAATATGTTCCGCAATAACAACACCGGCCGCATTCGCAGAAGGCAACATCATAAGCCGAAGCAGGGTTTCAACCGTTATGTATGCACCCTCGTTTAACGGAACAAATGAACCCTGCACCCGCCTGTTTTGCGAAAACCTTGCGGCGTTCGCGCTTACACGCATTTGCGTGTTAAGCGTAATGTTTCCCGCTTCAATTTCCCGGTAAACAATAAAAGCCGTCATACTTTTGGTTTTGCTTGCGGGAATCCAACGCTGATTCATGTTTTTGTCGTACAAAATTTCCCCTGTGTTAAAGCACATCACAACAGCAATGGGCGCGGTTGTAACCGACGCGCTTACCCCCAGCGGAAATAAGCCCGATAACACGCCCATGATTGCCGACAGCAAGAATAATTTTTTTACCATATCTGCAACACACTCCTGTGAAAGTTAAGATGCCGAACCGTAAAATCAAATCTGCCCCCACCACTCAAACAGCGTGTAATGAAACGCGCCCCAAGTACCGCCGGCGTGTGAGCCAAGCCCTATGCGCGTGGCGTTGGGGCTTAATATGTTATCTCTGTGTCCGGGAGAGTTCATCCACATATCCACAACACCTTGCGGCGTGTTGGCATCGCCTGCGCCGTTCATAGCAAGCGCACTCGTAATCCCGAATGCATCTGCCGTGCCGCGAGAGCCGCCGTACGGGCCGACATTATGCCCGAGATTGAGGTTGAGATTTGCCATTGTTTGAGCATAAAACCGTGCTGCCATCATCAGCGTGTTGTCTGTCGGCAATTGATTCAGTCCGTTTTCCGCTCGGATTTCGTTGATAATACGAACAACTTCCAACTCAAAGAAAAATTGACCGCCCATTGCTTCATATTCGGCAATCCATTCTGCTCTTTCAGCGGCGGTTAATTGCCTGTTCGGCAACGTTATTCCGGATTGCGGAATTGATGATGCCGGTGAAGGTGTCGGTTGCGGCGTCGGCTGAGGGGTCGGTTGCGGTGTCGGCTGCGGGGTCGGTTGCGGTGTCGGCTGAGGGGTCGGTTGCGGTGTCGGCTGAGGGGTCGGTTGCGGTGTCGGCTGCGGGGTCGGTTGCGGAGTCGGCTGCGGGGTCGGTTGCGGCGTCGGTTGGGGTGTCGGTTGCGGCGTCGGTTGGGGTGTCGGTTGCGCCGGCGTCGCCGCAGGCTGATTTTCCAACGTATACACAATTACGACCATTTCCTCGGAAGGAATCCACTCGATGCGAGTACCTAAAAATTCGGCAACGAAGCGCACGGGTAAAACGGTGCGCTGATTCTCAGTTGCCGGGGCAATATCCATTTGGGCGGAAACGCCGTTTACACGTGCGTCGGTGCGACCAATCCACATAGAAACCGTGTTGCCCTGCGCCGCAAGGTCAAGGCGTTCTTCTGCGCCGTCCCAACTTACAGAGTTAGGGGCGTTATTCGTCATTGCTTCAACCACGGCGCGAATCGGAAGCATTGTGCGCCATTGGCGCGTTACCGGAACAGTCCCTCTGCCGGGGTCAATCTCCTGCAAAACGTTATTCACGTTCATTTGCGGGTTGTTAATCCACATCATAATGAAACCGCGAGTGCGCCCGTCGTCGATGAAATCATCATCCGGCGGAATTTCAACACGCCGCCTTTCGCTCGGCGGGCCGACAACTTAACCATGAAAAATACACGCCTACACTTGTGGCTTCAACATGGTTAAACACAGGGCATAATCCCCACCAACAATACCCCCAAGCCGTATAGCCCTGCGCTTGAAACGACGATTTTGCAATGTCGATTTGGGCGTCGGTAACAGAAAACGGTACATCAAGGAATACCTCGCCGACAACGACATTTTGGCTGTCGATAATTTCGGCATCCAAACCTGCGACATCCCATGCGGCGGCTTCGATGTAAGCAATTCCTGCATCCGCCCCCGCAACAACCGGTGCAACAACCAACGACGACGCGACCATTACCATGGTCAGCAACACGGCGAAAATTCGCCTTCTTTTGAAACTTTTCATTTCTGTTCTCCTCCTCGTATTTTGTATATGTAACCTTACGGATTACATTTGTTGTGGTAACGATTACTGCATTTTCATGCGTTAATGCCGCGCACGGAAGTAAATGCGCCCCGGCTCCGGAGAACCATAGGTATAATGAAGAAGCTCGGAAACAGTAACCAACTGAAAGCCTTCTTCAATCAACCGAGGGATTACACGTTCCATAGCAAGAGCGGTTGTGCGGTGGGTATCATGCAGCAATATGATGTCCCCCTCCCGCACGTTTGACATTATGCGTTGATATATAACGTTCGCATTGCGGTCGCGCCAATCAAGGGTGTCGATAGACCACATGACAAGTGCGTATCCGGTTTCGCCGGCAACACGAGCAACTCGGTTATTAACAGCACCGCCGGGAGGTCGAACTATTGGCGGCGATTCCCCGATTAGCGCGTAAATTGCCCGGCTTCCCGCTTGAATATCGTAAATAATATCTGCGTCATCACGCATAGCCGTCATAATTTGATGGTGGAATGTATGGTTTGCAATTTCGTTGCCCGCTTCAAAAACAATGTCGCGACGCGCTTCCAACCTGCGCCCGACAACAAAAAATGTTGCCCTCGCGTCGTGATATTCCAAAAGGTTGACAATGTGTTCCGTGTGCGCCGCCGGTCCGTCATCAAAAGTAAGCGCAACCATGGGTCGCAAGCGAATATAAGGCACATATTGCGTTGAGACTCGTTCCGGCAGCCTTGTTGAAATTTCAAGTGTTTGAGTCCCGTTACTCCAACGAAAGAAAAAACCCAAATTTTCAACGAGGCAAAGCGGAAGCATCGTGTTATAACCAACAATTTGAGCCGGAACATTAAGTTCGCGGCTTGCGCCTTCGAGGGTGAATGTTGTACTGCCCAATGCGGTAACAATCGTGAAGCAACAATTTTTTAATGTAACGATGTCTTCGCTCCAATCCGCTTCAAAACCCAACAGTTCAAAGACGCCGGGAGGAACAAGCGCAGTGCCGTTTACGATAACAGGAGGTCGCCCTTCAAGTTCCGCAGGAACACCATCTATCGTCAAATTGATGGTGTCCTGTGCAAAAACTTTGCCATCGGCAACAAGCGCATAAGCAAATGCTATCGTGAGGAAAAGAAATATTTTTTTCATATACCCACCCCCTACTTGAAATTCAATTCGCGATAATTACTGCGGTGCTTGTTTCGGCATCCCACTCTGCGGTTCGTACGCTAAAAAACTCTTCGACAAATCCAAAAGGTACTAATGCAACGCCTTCCGTTTCCATCCATGGGATATCGGATATTTCTTGCCCGCCATAAATCAGAACAACTGCTCCCAACGCATTGTCCCACGCAACAGTTGCCCCTAAATGTTCCGCAATAAATCGCAACGGCATCATTATTTCATCGTTTCGGATTATTGCGGTTATGTCAAAACTTTCGCCGACAGTAATCCCGTTTGAGATTATATTTACCGTTATCGCAGGGAGGTCTGCTTCAATTTCATCGCTTCTGACTTCAGCCAACAGCAATCCTTCTGATGTTTCTACTCGCGCCCTTATTTCATATGTGCCGCTTCTGTGAAGTTCAATTTCATGGATAGCCTCCGCATCACTTACATAGCTCACCATATTGCCGTTCCTGTAAATAAAATACGTGTAAACTTCTCCAACAAGGCCTCGCCCGGTATGCCTTGTTTCAATTAAAAGCGCGTTACCTTCGGTAAGCTCGCCCGTTACAACCGCGACGGGCGATATATTTATCACAATTATATCGTCTATGACTGCAACCGAACCCTCGCGCGGAAAAACCGGCAGTTGTGCAGTTATCACTTTGTCGAGTATTTCGCTGTATTGTTCAGGAGGCGCAGCGGTAAGCCGTGTGCCGTGTATTGTGTTGAGAAGCACTGCCAATTGGTGCGACGAATACCCGTATGCGCTAAACCCGACAAACTGCCCGGAAAGTCCCGTTCTTTTCACATTTTCACGCGCAAAAGCAGACACTGCTTGCGGGTAATATACACTTTCCGAAAGATTTCCGATTACAATTATTGTATTTGACTGAGAATAAGGAATAAGCGGGTCTATCCGCGCAAGAAGCCTTGTGGTTATGGAAATCGTTCTGTTGAAATAGGTGTTGAGGTTCATGTAGTGGATATTGCTTATTATCACAAAGTTTGCAATGATAAACAGCACAGACCCCGAAAATATTCGTTTAACTGACACGCTTCCTTCCAACCGTTCTGCTAAAATAACCGCAAAAACAAAGACTAAAACAAATGCATATATCATTAACGTAGATGCCAAGTTGTCAGCTTCAAAAAAAGCGGAAAAATTTGCGGCAAAGGGAATAAGCGCGGAAATAAACAATGCGCCAATTAACCTGACACCCTTGTAATTTTTAAAAACAAAACCAGCAGAAATTAAAATAACAACAGCATACACAACAGCCAATGCGTTACTTGTATGATGGTAGCTGTAAAATCCGGAATGAAAAACGGCAAAGAAAAACCGATAAAATCCGGCATATACAAGAAATAAAATTCGAGGCAACTCTGAAAAATTGATGACATGCATTTCGTCTATGCCTCTGTATTCACTTAAAGGTATGCCCGTTATCAAAGTAACTGCTTGCAACGAAGCAAAGTAAAATAATCCGCCCGTTACAGCCAAAAGCAAAAAATTTATCGCATTTTTTCGCAGTGACCTAACGTCGCTGTCTTTCAATTGAACTATCAAATAAACCAAGCACAATACAAGAGCCATACTTACTTTTGATTGGTAAATCGCCATAGTCAACATAAGCAACAACCCGCCGGGCAAAAAACCGAATTTATATTTAAGCGTAATGTAAAACCCCGCCACAGACAGCATCGCCGCAAAATAATATCCTGCGCCTTCAATCAAATAACCGTTTGTATATGCTATGGCGGGAAACGTACACATAAGCCCCGCAATCAAAAACGCGCTGAACTTTCGCGTTACTTCAAAGACCTTACAAACCAAAAAAACCGATACAGCTAAGAATGCTAACTGAAACAAGCCAACCGCAACCGGAAGCATGAACTGATAGTTTATATTATTTATAACATTGTTAAACCATCGTCCTGACCCTACATTGTGACATGTAGCGATTATAAGCTGTAGGTCATCTTCGTTAATCAGCCTGTTCGTATATATAAACAAATGCGTAATAAACCCAATTATCAAAGCCGAAAAAAAGCCTGCTTTCCAAGCCGGCAATTGAGCATTCCAGAGGTCAATGAAAATATTTTCGTCGTTGAGCATTTCAAAATATTTGCGCATTGATTTTATCCCCTATCTCTCCGGTCTATCAAAAAAGCGAAGCTCCCTCGCCCCGACAATCGGTTAAATTGACGAGGCGAGGCTGTTTTTAATTTGTGGTAATTGCCGCTGTTCTTGTTGCGGCATCCCACTCCATTTCCGCACCGATTGCTTCCGCAAGCATACGAACAGGAACGAGCGTACGCCCATCAACCGTAACAGAGGACACGTCGAATATTTGTACCGTACCGTTGACCGTGATTTCGGCGGTATAAATTGTGTGGGATATGTTCACGCCGGGTGCGGTTAATGTGGCAATATTTGTTGCACCGTCAAATCCGACGTCCAACCCGAGAGCTTCGCCGATTGCACGAAGCGGAAGCATTGTGCGCCCGTGAATAAGTTGCGCAGGAACGTCAAAGGATTGCAGTACCCCGTTTATCGTTACGTTTGCTTCATTGGCGGAGTTGGGAGCTGTTATGAACGGCGGTACGGGGTGCGTCGGAGCGGAAGGGTGTTGTGTCAACAGCGTTTCCACTGCAACAAAGCCAACGCCGGCAGGTGTTTCGATACCAACAAGCCCTTCTGACAAACCGATAACCCTGCCGTAAATTGTGTCGGACACAATTCTGCCGGTCGTATCTATCAAAACGCTTTCATAGTCGGCAATTCGAACCAGCTGATGCCCCGGAGATAATGATGCCAACGGCGGCGCCCATGACAAGTTTTCACGAATGATGTTACCGTATGCATCTTTATGATTATAAAGGCGTGGTGAAACGGTCACTACTGCAATTCCGTTGCTGAACCTCGACGGTACAACACGCTCAAATCGCTCAAATTGCGGCTCAATTACCATGTTCCCGACTCTGTCGATAAATCCCCACCGGCTGAGTTCTCCGTCCGTATCCACTCGTACAGCAGATAATCCTTCGGAGAAAGACATGGCACCTGCAAATTGCGGCTCAATTACCATGTTTCCGCTTATATCTATGAATCCGGGCAGACCGAATCCCCCGGGTGAACCCCCATCATCAACTGTAACCACTGCCAATCCCTCGGAAAAAGCAGAAGCACTGAAAAACTGCGGCGGTATAACAAATTCACCGCTCATATCAATAAATCCCCATTTAATCCGCCCGCCTTCATGCGGCTCGCCGCCTATCTGAACAGGAACAGCTGCTAAGCCGCCGCTGAATGTGCTTCGCCTATCCCAATTCCAATCCCAAACCGGAACATCCATGACGATGTTAAGATTCGTGTCGACAAAGACCAAATCGCCGAATATATCATCGCCCCTTACCATCATTGCCAATCCGTCCTCAGAAAAGCGGCTGTTGCCGAAGCTGCCGAACATCACACTTAAACCCGCCACTGCATCTCGTCCGCCGGCAACAATATTTCCGCTTCTGTCAATCATTGCGATTACCCATTCGTTCGGGTCAACTATGACAATGGCATATCCGTGTGAAAACGAGTCGGGGGCGAACTCAATACCAAAGCCGTAAAATTGCGGCGCAATAGCAAAGTTTCCGCTTGTATCTATATATCCCCATCGCAAGTCATCTAAAGATGCCATTGCTAAACCTTCGGAAAAAGGCCGGGCATTTACAAACTGCGGCTCAATCACCCAGTCAAAGTCCGGATTGCCACCCTGCGCATACACCGGCGCAAGCATTGCCAACATCAACACAAATGCAAGTAAAATTGCCTTGCCTTGCCTTGCCTTGCCTTGCCTTGCCTTGCCTTGCCTTGCCTTGCCTTGCCTTGCCTTGCGCGCATTGCGCGAATTATTATGTTTTTGCATTCTTTTCATTTCCCCACTCCTCATTGTTTTTTGCCGGAGAAGTCTAAAAAGGTGTACCTTTTTAGACTCGCGCAGATTCGCCGTGTGATTACCTCAAATTGTCAACGAAACACGAAAAAAATGTGAAAAAGTGTTAAAATCGGTATTGACTTCCTTCTTTTCGTGTGCTAAATTTTGTGCGGGCAGGAGGTCTAAAAAGGTACACCTTTTTAGACCTCTATTATTTTTGTTCGCTCCGCATTTCCCGCAAACGATTAAAAAATGTTGCTCGTTTAAGCCCTGTTTGCTTCAACACATCGTCAAGACGGATGCTTCCGCGCTCCCAATTTTCCACCACAACAGCAAAATTCTCGGGACACCCTTTTGCGGGACGCCCGAGGTGTTTGCCCTGCGCCTTGGCGGCAACAATGCCCTCTGCTTGGCGTTCCAAAATATGTTCGCGTTCAAGCTCCGCTACCGCCGCAAAAATTGTAAGCATAAAGCGTCCCGTCGGGGTTGTTGTGTCGATGAGTTCTTTCAAGCTGATAAACTCCACGCCTTTTTTCGATAATTTCGCCGCAAGTTCAAGAAAGTCCCGCGTGTTTCGCGCAAAGCGGCTTATAGATTCCACAACAACAACGTCACCCCTCCGCACCTTTTTCATAAGGGCCAGAAGCCTCGGGCGGCGGGTGTTCTTGCCGCTTAATTTTTCCAAAAATATGCGCTCCGCCGGAATGCCTCGGCTTTTCATGGCGATAACTTGCCGGCATTCATTCTGGTCTTTCGACGAAACTCTGATGTACGCAAATTCCCTCATTTGAAATATCCTCCTGTATAAATTTAAAGCGAACAAAAGCACACCGCGAGGGCCGGAACCCCCCTTTTGCGGTGTGTGTTTGTTTGCTTCGCGATTTTCTTTTGCGTGATTCATTTTATGTGAGTAACCGAAGCCCCGGGAAACTTCGGAGGTTGCAGAGCTTTCGCTCCGCGTTGCCGCTACATATAAAAGGTGTGCACATGGGCGTCTGCATTCGGTCGGCCGTGTCCGAACGGGTCTGCCCTCTTTCATATGTTACGGCGGGTGATGCGATGGTACAGGTGTTACGGTAAAGCATTGTGTTACATGCAACCGTTATACAGCGGCTTCGGCACGGCTCGGTGCGGTCAGTTTCGGGAAACCCCTTCCTGAGATGGCAAACACGTCCTTTGGCATGGAAGCGACTGTGTGATTTCTCGGTTGCAGGGCAAGTATACTTCGACTCTCGTGCGTAGATATCCGGAACCGTTCCAGGAATTTTTCCTGGAATTTTTCCTGGAATCGTTCCGGGATTTATGTATAGTGAATCAATTTGATTTGCGTCCCGTCGGCGTCAAGTGCATTGTGGTGAGCGACCGGTTGTTTTCGGGTGTTTTTCCCGAAAACGACAACGAGCGAACCGCTTACGATAGCGAACGCCG